>Ga0315289_10001087_pt1 | contig 42481 bp, 32 predicted proteins | sample YL17G11_40_MG_FD_203452 | JGI IMG/M metagenome (GOLD analysis project Ga0315289, IMG submission 203452) | Sediment microbial communities from Yellowstone Lake, YNP, Wyoming, USA - YL17G11_40 | ecosystem: Environmental > Aquatic > Freshwater > Lake > Sediment | place: USA: Wyoming | collected... | reverse complement strand
TCGGCGCCTGCGTACGGTTGGGTTTCGTTCACCCATCCAGCCTCTCAGTTCCCCAGTCCCAAAGCGGACAGATCGTGTGTGAATTCCACCGGACAGATCACATGCTAACAACACGCCGGAGGTTCCCACCCGCCGACTGGGCGCGGGCGGTGGTATACTCGGCCCGGTCAGGAGATCCCCCAAACGGGGATCCCGGCCGCTGTTGCTGAGAAGGAGCCACCATGGAGCAGAAGCATCCGCATTACACGCGCTCGGATCGGCGAGGGTTTCTCAGGAGCGCCGGCGCAGGCCTGGCGACCGCCGGCGCCGTCCTCACGTCCGAGCTCCACGCCGTCGCCCGCCCCCTGAGCGAGCCGGAGAAGCTGGCCCGCATCGCGTCCAACACCTGGCCCGTGCGTTTTCTGTTCAAGAGCCGCAGCGCCGGACCGCGCAGCAACCCGCAAGTCGAAGCGATGCGGAAGAAGTATGGCGAGATCACCATGCTCGACTTTCCGCGGTTCACCAAGGACGTCTTCCCGGGCGTGCACCACATGGATCTGTGGTCGTCGCTGTTTGGCGACGTGACCGACGAGAGCATGTTCGCCAAGAGCACCTTCGGCGGAGATCAATCCGCCCGCGCCTTCTACGAGTTCGATCCGTCCACCGCCGCGGGGCGGAAATGGCTGGACCGGCTCGCCGCGCAGATCGCCGCCACAGGCGTCAGGTGCCACCACGTCTCGAACAACGCTCCGCGCAACATCTGCGACCTGGACGCCGAGCGGCGCAAGGAGGGCATAGCCGTGGCCAAGAAGTGGCTGGACGGCTCCGCTCAGATCGGCGCCAAGTCGATGCGCGTGAACACGGGCGGCCCGCGGATCGTGCCCGGCGCCACCGCCACGCGGGACTACCCGCGCAACGACGAGATCGTCAAGTACCTGCGAAATGCCATCGAGTCGTTCAAGGAGATGGCCGACTACGGCGGGAAGGTCGGCGTAATAGTCACCGTCGAGAACCACTGGGGTCTGAGCGCGGATCCCATCCACGTGAGGATCATTCTCGATGAAGTGAATCACCCCTTCTGTGAAGCCTCCCCGGACTTCTGCAACTGGGAACACGACTACCTGCTGTACCACGGCCTGGAAGCTCTGGCGCCGTATACCCACACGACGGTTCACGCCAAGTATTGGAATCGCTGGAGCGAGGTGGACGTCCAAAGGTGCGTCCGCATCATGACCAACGCCAGGTTCAAAGGCATCTTTGCCCTGGAGTACGAGGACGGTCCCTGGGACGGAGTCGAAGGCTCCCGGTACCTGCTGAAGGAGGTTCTGGTCGCGCTGTGAGTCCGCCGCAGAGGTCCGAAGCGGCGGGCCCGACACAGACTAGCGGGGCTGGGCTACTGCTCGAAGACCACTACCTCGTACTCCGCCATCCCCGGCAAGACCACACGCAACCGGCCATCCTGGTCCTTCTCGAAAGGCAGCCTGCGCGGCGTCACCAGCGTGTGAACGCGGCGCACGCCAGCGCCGCCTGTCAGCGTGATGCGCACGTCGCGCAGCGGAACGATCTTCTGGATGGGCCGCGTCATCTCGCCGGTGAAGTTGACCAGATGCAGCAGGCGCCGCCGGCCTTGCTGCTGCGAGCGCAGCACCACCTCCACCGAAGCGGGCGCGTTCTCGATCACGACCGGGGGCGGGGCCAGCTCACTGACCGCGTTCCGCATCAGGCGCAGGAACTCGCCCAGCCGGAAGCTCCAGATGCCGTTGCCGAGATCCGCGCTCGCGTAGACCACTTTCCCTTGGCCGAACTCGCGCACCAACAGCGCCGGATCGTCGGACAACTCCGGGATGCCATCGTAGACTCCCTCCAGCGGTTTGGTGAACTGGAGCAGCACCCGGCGCCCTGCGGCCGGACGCGCAAGTGGTAAACGGGCGCGGGAACCAGATCCCGCCCCAGGCCTTCCAGCAGCGGTTCCGCCGCGCGGGGCTTCATGAAATCCCAGCGCTTCGGGCCGATAATCCGGCCGCCGAAGCTCACCCCGAAGACCTCGGCCAGCGCAAAGTCTCGCCGCGGCTGCCCCACCTCATCGTACAGCGAGGTCTCGAAGGTCGCCAGCAGGCGGCCGCCCTGCCGGACGTACTCCTGGAGGCGGTCCGCGGTCCGCTGGCTCATGCAGGCGACGTTGGGCAGCATGATGGCGGACCAGCGGCGGAGGTCCTCTTTCTCGAGCGTCACGTCGTCGATGACATCGAACGGCGTCTGCGTGCGGACGAGCGCCTCGGCCAGCCCGGAGAACTCGCCGTTCAGGTTCCCGACCTCGCTCCGCTGCGGCACGCGCTCCAGCTCGATCAACTGGGCATCCGAGCCGGTGTAGAAGTTGGCCGTGGTGTCCGACCAGACCAGGGCCACCTTGGCCTCTGAACGGGTGTCCTGGTAGTAGGCGGCGTTGCGCGCCAGGAACCGGTTCATCTCGGCGAGGGCCTGCATCTCGGGCTGCTCGATCTCGGCGGGCCACATGCCAAACCACACGCTGGCCGCGTTGGCGATGGTGCCCGCGTAGAGCAGGCGCAGTTCGGCCTCGGGCAGCACCGAGAACGTCCAGGGCTTGTGCCCGGCGGCGGAGAAGATCACCCGCGGCTTGCCCGCCGCCTGGGATTTGAAGAAGAAGCCCTGATCGTCGAGCCCCTTGGCCAGGTTCATAATCTCCAGGTGCTCGGTGTTGTAGAACTGCCTCATCTTCAGCGCCACCCATGGTTCCGGCGGGCGCTCGGCGATCTGTCCGAAGGAAGTCACCACGTCCACGATGCGCAGCGGCTCCCGCTCCCACCAGTGCCGGCCGGCGGGCTCCGCGCCGAGCGCGGCGGCGATCACCGCGAGGCCAAACCTGCCAAGGAGTCTTGAGAGCATACTTCAAAGTAGTATCATCGTGAGCGTGATGGGCGGGCTGACGCGGCGCGGGTTCGCCGGGACGCTGGCGGCGGCCGCCGTGGAGTCGCGCCTGCGGGTGGCCACCTTTCGCGCCGACGTCACCCCGGCGCCGGGCGAACCGCTCATCTGGGTCACGCCCGCCGCGCGAGTCGCGGATCCCTTGTGGGCCAAGGGCGTGCTCCTCGACGACGGTCGCGCCCGCTACGTCATGTGCGCCGTGGATTGGTGCGGGATGGCCAGCTCCACGCACCGGCTCTTCGCCGAGAAGCTCGCCTCCGCCGCCGGCGCCCGCGTCTCGCGGGTGGCGGTGCAGGCCGTTCACCAGCACACGGCGCCTTACATAGACGGCGACGCGTACCAGTTGCTCGAGAAGCTGCCCGAGCCGCCTCTGCGCATGAGCGAGCGGTTTCTGGAAGAAGTCACGAACCGCCTCGCCCGGGCCGCCCGTGAGGCGCTGGGGCGCATGCAGCTTTTCGACCGCGTCGGCACGGGCGAAGCCCGCGTCGAGCGGGTGGCCTCGGCCCGCCGCGTCTTCGTCGGCGGGAAGCTGGTAACGCGCTACAGCAGCAGCGGCAAGGATCCCGCCATGGCGGCGCTGCCCGAGGGCGCTATCGACTCCCTACTCAGGACCGTGACGCTGGCGGCGGGCGCCAGGCCGCTTGTCCGGCTGCACTACTACGCCAGCCACCCGCAGACCTTCTGCTGCGACGGCGTCGTCTCGGGCGATTTCGTCAGCGCGGCGCGGGAAGAAGTCGAACGGCAGGAGGGCGTCTTCCAGATCTACTTCACCGGATGCGCGGGCGACGTCACGGTGGGCAAGTACAATGACGGATCGCCGGAGGCGCGCCAGGCGCTCGCCCGGCGGCTCCGGGAGGGGATGGAGTCGGCCGCGGCCTCGACGCGCCTCGCTCCGGTGAGCGGGTTGCGCTGGCGCACCGCCGAGCTGGCGCTGCCGCCGCGGCCCCACGCGGCGACCGCCGCCGCGCGCTCCGGGCAGGAGCAATACCGGGAGGCGATCACCGCGGCCTTCGCCGAGCGCCGGTCCCCCCTGGAGGCCAGCGCGCTAGAATTGGGTCAGGTGACGATCCTTCACCTGCCCGGTGAGCCGATGCTGGAGTTTCAGAGGTACGCGCAAGGGCTGCGCCCGCAGGGCTTCGTGGCGGTGGCGGGCTACGGCGACATCAGTCCTGGCTATCTGTGCACCGACCGCGCTTTCCAGGAAGGGGGCTACGAGCCGAGCGCCGCCAACGCCGGCCCGGGGACCGAAGCGCGGGTGAAGCAAGCGATCGAGAAACTGCTCGGGAGATAGTCTGCCAAGAGGAGGTATCCGGGAATGTCTCATCAGGCTCGCCAGGGAAGCCAAGAAACCCGGCGGTCGTTCGTCCTGGCGGGTGCGGCTGCGGGCGCCGCCGCGGGCGCCGGTTCGCGCGAGACGCTGGCTCTGAACGGCGGCCCCAAGGCCGTCACCGTCCCCGCGCAGCAGGCGACAGCCCTCACCCGCTGGCCGCGTTACGGCCCGGCGGATAAGCAGGCGCTGCACGATCTGATCGATAGCGGCAAGTTCTATGAAGAGCTGCCGCGGTTTGAGAAGGAGTGGAAGGAGTACACCGGCTCGCCCTTCGTCAAGGCGCACATGAACGGCTCGAGCGCGCTGACCAGCATGTACTTCGCGCTGGACCTGCCGCCGGGAAGCGAGATCCTGGTGCCCTCCTACACCTTCGTCGCCACGTGTCTGGCCATGCGCTTCTTCGGCGGCGTGCCCATCTTCATCGACATCGACCCGCGCACCGCCTGCTTCGACCTCGAGGACGCCAAGCGCAAGCTCACCAAGCGCACGCGCGCCCTCTGCGTCATGCATTCCTGGGGCATGCCCTGCGAAATGGACCGCATCGCGGAGTGGGCTCGCGAGAAGGGCCTCATCCTGCTCGAAGACGCCGCGCACGCGCACGGCGCCGAGATGCAGGGCCGCAAGATGGGCGCCTGGGGCGTGATGGGCATCTACAGCTTCCAGACCTCGAAGGTGCTGCCCTCGGTCGAGGGCGGCATGGGGATGTACCAGACCCGCGAGTACTATGAGCGCGCGGCGGCCTTCGGAGAGTATCTGGACCCCGGGCGGTTCCCCAAGGACAGCCCGGTGCGGGCCTACGAGGGCACCGGCTTCGGCCAGAAGTACCGCATGCACCCGTTCGCGGCGGCGGTGGCGCGGCAGCAGCTCCAGGGACTGGACGAGCGCAACGCCGTGGTGGAGGCCAATGTGCGCCGGTTGAACGACCAGCTTCTCGAGCTGCCCGGCCTGAGCGAGCCGCGCGTCCGGCCGGACCAGAAGCGCGTCTACTACTACGCCAGCATGCTGTTCGTGGACTTCCCCAAACTGGGCTTCTCGCGCGACGCTCTGATGAAGGCGCTGCGGGCCGAGGGCGTCCGGGTGACCATGTGGGACTATCCCGAGCAGCACAAACTGAAGATCTACTCCGAGGCCAAGTGGTGGCACCATGCGCCGGTGATCCCGGCCTCCATGCCCGGCAGCGAGCAGGTCAACCGTAACCACATCTTCCTGCCGGTGCTCTACGGGGAAGCCCCCGAGCTGATCGAGCAGTATGTGAAGGCCTTCCGCAAGGTGTGGGCGCAGCGGGCGGAACTGGCGAAGATCTAGCGCGATGCGCAGAGGTTACGCCCAAGCGTTGCTCGCGGGCACGCTGCTGTATTGTGGCTGCGCGTCCCCTCCCCCATCGCCACCCCGCCCGGAGAAGCTCATCGCGCGCACCTACGATTCGGGCTTCGCGCAGGCGCACGACACTTACAACGGCATGGGCACGGCCCGCGACGGCAAGATCTACTACGTGCTCAGCTCCGAACTGCACGACGTGGCTGCGCAGATGTACTCCTTCGATCCGGCCAGCGGGCAGATCAGGCACCTGGGCGATCTGACCGAGGCCTGCGGCGAGAAGGGACAGAAGGTCATTTCGCAGGGCAAGAGCCACGTCAACTTCGTCGAGGCCGGCGGGAAGCTCTACTTCGCCACGCACATCGGCTACTACAGCATCATCGACGGCATGGAGAGGGCGGGCGTGCCGCCGCCGGGCTTCAAGCCGTACCAGGGCGGCCACCTGCTGGCCTACGACCTGAAGACCGGCCGGTTCGAGGACCTGGCCGTGGCGCCGCACCGCGAGGGCATCATCACCATGAACATGGACCCCGCGCGCGGGCGCATCTACGGGCTGACCTGGCCCACCGGATACTTCCTGCAGTACGACCTGGCGCGGCGCGAGCTGAAGAACCTGGGGCCGTTCTTCGAGCAGGGAGAAAACGGCCAGGGGCCGAGCTACCGCACCATCTGCCGTTCCCTGGCGGTGAATCCCGACGACGGCTCGGTCTATTTCACGACCGGCGACGGCGTCATTCACCGGTACCGCTATGAGCGGGACGCGGTCGAGAACGTAGCCGGCGACAACCTCAGGAAGGACTACTTCGGCCTGTACGATCCGACCTCCGCTGGTCACATGGCCTACAACTGGCGGCAGGCGGTCTGGCGCGCGGAGGACAAGTGCATCTACGGCGTCCACGGCAACTCGGGTTACCTGTTCCGCTTCGATCCCCGCGCGGAGCGGGTCGAGGTGCTGGAGCGGATCACCTCGCGGCCCTCGCAACGCAGCGGCATGTTCGACCAGTTCAGCTACGGTTACCTGGGCTTCACGCTGGGGCCCGACGGGCACACGCTCTACTACCTGACCGGGGGACCCATCTACGTCGCGGGCCAGCGCGTCACCGGCAAGGCCGCCACCGCCCAGGGCGAATCCAGAGGCCGGGAGAACCTGCACCTGATTACCTACGACATCCCGGCGGGCAAGTACACCGACCACGGGCCCATCTTCTTCGAGAACGGCGACCGCCCGGCTTACGTGAACTCGATCGCGGTGGGCACAGACGGAACGGTCTATGCGCTGTCCCGCATCACCGCCGCCGGCCGCACCCGCGCGGACCTGATCCGCATCCCGCCCGTGCTGAAGTGAGGCCGGTAGAAGGAGGGACTGACGACGGTGTCCCCCGCGGGCGCCGCAGCCTCTCCCCGTCTTCCTACTTCTTCGGATGACCCACCCTCGGCGCCAGGATGGCCCGCTGCTCCGGCCTCAGCTTCAGCGTTGAAAGCGGGTGGCGTTCTCTCGAAACTGCCACGGCCGTAACGACTCGCAGGTGGACGCTTCCTCCCCCTGCTTCTCGAGCTGAAGCGTCGTCTCGTCCGGCATCGAGATCATCAACACTCCCGCCAGACTGGCCAGCGGCAACTGGCCCGCCGTGCGGCCGCCACGCATGCCTTCGTAGCAATAAATGTTGCCGTCAGGCGTGACGTCGCGAAAACGGCGATTCAGCAGACCGTTCTCGGAAGCTTCAAAGCTATAGAGCCCCATCCGCACGCCACTGACCTTGGTTCCGATCACGAAAACCGGCTGCTCCGGATCGATGTAGTCCTGCACCAGGGCGAGGTGCGGCGTCATGTTCTCCGGGTTGGAGCGCATGTCGGTGCCCGGAAAGAACCACCCGCCCTGCGCCGTCCCCGCAGTGTCCAGCCGGTGACTGCCGGCCCTGGGCTCAGCCGTACGCGGAATCCTCCCATCCCAACTCGCCAGCTTCCCCTCCAACTGGGCCTTCACTTCAGGCGGAAAGTAATCGAGGGGCGAGGCGTAATAAGGATAATCGAACGGATAATGATTCAAGTCCACAAAACCCTTCGGTTCGAGGCGGAAATCCACCAAGCCGAAGTCTACGCCGGAGGTTCCGTCGCCCGTCATCCCCGCCGGCTCACCGGCCGAAACCTCCACCCACACTCGCGCCTGGCACTTGACAATGGTCCCGGTGGGATCCGAATAGTCGTAGCAGCGTTGCTCCGCGCTGTCGAACGCCGCCTTCAGGGGCGCGGCTATGTCCTTCAAATGGTAGAAGTACGAGCGCACCTGGTTGCAGGGCTGGAACTGCACCTGATAGCCGCTGCCCCCGTTGGGGAATGCCGTCGATAAGATCTCCACTACCCAGGCGTCGCCCGGGAAGAGCACCGGCTTCTGGGGCGCCGGTTCCCCTGGGGTGGCCAGGATGAAGCTCGAATGCTTGGCCGGGAAGAAGTGTATGGGTATGCTGAGGAACCCGAGCGGCCGGAACGCCACGAAATCCTCCAGAGCCATGGGGAGCACCCAGTACAGAGGGCCTTCCGGACACGGGGGAAGGCCGGGGTGGCTCTGCCCTGGCAGGCAGTTCCCGAACAGGATCAGGAGCACCAGCAGGTGGCGAGGCATTAGTGACGATCACCTCCCTTGCGCCTTGACCGGAAGTCTCAGCTTGGCCTTCGGGCCGCCGCCAGTCTGCACTACCCTGCCAGGGTTGGGACTGCACCGGCGCGGTCTTTCAACGCTACTCCCCCGGGCCGGCGCAGGAAAGCCCCCCCGGCGCCCCGCACACGCGGACGCCCCAAGCCGTCCCAGGATTTTCCGGCTCCGCTATTTCTTCGTATACCCCACCGTCTGCGCCAGGATGGCCCGCTGCTCCGGCCTCAGCTTCAGCGCCTTGGTCAGTGCCTCGCGGTCGATCATGCCGCGCACCACCGTGGCCAGCCCTTCCGAGGCGCAGAACAGGTAGACGTTCTGGGCGATGAAACCGGTGTCCGCGGCCGAGTAGAAGACCTTGTTCTCGTCGGTGCCTTTCCCCATCTTGGCGAAATCCGCCACGTAAACGAGGTTCACCGGCGCTGTCGCCACGAAGGGCTGCTTGCCGGTCTGGCCGCGCAGATCCTCCTTCGTCACCACCTGCAAGCTATGGCTCTTGGCATCGAAGACGTAGGCGCCGTCGGCCGTGGTCACGTAAATGTCGATCTCCAGCCGGTTCGACGCGGAGGGCGCGGTGCGCTTCCCCGAATCCGGGCGGTTCACGCCAAAGGCCGCCCACAGCAGGTTGGAGAGCGCCTGGGGGGACAGCTTCTCGGGAGTGAACTCGCGCCCCGACTGGCGCGCCTTCAGCGCCTGCATCAGGGGCATGCCGCCTTCCATCTGCGGCTTGGGAAGCGGAACGGGCTCCTGCGCCGGGCACAGCACGGCAGCAATGAGCAGTACGGGCAACAGAAGACGTAGCATTCGCATAAGCAACCTCTCTGACATTGTACAGCTTCGCGCAGCCCGACCGACACTTCTTCGGGGCTCCCCCCGGTATCATCAAAGCGAAGGGGTGTGCGCATGTGCCGATGGGTTCGCATCGTGGGGGGCCTGGCGGCTTTCCCAGCTTCACTGCTGCTGGCCGACCAGGTCATCCTGAAAAACGGCGACCGGCTGTCCGGCAAGATCCTCCAGTCCGACGGCAAAGTGCTCACCATGAAGAGCGATTTCGCCGGGGAGGTCAGTGTTCAGTGGGAGGCGGATTTCATGCGCGGGGGCGTCAACTACAGCCGGAACGTCACCCCCAGGTTGCACACCTTCGGTTCCACCGATCTGGAGTTCGACCAGTTCCAAAGCCTGGACCTGCGCGTCGCTCCGGCGGGCGGCTTCGGCTACCACATGCTGAAGACGGAAGCGGCTACCCATGATCTGCTGGGCGGCGCCTCGCTGAACCGGGAGCACTTCTCCACTGGCCTGCGGCGCACGTCCGGTGAAGCGCTGCTGGGACAGGAGCTCACCCGCAAGTTCAACCGCGTCACGCGGCTAAGCGAGAGGCTGGTGCTGTTCCCCAATCTCACCGCTCGTGGCGCCGGCCGCCTGAACTTCGACACCAGCCTGGTCACGACCCTGCGCAGGTGGCTGGCTTGGCAGGCCACCGTCAGCGACCGCTTCCTGAGCAACCCCGTCCCCGGCCGGCGCAAGAACGACATTCTGTTCACTACCGGCCTGCGGCTGAGCTTCGCCAGATGACTACGGGCCGCGGGTTGCGTTCTAATGGGACCGGAACCGCCATGTCCAAGACCGTTCTTTCCGCGACCCTCTACGCGCTTTCGGTGAGCTCCCTGGCCGCCCCAGTGGCCGTTGTGGTGCGGACGCCCATGACCCCGCCGCCCTGGGCGCTGATGGAGCGCGAGTTGCTGCGCTTCAACTCCCTGGCCTGCGAGCGCTTCGCCGGGAAGTACGTCGATGAGCGCGGCTACCTGCTGCACACCCCGCGCTGGGGCACGCTCGATGGCCCTGACGACGCCATAGAAACCTTCTTCAACTGGACGCTGTTGCACGCCCTGGGCGGCTCGGAGGCCGTCCTCCAGCTCTACAAGAAGGCGCAGGAAGGCCACTGGAAGCAGTACGGCGAGCTGCGCACGAAGCTGACCGAGCTGGCCGCGAACGGCGCCTACTACAAGGAGTTCGTCACCCAGTCCGACTGGTTTCACACCGGCGAGGGCATGCGCGCCTTCATGTTCCTGGGTCTCTCGGAGCCCGCCAACGAAGTCTACCGGCATCGTATGCAGCGCTTCGCCGGCCTGTACATGAACGAGGACCCCGAGGCGCCCAACTACGACCCCCAGAGCAGGGTGATCCGCAGCATCTGGAACGGCAGCCAGGGGCCGATGATGCGTAAGGCCACGGTGTATGACTGGGTTGGAGACCCGGTCCCGGGCAGCTTTCACCTGCTGCACAACCCCGCCGGACGCTCGAAGCTGCTGGACCTGAAGGCCTCCTACCCCAAGATGCTGGCGCACTGCACGGAGTACCTCGATAGCGTCGGGGACAACTTCCTCAACCTGGCCGCCACCAATCTGGCCACCAACGCCTACATGCTGACCGGCGAGGCCAAGTACCGCGACTGGGTGCTCGAGTACGTCAACGCCTGGAAGGCGCGCGCCGAGGCTTGCGGCGGCAACATCCCCAGCCACGTGGGCCTGGACGGCAAGCCCGGCGGGGAGCACGGCGGGCAGTGGTGGAAAGGCACCTACGGCTGGAACTTCACCATCTTCGACGGCGAGATCGAGCGGATCGCCCACCGCAACTACTTCACCGCGGGTTCCTGGCCCGGCTTCTCGAACGCACTGCTGCTCAGCGGCGATCAGGCCTACGTGCACGTCCTGCGCCGCCAACTGGACAACATCTACGCCCAGAAGAAGGTGGTCAACGGCAGGACTTTGCTGCCGCAGATGTACGGCGACCCGCGCGGTTACAAGCACCCCGGCCCGCCCGAGTGGTACCAATACACCGAGAACCTCTTCAGCGACCGCCTGACGGAGATCTACCTCTGGTCGATGGACCGCCAGGACCTCGAGCGCGTGCCGAGGACGGGCTGGATCGGTTACCTGGAAGGTCAGGACGCCGGCTATCCCGTCAAGGCGCTGGAGGCCGACTTCGCGCACATCCGGCGGAAGGTCGAGCAGATCCGCAGCGACGCGACGACGCCGGACACGCGCCTGGCGGACTACTTGCTGGACTTCAATCCCGCCGCGACCAACGCGCTGGTCAACCTGATGTGGGGCGGCTACTTCGCCAGCGGGCGCATCTGGGTGCTGCACAGCCGCTTCCGCTACTTCGACCCGGTCGCCCGCCGCGCGGGCACGCCGCCCGACGTGGCGGCACTGGTCGAGAAGCTCGGCGCGGATGCGGCCACGCTGGCGCTGGTGAACGTCAACCCGGTCGAGGCCCGCACGGTGATCGTCCAGGCGGGCGGCTACCGCGAACACCAGTTCGACGCGGTCACCCTGAACGGCCAGACCACGCCCGTGGGCGGCCCGTTGCTCACGGTGCGGCTCGAACCCGGCTGCGGCGCGCGCCTCCAGTTCCGCATGACGCGCTACAAGAACCAGCCCACCCTGGCACATCCCTGGGACCGCAAGTAGGATAAGTCTCCTGACTTGTCCAGTGGGATAAGTCTCCTGACTTGTGGCGGCCGGCAAGACCGGAGTCTTACCCCACGGATTTCGGCCGGTAAGCCACGCAGTCGATCTCGACCTTCATCCCCGGGGCCACGAAGCGGGCTTCCACCGTGGTGCGGGCCGGCTTCTGTACCCCAAAGAACTCGGCATAGACCTCGTTCATGGCGGCGAAGTGGCGGGCGTCGGCCAGAAACACCGAGCACTTGACCACGTCGGCCATGGATGCCCCGCAGCCTTCCAGAATCCGCTGGATGTTGCCGAGCACCAGGCGCGTCTGGCGGCGGATGTCGCCGCAGAACAGCTCGTTGGTCTGCGGGTCGATGGGCCCCTGCCCGGAGACGAAGATGAAATCTCCCGCTCGCACCGCCGGAGAATAGGGCCCCCGCGGCGTGGGCGCGCCCGAGGGCGTGATCCGCTCGATCATGTGGCAGACCCTCCTCTAGCGCAGTTCTTCCCGGCGGCCGCGCCTCCGCCGCCGCTACTGGTGAGTCTTCTTGCGCGGGCGGCGCCCGCCGGCACGGGCGGCGCGGGGCGGCGCGCCTTCCGCGCTCTTCCTGCGCGGGGCGCGCTTGCGCTTGGCCCCCGGCAGCACCAGCGGCGCGCTCTCGTTGGACTCGGGCTGCTTCTCGTCCTCCGCAGGAGGCGCCTCGGGCCTCTCGGGCAACGCGGGCGGATAGAACTCGGCGCCCAGGTACACGAGCAGCCCTCGCTCCTCGTCGGGCTCCAGGCGGACCAGCAGCTTGTCCTGCGCGAAGTTCAGGAACTCGGTGAATTCCTGGAAACCGTACTTCTGGCAGTTGAACGCCGGCTGGCTCGCGCGGACCAGGGCCGCTACATCCTCGGGCAGGCAGCCGCCGTCGAGCTCGATCCGGTGGGTCTCCAGGACGTCGCGGAGCAGCGCCAGGGCCTGTTCGGGCTTGGGCGCCGGCTCCTCGGGCTTGGTCTTCCGCTCGATCACGTAGCGGCCTTCGCCGCCGCTGACGTTGACGTAGTCGGCGGCCTTCAGCTTCTCGACAAACTCGCTGAAGCTGCCGGCGCCGTACGCCTTCTCGGTGAAGGTCGAGTCGAGCTGGAGCATGGTGGACTTCAGCAGCCCCAACTGCGGCATGACCTCGCGCCGCTCCAGCACCTGGAGGGCGCGCTCGACCAGCGGCATGACCTGGTTCAGATCCAGCGGCGTCGGCCGGTGCCGCGGCGGACGCTGGTGCTGCCGCTGCTGCTGCGGCGGCGGCGGCTGCGGCTGCTGCGGCGGGCGCCCGCCGCCGCGCGGCGGCTCGGGGGCCGGACTCTCGACCCGCGGCGGCCGGGGTGGCCGCTGCGGCTCGTCCAGCAGCGACTCGAAGCTGATGAACTCGTGACAGTTCCTTTGCAGGATCGTGCTGGTGAAGGCCTTGCCGCCCACCACGAAGACGGTCTTGCCGTACTCCTTCAGCTTGTTCAGCAGCGGGATGAAGTCACTGTCGCCGCTGACGATGGCGAAGGCGTTGACGTGATCGTGGGTGAAGGCCATCTCCAGCGCGTCCAGGGCCAGGTTGATGTCCGCGCCGTTCTTGTCACCGCGCGGGGAGGGAATGCGCTGCACCATTTGCACCGCGTTCTCGGCCATCTGGCGCTTGGCGCCCTCCTGGCGGCCCCAGTCCGCGTAGGCAAACTTGGCGACGATGTCGCCGCGCTCCTTGAGCGCGTCCAGCACCGCGCCTACGTCGAAGTCGCGCTGGAGAGTGGATCTAATGCCGATTTCGATGTTGTCGTAATCGACAAATACAGCAATCTTAAGTTTCTCGTTCATGCGGGTAGGGGCAGGACTCTGCCTGCCCTCTCTTATAGGATACCCTTTCCTGGGCCGCCGCCCAAGGGGGTCGAGCGCCCTTCCAGGTAGACCGCCCGCACTTGGACCTGCTCGTCGAAGAGCGCCACGTCGGCCCGCTTGCCCGGCGCGAGGCTCCCGATCTCGTGCTCGCGCCCCACAATCGTGGCTGGCGTGAGCGCCGCCATGTGCACCGCCTGCCACAGCGGGCAGCCCGCCAGATCGCGGAACAGGCGCACCATCTCGTTCATGGGGCACACCGAGGAGGCCAGGGCCGTGCCGTCCGGGATGCGCGCCTCGCCGTGGCGCACCACTACCGGCATGCCGTGCCGCGGCCCGAAGGTGTAGTCGCCGTCGGGCAGGCCGGCCCCGCGCATGGCGTCGGTGACGATGGCCAGCCCCTGGTAGCCCTTGTGGCGGAAGGCCAGCCGCAACATCTCGCGCGAGAGGTGCCGCCCGTCGCTGATCAGCTCCGAAGTCAGCCGCTCGTCCAGGAAGACCGCCTCGAGGATGCCCGCACTGCGCGGGTGGGGCGTGCCGCGCCAGCGGTTGTTCATGGCGTCGGTCATGGCGCAATAGAGGTGCGTGACGTGCCGCACGCCCCACCCGACCGCTTCCTCCATCTCGTGATACAGCGCCTCGCTGTGGCCCGCGCTGGCCACCGCGCCGCGCCGGCGCAGCTCCTCGATCAGCGGACGGGCGCCCGGCAATTCCGGCGCCAGCGTCAGGCTGGCCACCGGGCCACGCTCGAGGATCTGCCGCCACTCGCCCTCCTCGGGAGCCCGCACCTCATCCGGCAGGTGGCACCCGCGTTTGGAGAAGTTGAGATACGGGCCCTCGATGTGCGCGCCCAAAGCCCGCCCGCAGCGCTGTTCTCCGCGGCGGTAACGCGCGACGGCGTCCAGCGCCGCCAGGATCTCCGCCAGCGGCGCCGAAGCCGTGGTCGGGCACAGCGCGGTGGTGCCGTGCGCCGCGTGATAGGCCAGGACGGTCTCGACGTCCGCCACCGTGGCGTCCATAAAGTCGCTGCCCCCGCCGCCGTGGACGTGGATGTCCACGAAGCCCGGGGAGATGTACAGCCCGCCGGCATCGACCCGTTCCGCATCGGGAGGCATCCATTCGTCGCGCCGCGGACCGACGTACTCGAGGCGCCCCTCCCGCGCCGTCACCATGCCGTCGGCGATCACGCCGCGGTCGGTGATGACCGATCCGTTCCAGAAGACCACCGCGAGCATCTCACCCCTCCAGAATGAAGCGCCGGAGCTCGGCTTCCAGGCCCGGCACGCAAGCCACGCCGTTGCCGCCGTAGATGCTGCTCTGCCCGTCGAAGTTGAAGAAGACGCCGCCGGCTTCCTCGATGATCACCTTGAGCGGGGCCAGGTCCCAGGCTGCGGCGTAGGGTTCGATCCAGGCCTCGGCGCGCCCGGAGGCCAGCAGCATGGCGTCCTGGCAGCCTCCGAAGCTGCGTACCGACCAGAACTGCTGCATCCACGCGAGCAGCCGCCCGGCGAAGGGCAGCTTGCCCACCGCGTTGAGGCTGTTCACGCACAACACCGCCTCCGCCGGGCGGCGGATGCCGGAGACGCGTATGGCGCGGTCATTCACCCAGGCGCCCTGGCCCCGCACGGCAAAGTACATCTCGTTCTGCTCGACCAGGTGGCAGACGCCCAGTTCCACCTGGCCCGCCGCTTCCAGCGCCATCAGCACGCTCCAGGTGGGACACCTCCGGAGGTAGTCCCGCGTGCCGTCGATCGGATCGATAATCCAGCGGCGCCCCGAAGCCGCCTCCTTGAGCGCCCCTTCCTCGCCCACCAGCCCATCGGCGGGGAAGATCTCCGCGAGGACCTGCGCGATCAGCCGCTCGCAGTCCCGGTCGGCGGCCGTCACCGGGGAGAGGTCGAGCTTGGTCTCCGCCTGCACGCCCCGCATCCGGTGGGCCAGCGCCATCTCACCCGCCAGCCGGGCGATCCGGCGCGCGGTTTCGAGTTCCTTCTCGAAGGCCATCGGCGCCATTGTAGCGCCCCCGCCGGGCGAAGGTGCTACGCTAGGGCTGATCCGGATGCCGGCGCACACGGTCTTCACCGTCCTCGCCGAGGCCGCCGAGCGATACGGCGAGGCCCCGGCGCTCTACCAGCCCACGGGCGGGGCTGCGAAGTACCACGTCTACTCGTGGAGGGAGTACCGCCGTGCCGCCGAGGAGATCGCCGCCGGTTTGCGCCGTCGCGGAGTCCGCCAGGGCGACGTGGTAGCGCTGGTCGCGGAAACCCAGGCGGAGCTCTACCTGGCGGACCTGGGCATCATGACGGCGGGCGCCATTGCAGCGGCGCTCTACACCAGCTACCCGGTCGCGGAGCAAGTGCGCACGTTACGCGCCTGCGAAGCGCGAGCGGTCTTCGCCGAAGATCCGGCCACCCTGGGCCGGCTGCGCGCCAGCGCCGACCCGTCGCTCAGCGTCCAGTGGTTTCTGCTGGCCGGTGAGGCGGAGGGCGCGCTGAGCCTGGCGGAACTGCGCCACCTCGGGCGGCGCGCGCTGGAGGAAGACCCCGGCCTCACCGGCCGCCTCGCGGCCGACGTCGCGCCCGCGGATCCCGCCATCCTGTACCTCACCTCGGGCGCCACAGGCGAACCCAAGATGGCCCTGGTGAGCCACGCGTCCCTGGTCGCCAACCTGGACATGGGGCTCCAGGTCCTCGGGGCTGGCCCGCAGGATTCCATGCTGGTCTTCCTGCCCTCGGCGCACATCACGCAGCGCCTGGTCGGCGAGTTGCTGCCCATCCGTTGCGGCATCCCGGTGTGGTTCTCGGAAAGCCTGCTTAAGCTGCCCGAGGAATTGCGCACGGTGGAACCGACGATCTTCGTGGCGCCCCCGCGGCTATGGGAGCGCGTGCACACCAGCATCCGGCTGGGGGTGAACCGGCGCTCCTGGCCCCTGCGGAAGCTCTTCCAGGCCGCCCTGAAGCTGGGGCTGGAGGCTGTCCGGCTGCGCCAGGGCGGGCGGCGCCTGCCCGTCTGGAAGACCGCCGCCTGGAAGCTCGCCGGCCGGCTGATCTTCGGTCCGGTGCGCGCCCGCTTCGGCCGGCGCATGCGCCTGTGCGGCTCCGGCTCGGCGCCGCTGGGCCGGGAGCTGGCCGAGTTTTACCTGGCCCTGGGGCTGCCGATGATCGAAGGCTACGGGCTGACCGAGGGCGGCGTGGTGACCCTGAACCCGCTGGACCACCCCCGGGCGGGCAGCATCGGACGGCCGCTTCCCGGGGTCGAAGTCCGCCTGGCGGAAGACGGTGAGCTGCTGCTCAACAGCCCCACGCTCTTCTCCGGCTACTACCACGACCCGGAGGCCACCGCCCAGGTGCTCCGCGACGGCTGGCTGCACACCGGCGACACCGCCGAGATCGACCCGGAAGGCTACCTCTACATCACCGGTCGCAAGAAGGAGCTGATCGTCGCCTCCAACGGCCAGAAGGTCTTCCCCGCGCGCATTGAAAGCCTCTTCCGCATGGAACCGATCATCAGTCATGCGTTGCTGGTGGGCGACGACCGCCCGCACGTGGCCGCCCTGCTCACGGTCAACTTCACCGTGGCCGAGACCCTCCCCGGGATGGACGCCTGGAAGGGGAAACCGGCCTCCGAGATGGTGCGCGCCGCGCCGCTCATCGCCGCGGTCGAGCGCGCCGTCGGCCGCGTCAACCGGCGCCTGGCGCCCTTCGAGCAGGTTCGCCGGTTCCGCATCCTGGAGCGGGATTTCTCCATCGAGCAGGGGGAGCTGACCGCTACCATGAAACTACGCCGCAGCCGCCTTCTCGAGAGTTTCCGCGAGGCCGTCGCGGAGCTTTACGCCGCCAAGCCTTAGCCCGCTCCCTGCCGGGTTTCGCCGGCCGGCTGCGCGGCCGGGGCGAGGAGCCATCTGCGTAGCGTGGCCTACCATTCACCGGTTTTGAGCGGCTTGCCCAGGTAGTCGTCCCTGCCTGCCTCCAGGCGCCGCTGCCGGTCGCCTTCGACGTCCGGCCTGCCGTCCGAGGCCACCTCCGACTTGGCGGCATTGGCCTGCTCGGCGGCCCGCCGGGCGCATGCACCCAGCGGATGGCGATGTTGCGGCGGCGGCAGGCCTCCGCGAGCAACTCGATGGCCGGGCCGCTCGGCGATCCATCGGCGGCCACGTACTGGCAGGGGGGAGAGTGCTCGTAGCCCACCCGGAACGGACCACCTTATGGGCAGGATGGGATCGGGCTTTGAGCGACCTCCGGGGGCGGGCGCGCTATCTCGACGAGGGCATCGGGACGCTGCCGGACGGCGGACGCTTCCCGCCGCCCTTCCACGCCCGCAGCTGGGCCAAGCCGCGGGCCGTCTCCTCCGGCGTGATGGCGCAGTGACCGGGGCGCTTGACCCACTGCTGCACGAACCCCGGCGAGGAACCGGACAGCTCGGTCAGCGTCGAGTAGGCGTTGGTGACCCAGGGCGGAACCAGCACGTCGTAGGTGTTGTGGATGGCCAGCAGCGGCCGCGCCGGGCGCCCCGTGGGCGTGTACCAGGCGCGCAGGTACTCGGCCGCGCGCCCATCGGCGGCGTAGCGCCCCACTCCGTCGTTGAGCGCGTCGTCGTCGGGGGTGCCTTCATAGATCGTGTTCCGGTTGTCGAACGGATTCCCGCCCGTGCGCTGCTGAAGCTCCCGGAGGATCTCGGTGAAGAAGACCAGCGTGCCGGCCAGCTCCTTGTTGGTGCGGATCCCGGCCCAGCGCCGCACGATGGCCGCCTGCTCCGGCTTGCCCTCCAGCACCGCCTCCAGTTCCTGGTTGCGGGCCGCACCCCTGGCATAGTCCGCCGGCGTCTTGGCCGGCGAGGGCAGCACTCCGGGGAAGTAGTAGTCGCAGACGACCCGGAGGTCGAACACCCGTCGCGTTCCGAACCACGTGATCGGCGCCAGCGGCCCGCACAGCGCCAAGCCTCCGTCATACGCGGTGGGGAACTGCTCGACCATCAGCATGGTGAGGAAGCCGCCCATCGAGTGGCCCGTCACATACGTCTCCTTCGGCGCGCCGTACTGGCGGATGAAGTGGCGCCGCAGCGCCTCCGTGTCCTGCACCGCTTCCGGAATCGCCCACCCTCCGGCGGCGTAGCCCGATTGCGCCACCGCGTAGCCCTCTTTGACCAGCGCGCCCAGCACCGGATTGGGCTTCGCGCTCTCGAAGCGTCCCGGCGTCGCGCTGTAGCCGTGACAGTACATCACCAGCACGCCGTTCCACCCCTCCGGCACCTCGAGGCGGAACTGCGCCCCGTTGATCTCTCCGGTTTCGACCGCAGCCGCCGCCAGTGCGGCCACTAACCCTAACGAAAACAGAACTCGCAGCCAGGATTTCATGACCTCCCCCACTACCTACCACCCACGATCCACATTCTAGCCGCATCAGAAGCGCAGCAGATAGCTCAGCTTGACGAAGAACTGCCGGCCGGTCGAGAGGCCCGGCGCACGCACGCGGCGTAGCGCCGGCGGCAGGCCGGGGGCGAACTCAAGATTGTCGTAGCGGTCGGTGTAGCCGGCGTAGAACGCCGTGCCCGGATTCACCAGGTAGGTCAGCAGGACATCGGCCGTGAAGCGCTGGTGGCGCTCCAGGGCCACCAGCGCCGGATTGGGCAGCACCGCGTTGTAATCCAGGATGGCTCGCAGCGACAGCGGCCGGCTGAACTGGTAGTTCACTTTGGTCCGCAGAATGTGGTTGTTGAAAATGACCGCCGAGCCGGTGGGCCGCACCAGCCGGCTGTGGAAGTAGGTCTGGCCGAAGCGCAACCGGGCTGTCGGGCGCAGCGTGCAGCCCGCCTGGCTTTCCTGCGAGATGGCGCGGAAGGGCGCGAGCGGCGCCGCCGGGTGGTAGTTGATGGTATTCTTCCGCAGGTACTGGGCCTTGAAGCCGAGCCATTTCAGCCAGTCGGTCTGGAAACTGACACCGCCGGAGTTCTTGCGAAAGCCCACCCCGCGGTACAGCTCGTAGTACTCGTCCCACGCGCCACCGAGCTTGGTCTGCGCTGCCAGCTCCAGGTTGAAGCCGGCCCCGGCGATCCAGTCCTGGACCCGGCCCTGGCGGTCCCAGTTCACCAAGGCGGCCACCGACGGCCCCAGGGCGAGCACCCGGCGGCCCTCGGGACGCCACAGGTACTCGGCGGAGTGCTCGGTCAGGCGCACGTCCACGCGGCGCAGGAAACCCAGCTCGGCGCGGAAGTCGGGGCTCAGGTCGAGGTGCCGCGAAAAGTAGCGCAAGTGCCGCCCGCTGTGGTCTAGGCGCGCCAGGTAGCCGGGACCCGACCGGCGCCGGCCGTCCGCCTCGCGCGTGTAGCTGCGCAGCAGTTGCCCGCTGGCCACCCAGTTAGGCTGGAGACGCAGTCGCGCATCCAGCGACCAGACGCGATTGAAGGTCTCCCCGAAGTCACGGCTGGCAACCAGCAGGCCGACGCTCGACTGCCCGGAAAAATCTCGTCGCAAGCGCAACACGCCGGCGCCGGCACGCCGCTCGTGCCCAGCGTGCGACGCGGGCAGCCGCTGGCCCGGCGCCCGATCGTCCATCGCCAGCGCACCCATGACCCACGGACCCATCTTCCCCGTCAGACGCACGCCGTACTCGGGATCCGCGATGCGCCGCGAGAAGAACAGGCTGAGGGCCGGCTCGTAGAAGCCCTTGACGTCGATGGGGGTCTCAAAGAACCCTCCGTTCTCGATGAAGAACGGGCGCTTCTCCGGGAAGAACACCTCGTAGCGCTGGTTGACGGTCGCCTGCGGCTCGTCCGACTCGACCTGGCTGAAATCGGGACGCAGGGCGACGTCCACCGTGAGCGCGTCGCGCAGAACCACCTTGGTGTCCAGGCCCACGCGCGCCTCGGTGTCCTTGCGGAAGGCCGGCGCCTGAGTGTCCAGGAAGCGCGCGCGACTGAAGAGGCCGTAGGGGATGAATTGCAGGTTGCGTCCGGGCGAGATCCGCTCGAGCCCTTCCAGGTGCGCCAGTTGCTCGACGAAACTCCCGATGCGCGTGGTCACGTAGGGCCACACCGACAACTCGTTCTGGCGCGCGATCACGCGGCCCACGGCCAGACCCCAGGTCCCGGCAGAGGCGCTCGGGAAGCGCAGGCTCTTGAAGGGAATGGCCATCCAAACGGCGAAGCCCTCCGCGGTCAGCCGGCCCTGGGAGTGCCACAGCGTGTCGAAACTGGAGTCGGGGTCCTTCCATTGCCCTTCGGTGTAGATGCCGTCGTACTGGATCCCGTAGGGATTGGCGCCGAACAAGTAGGCGCGGTGATGATCGTGGAAGCTGTCCAAGACCAGGACCACGTGGTCGTCGCCTTCGAAATCCTCGCGCTTGCTCATCCGCGCGCGCACCTGCCCGCGCTCGTCGCGGCACACGAACACCACGTAGAGGTTGCGGTCGTCGTAGGAGAGCCAGGCGGTGGTCTCCTGGCTCACCGGCGTGCCGTCGCCGGGCTGGTACTGGCGGAAACCAGTCACGCGAACGCCCGCCTCGCGCCGCGCGCCGTCGAGATAGTCCTCCAGCTTCGGCGGCTCGCTGACCCGGGGGATGCGCAGCCGGGGCGGTTCTTCACCGGCCGCGCCGACGCATAGCGCGCCCCAGCACAGCAAGCTCCGCAGGCGCATCCCGCCACCATGGCAGCCTGCGTGATCCGCTGTCAAGCCGCTCCGCCGGGGTAATATGGGGAAGGAACAGCTTCGCCGTGGCCCGCTTTTGCACACGCTCGGAACTGCTCGCCGCGCGCGCCGAATGGAGGCGCGCCGGCAAAGTCGTGGTCTTCACCAACGGCTGCTATGACATCCTGCATCCCGGCCACGTCCGGCTGCTCGAACGCGCCCGCGCGCTGGGCGACGTGCTCGTCCTGGCGCTCAACACCGACGCCAGCGTGGCCCGACTGAAAGGCCCCTCACGCCCGTTCCTGCCCGAACACCAGAGGGTCGAGCTGGCCTGCGCCCTGGCGGCGGTTGATGCCGTCACCCTCTTCGACGAGGACACCCCGCGGGAGCTCATCGCCGCCCTGCTCCCCGATATACTGGTGAAGGGCGCCGACTGGGCGCACTTCATCGCTGGCCGCGAGGAAGTGGAAGCCGCCGGCGGCAAGGTGCTGGCGCTCTCCCTGGAGCCCGGCTATTCTACTACTGGAATAGTAGAAGAGGTTCTCCGACGCCAGCCTTGACCCATCCAGCCATCCGCGACCTCTTCGAGGGCCTGGGCCGCCACCCGGCCTTCCTCGAGGTGCTCCGCGCCGCGGGCTCGGGCCAGCCCTGCCACCTGGGCCTGGCCGGCCTGACGACCACGGCCAAGGCGCTCTACACGGTGCTGCTGTGGCAGGCCGTCGGACGCCCGGCGCTGGTGGTGGTGGATGGCAACAAGGAAGCCGAGGCGCTCTCGGAAGCCATCGGCGCCTTCTTCGACTTGCTGGCGCCCGGCCGCGGCGTACCCCGGCCCCAACTCCTGCCGGCGCTGGACATCCTCCCCGGACAGCGCCTCTCGCCGCATGCCGAGATCAACGAGCAGCGCGCCGTGGGCCTGTGGCGCCTGGCCACCGAACGAGTGCCCGTCACGGTGCTGCCGGTGGCCGCCGCCCTGCTGCGCGTCGAGCCGCCGGAGTTCTATCGCCACCTCGCGCTCAACCTGCGGGCCGGCGACGAAGTCCCGATGGAAGCCGTGGCGGCGCACCTGGAAAGCATCGGCTACCAGCGCCGGGAGCCCGTCGAGATGGTGGGCGAATACTCGATACGCGGCGGCATCCTGGATGCCTTCCCGCCCGAGGCGGCCAAGCCCGTGCGCCTCGAGTTCTTCGGCGACCAGATCGAGTCCATGCGGCGCTTCGAGGTGGACACCCAGCGTTCGGTGCTCAAGCTCGAGCAGTGCACCCTGCTGCCGCTGCTGGAACATCCCGCTTCCAGGGAACTGTTCGCGCGGCTGGCCGAGCTCGCGGGGCCGGAGCTGGCGCCCCGGACCGGCGAGCCGTTCCCCGGCTGGGAAGTTCTGGTCCCGCTGGCCAAACCGCGCGGCGGCGCCGTCTTGGGCCTGCTCGAGAAGCCCGTGGTCCTGTGGGACGAGCCCGAGCAGATCCAGGGCGCCGCGGAGCGGCTGTGGAAGCGGCTCGAGGAGCCCGACCGGGCGGCGCTGTGCCCGCCCGAGAGGATCTTCCTCCGCTGGGAGGAGCTGCTCGAGCGGGCGCAGCCGGCCGCGCAGGTGTCGTTGCGTGAACTCGAGGTGGTCACTGGCGAGCCCGGCCTCCACATCAGCACCCGGCCCGCCACGAGCTTCCAGGGCAACATCCAGGTGGCGGTTTCCGAGGCCCGGGCCATGGTCGCCTCCGGCGGGCGGGTGGTCTTCTTCGGCGCTTCGACCGGGGAACTGGAGCGGCTGGCCGAGATCTTCCAGGAGTACGGCGTCCCGTTCCAACTGGGCCTCGAGCCCTCTGAGGGCGTGCCGCCCTACCTGATCGAGCGGTCCTACCTGGCGGGCGCGGTGGCGAGCACCTTCCTGGTCCAGGGTCTGGTCCGCCGCGGCGCGGTCTTTACCGAGGCCCGGCTGGCCGTCTTCGGTTCCGAGGATTTGTTCGGCTCCTCGAACCGCCTGGCGCGGCCGCCGGCCGCCCGCAACACCCTGGCGGCGTTCGCCGCGGATCTGGCGGATCTCAAGCCCGGCGACTACGTGGTGCACCGCGAGCACGGCGTGGGGCGTTTCCTGGGCCTGCGGGAACTCACGCAGGCCGGGCAGGCCGGCGACTACATGCTCATCGAGTACGCCGGCCAGGACAAGCTCTACGTGCCGCTGGCCCGCATGGACCTGATCGGGAAGTTCCGCGGCGCCGGCGAGCCCCAGCCGGCGCTGGACCGGCTGGGGGGCGTCACCTGGAACCGCACCCGCACCCGCGTCAAGGCCAAGCTCCGCGACATGGCCGACGAGCTGCTCAAACTCTGCGCCGAGCGCCGCCTGGCCGAGGGCTTCACCTTCTCGGCCGACTCGAACTGGCAGCGCGAGTTCGAGGACGCCTTCGAGTTTGTCGAGACCGACGACCAGCTCACCGCCATGCGCGACATCAAGCGGGACATGGAGCAGCCCACCCCCATGGACCGCCTGCTGTGCGGCGACGTCGGCTTCGGCAAGACGGAAGTCGCCATGCGGGCGGCCTTCAAGGCCCTGGGCGACGGCAAGCAGATCGCCGTGCTGGCCCCCACCACCGTCCTGTGCTTCCAGCACTACGAGACGCTCCGGCGGCGGTTTGCTCCCTTCCCGGTCCACGTCGAGATGCTGAGCCGCTTCCGCTCCCGCAAGCAGATCAAGGCCATCCTCCAGGACCTAGCCGACGGCAAGGTGGACATCTTGATCGGCACCCACCGGCTGCTCTACCCAGATGTCGTATTTCGGGACCTGGGCCTGCTGGTGGTCGATGAGGAGCAGCGCTTCGGCGTCCGCCACAAGGAGCGGCTCAAGCAGCTCAAGAAGAACGTGGATGTGCTGACGATGACGGCCACGCCCATCCCCAGGACACTACACATGTCGTTGGTGGGACTGCGGGATCTCTCCGTCATCGAAACCCCGCCTAAAGACCGCCTGGCCATCCAGACTGTGGTGGCCCACTTCCAGGCGGACCTGATCCGCGCCGCCCTCGAGCAGGAACTCGGCCGGGGCGGACAGGTCTACTTTATCCACAATCGCGTGGACACGATCTGGGCGCGCGCGGCCATGCTCCAGGAGCTGGTTCCGTGGGCGCGGATCGCGGTGGGTCACGGGCAGATGAGCGAGGGGAACCTCGAGAAGGCGATGCTGGGGTTCATGCAGCACGACAGCGACGTGCTGCTGGCTACTACTATTGTAGAGAATGGGATTGACATTTCGCTCGCGAATACCATCATCGTCGAGAATGCCCACCACTACGGCTTGTCCGAGCTCTACCAGCTCCGCGGCCGGGTAGGCCGCTCCAACCGCCGCGCCTACGCTTATCTGCTGGTGCCCCCGGACACCGAGTTGAGCGAGCTGGCCCGCAAGCGCCTGGCGGCGCTGAAGGAGTTCAGCGACCTGGGCGCCGGTTTCAAGATCGCGGCGCTGGACCTGGAGCTGCGCGGGGCGGGCAACCTGCTGGGCCGGGAGCAGCACGGCCACATCAACGCCGTGGGCTTCGACATGTACGTGCGCATGCTCGCGGAGACCATCCGCGAGATCAAGGGCGAGGAAGTTCCGCCGGAGCTGCACACCAGCCTCAACCTGGGCCTGGACATCCGCATCCCGTCGGAGTACATCGGCGAAGAGCACCAGCGCCTGCGGGCCTACAAGCGGATCGCCGAAGCGGGCGCGCCCGAGCAGGCCGAGCGAATCCGGGCGGAGCTCGGAGACCGCTACGGCCCGCCTCCGGAAGCCGTGCTGCACCTGCTGGACTACTCGCTGCTGAAGACCCAGGCCGAGCAACTGGGCATCGAGTCGGTGCAGCGGCGGGCCGGGTCGCTCGAGGTGAAGTTCCATGCCTCGTCGCAGGCCGATCCCCAGCGGCTGATGGCGCTGGTGAGCCGTACGCCGGGGGCGCAGTTCACTCCGGCGGGCCTGCTGCGGCTGCCGCTCGAGGGGCTGGCCGGCCCGGGCGCGGTGCTGGAGTTGCTGAAGCGCCAGTTGTCGCCACTACGCCAGTAGATAGTAAACTAATGAGGAACGGTATGCTTGCCAGGTATGCAGTGGGGTTGTGGCTCGGCGCCTTGCCGGCCCTGAGCGCCGACGTCAAGGTCGTCGAGTTGATCGTCACCAAGATCAACAACGAGATCATCACCCAGGGGGAGCTGGAGCGCACGCGGCGCCAACTGGAGGCGGAGCTCAAGCGCCAGGGCTTCTCCGCCGAGCGGCTCGAGCAAACCATCCAGGAGGCCGAGAAAGACCTCCTGCGCGACCGCATCGACCAACTGCTGCTGGTGCAGAAAGGCAAGGACCTCAGCATCAACGTGGATGCCGAGGTGAGCAAGTACCTGGCCGAGCTGCAACTGCAATACAAGATCGCCGAGCCGGACAAGTTCCAGCAGTTCGTCCGCGAGCAGACTGGCACGCCCTTCGAAGACTTCAAGCAGCAGACCAAGGAAGGCATCCTCACGCGGCGGGTCATCCAGCAGGAGGTGGGATCGAAGATCAACATCGCCCGCTCGGAAGTGCAGCAGTACTACCAGGAGCACAAGGACGAGTTCGTCCGCGACGAGCAGGTCTTCCTGCGGGAGATCTTGGTCTCGACGGAAGGCAAGGACGCGGCCGCCGCCGAGAAGAAAGCCAAGGACCTGATCGAGCGGGCCCGCCGGAAGGAGAACTTCGGGAACCTGGCGCGGGACAACTCCGACGCCGCCACGGCCCCCAACTACGGGGACCTGGGCGGCTTCAAGCGCGGGGACCTGAAGAAGGAGATCGAGGACATCGTTTTCAAGCAGCGCCGGGGCTACGTCACGGACCCGCTCCGCCAGCCCAACGGTTTCCTGATTCTCAAAGTCGAGGAGCGCTTCGAGAAGGGTTTGCAGCCCTTCGAGGTGGTCGAGAACGAGGTCATGGATAAGCTCTACTCGCCGCGCATGCAGCCCGCCGTGCGCAGCTTCCTGACCCGGCTCCGCCAGGACGCGTTCCTCGAGATCCGCAGCGGCTACGTCGATAGCGGGGCCGCGCCGGGCAAGGACACCGCCTGGAAGGACCCCGTGCAGTTCAAGCCCCAGACGGTCACCAAGGAGGAGGTGGCCTCCCGCATCCGGCGGCTCCGGCTGCTGTGGCTGATTCCCATTCCTTTCACCAAGACCGCCGTCAAGGCGAAGAGTTCGGGGCGGTGAGCGTATGAGCGAGTTTCCCCGCCTGAGCGAGCTCCAGCCCAACGACGAAGTCCTGACCACGTTGCTGGTCCACGCCAAGGAGATCCGCCAGAAGAAGACCGGCGAGCCGTACCTGTCCCTCACCCTGGGCGACCGCACCGGCGAGATCGACGCCAAGATGTGGGACAACGTCACCGAGGTGATGAACGCCTTCGAGCGCGACGACTTCATCAAGGTGAAGGGCCGGCTCCAGGTCTACAACAAACGCCTCCAGCTCACCATCCACAAGCTGCGGCGGCTGGAAGAAAGCGAAGTGGACCTGGCGGACTACCTGCCCGCCTCGAAGCGCGACCGCGAGGAGATGCTGGCCGAGCTGCGCCAGATCGGAGCCTCCCTCCAGAACCCGCACCTGCGCGCGCTGGTGGAATGCTTCCTCAGCGACGAGGAGCTCGCCGGCCGCTACCAGCGCGCTCCGGCGGCCAAGTACATCCACCACGCCTACCTGGGGGGCCTGATCGAGCACGTCATCTCGCTGTGCCAGCTTTGCCGGCTGGCGGCGAGCCATTACGCCAGCCTGGACGTGGACCTGCTGCTGGCCGGCGCCATCCTGCACGACGTGGGCAAGATCTACGAGCTGGCCTACGAGCGCAGCTTCGGCTACTCGAGCGAAGGGCAACTGGTGGGTCACATCGTCATCGGGCTGCGGCTCATCGAGCAGAAGCTGCGGCAGTTGCCGGATTTCCCCGCCCGGCTGCGGTCGCTCCTCGAGCACCTGGTGGTGAGCCATCACGGCACGCTGGAGTTCGGCTCCCCCCGAGTGCCGCTGTTCCCCGAAGCCCTGGTGCTGCACTACCTGGACGACCTGGACGCCAAGATGGACTGCATGCGGGCGATCGTCGAGCAGGATCGCCAGGTGGAGGGCCACTGGACGGCTTACAACACCTCCCTGGCGCGCGTGGTGCTCAAGAAGCTGAAGTACCTGGCCGAGGGAGACGAGCAGACGGCCGAAGCCGTGCCCGCGCCCGCGCCGCAGCCGGCCGCGGCCCAGCAGCGGGAGGCCGAGGCCATGAGCCTGTTCGGCGAGAAACTCAGCCAGGCGCTCGGGGACGGGCCCGAGGACGAGTGAGCATGCTCCGTGACGGCCCGGCCGAGATCCCTCCACCGCTCGAGCTGGAGTGCCTGAAGGCCCTCTGGACGCTGGGCGAGGGCAACGTGCGCGCGGTGCGCCAGGAGCTCATGCGCGCGCGCCCGCTGGCCTACACCACGGTGATGACCGTGCTGGACCGCCTGGCGCGTAGGGGCGCCGTGGCCCGGCGCAAGGCCGGCCGCTCGTTCCTCTACACGCCGCTGCTGAGCCGCCACACCTTGCGGGGGCTGGCGGTGCGGCAGCTCCTGGACGGCTTCTTCGACGGCTCGGAGGACGAGCTGCGCGCCTACCTCGAGGGCCGTCAACCCGCACCTGAGTGCACCGCGCCGGAGCCCGAGCTCGACACGGCGCTGCTCTAAGGGCGAGGCATGCCTCGCCCCTACGGGACCGCACTCAGAAGTGCAGCTTCAGCGCGAACTGGATGTTGCGGTCGCCTTGCGCCCCGGTGATCTCACCGAAGGTGGCGCTGGAGGCGTTCCGGTTCGGAGAGCTGAATTGCGGCGTGTTGGTCAGGTTGTAGAACTCCGAGCGGAACTCCATCTTCCAGCGCTCGGCCAGGTTGAACCACTTGTTCAGGGACAGGCCCAGGGTCTTCCAGCCCGGTCCGCGGACCACGCCGATGCCGGTGTTGCCCAGCGTGCCCGAAACCGGTTCTTTAAAGGCGGACTTGTCGAGCCAGGTGTTGCCGGGACCGACCTTCTGCGGCCCCTTGCCGTTGCCGACACGATCGGCGCGCGCCCCGCGTGACCGCGTACCGGAACGGTCGGTGGCCTGGATGGTCAGCGGGAAGCCGCTGCGCAGCGCCAGGCTGCTGCCCACGCTCCAGCCACCCAGAACACCATCGATCACGGGATGCAGGTTCGAGCCGTAGGTCCGGCTCTTGCCCAAAGGAAGGTCGTAGCTGAAGGCCAGATTCAGCATCTGCTTGGCATCGAAGTAGGTCGGGCCCCACTCGCCCTTGCGGTCGTAGAGGTTCTGCCAGTAAGCCGACTGTGAGGCCGCCTGGCCGCCCTCGCCGTAATAGCCGATGGCGTCGCTCATGCCCTTCGAGAAGGTGTAGGACAACTGGTACTCCAGGCCCGCCGTCAACCGCTTGCGCGCCGTCAGTTGCAGCGAATCATAGCGCTGGTTGCCGCAGGCCTCGGTGCCGGAGATCTGCGCGATGCTGGCCAGTTGCGGGTTGCCGCTCAGGTACAGGCTGGCTTGGCTCACTCCCGGGGCCGTCAGCCGCCGCTGGAAGTACGGCATGGGCACGATCAGGTGCGTGCCATGCTGGCCGACGTACCCGGCGGTAACCACCGTCTGGGAGGGCAACTGGCGCTCAATAATCAGGCTCCACTGCTGCACGTTGGCCGGCCGTACAAAGGGGTCCCAAAGACGGATGGTGGCGTTGCGGTACGGGTCCGCCGCTTTCAACACGGTCAGGCCCTGGTCCGTGGTCGAGCCGATGGCCGTCTGCCCCGTGTAGATGGCCTCGAACTCGGAGTTGAACGGCGGGTTCATGGGCAGCCGGAGGTTGGTGCCCGTGCCCTCCATGAAGGAGGAGATGGTGTAGGCGCCACGGAGGACCGTCTTCTTGCCCAGCGCCGCGGGCGTCCAGGCGAAGCCTATCCGCGGCTGGAAGTCCTTCTTGAACGGCTGGTAGAGCGCCCGGCTGTTGCCGTCCTTGCCGGCGATCATCTGCCGGCCGGTGAAAGGCTCGAAGTTGGCCTGGCGGTCCTTGACCTCAACCAGCGGGCTGTGGTACTCCCAGCGGATCCCCAGGTTCAGCGTCAGCTCGTCGGTGACCCGCCAGTCGTCCTGGACGTAGAAGCCCAGGATGATCTTGCGGTGGCCCCAGCTTCCCGTGTTCAAGCCCCGGCTGGCCCACTCGACATATCCGAGGAAGAAGTCCGCCTCGGCAAACCCTTTCGAGGTCGGCGAATTGGCGTTGGGGCCGCTGGTGTACTGGCCGTTGAACCGGATGTTCCCGGTTCGCCCATAGTTCCCGGCGTAGAAGGGATTCATCTGCTGGCGCAGCAACTGCCCGCCGGTCTTGACCATGTGACGGCCCCGCATGATGGTCAGGTTGTCGGTGTAGTGGAAGGTGTTGTTGGGGAACTTCTGCTGCGTGCCGATGTTGGCGCTGCCGAGGCCGCTGGCCAGGCCGCCGCTGAAGGCAATGGCCATCAGGCCCGGTCCACGCTCATTGCCCTGCTTGATGCCCAGCTTCTCGGCCACATTGCCCATGCCTTTGTCCTCGCCGCCGTTCCAGTTCATGATCCGGTTCACGCCGATGCGCAACTCGTTGACCAACCTCGGGCTAAAGCTGCGCGTCCAGTTGATGACTCCGGCCTGGAAGGGAGCGTGGTTGAAGCTGTCGAAGACCAGGGGGAAGGTGTTAAAGCCGGGCGCCTCCTGGCGGCTCCAGGAGTAGCGCGCCGAGAAGTCGTCCTTCTCGGTGAGCTTGGCATCGATCTTGGCGTCGTACTGGTCGGTGATCAACTGGCTGCGGCTGGCGTTCAACTGATTGAAGCGCAGCGCCGAGGTGAGCGGCAGCGGGTAAAGGTCCTGGGAGTTGAACAGGTTGGTGGCGACCACATTGCGCTGGCCGACCGGGATCTGGTTATTGGCGTAAGGCTGGCGAATGCCCGCGCTGGTGGTGGTCAGCGGGTCGTAGAGCTGGATGTTCTGCTCGCTGAGCAGCCGCGCAAAATCGCCGCGCCGATACTCAGCGGGGATCACCGAGAAGGTGCTCACACTGGTGGGCGTGTTGCGGCGGATGCCCTGGTAGTCGCCGAAGAAGAACAGCTTGTCACGCTTGATCGGACCGCCGATGGTCCCGCCGAACTCATTCCAGCGGATGGGCGAGCGCGGGGCTCTGCCGGTTTTCGGGTCCGGCGCCAGCGACCAGTTGCGGCCCCAGTTGTTCGCGTTCAGCTTGTCGTTGCGGAAGAACTCGAACAGGTTGCCGTGCAGTTGGTTGGCGCCGCTCTTGAGCGTCACATTGACTACCCCGCCCTGGAAGTTCCCGAACTCGGCCGAGGCGTTGTTGGTGATCATCTTGACTTCCTGGATGGCGTCCAGGTTGGGCTGATAGGCGGTCAGGTTGTCCGAGGTGTGGTTGTTGTCCACGCCGTCCAGCAGGAAGTTGTTGGCTTCCTTGCGGTTGCCGTTCACGTAAGGCCGGCCGCCGCCGCCGGTGCGCTGGCCGGAGGCGAAGGCCGAGGGGTCGGTGGTGGTCACCCCGGGCGCCATCAGCGTCAAGGCAATGTAGTTGCGGGTGATCAGCGGGACGCTGACGATCACGTTAGAAGAAAGCACCGAGCCCACGATGGTGGTGTCGGTGTTCAGCAGGGGCGCCTCGCCGGTGACCTGGATGGACTCGGTGAGAGCGCCGATCTCCATGGTGATGTCCACGCGCGCGCGCTGGTTGAGCTCAAGCTGGATCACCGACCGGGTGGCGGTCTTGAAGCCCTTGGCTTCCACCTTCAGTTCGTAGGCGCCGACTGGGATACGCGGGAAAGCGTAAATCCCGTTTTCGTTGGTTTGAGTGGGCCAACCCGTCCCACGTTGGACGTCCTTGGCCGTGACGGACGCCGCCGCGATGGCAGCACCACTCGGGTCGATGATCCGGCCCGTAATGCCCGCGCTAACCTCTTGACCTAGAACGGGTTGCGCGGTCAACAGCAGGAAAGCCGCCAGCGAGAGCAGCATAAGCACTCTGGTCGCCATGTCAATCCTCCATGCACTGTGTCGAGACACTAACCGTCGGCAATGGTCCACCACACAAGGTGACCTGACTGATTCTCATCCCCCTATGGGGATAAAGTCAAGTGCTTTCCGCCGGCCGGAGCAAACCGAGGCACACAAAGGAAGTGCGCCTGCGGGCCAGTTCCCCGCCCGCGAACAGCGGCGTCCCATTAACGGACACCGCCACGGCCCGCGGCCGACGCTAACTGACTGCGCTTCAAGCACTTAACGGCTGGCACCCGGCTTGCTCCGCCCACACTGATCACGCTGGGTGCCGGCGCGGCGCGCTCTGCGGGTGGACCCGCTGGTGGCTTTGAGGTACGAATGATGCGCGACTTGCTCCCAGACTTCCGCTACGGCCTGCGCCTGCTGGCCAAGGCGCCCGGCTTCGCCCTGGCGGCGGTGGCGGTGCTGGCGCTGGGCTTAGGCGCTAGCACAACCACATTCAGCCTGTTGAACGCCATCCTGATCCGGCCGCTGCCCGGCATCGCCGAGCCCGAGCGCCTGGTGATGCTGGGCCGCACCCAGACAAGGAGAGGGCTTCGACACGACTTCCTATCCGAACTACCGCGACTACCGCGATCAGAAGGCGGTCTTCACCGGCGTCTGCGCTCCGCCCTCCGCACGCGGGCCTCGTCCAGGCCGAAGTAGTGCGCCACCTCGTGCCAGACGGTGTCGTCGAGCATCTTCTGGAGGTGCGCGCGGTTGCGCGCCAGGCGCTCGTGCGGGCCCTGGAAGATGGTGATGCGGTCGGGCATGGCGAACGGGTCGCTGACGCTGCGGTGCGGCAGGGGGCGGCCCTGGTAAAGCCCCAGCAGGCCCGGGCGCGGGGGCTCGGCTTCCACCACGAAAGCCACGTTGTGCAGCCGGCGGCGGAAGCGGGCCGGGATGGCCCGGATGGCGTTCTCCACCCGTTGATCGAACTCGCGGCGCGTCATGGGGAGCTTCCATTGTAGCCGCCGGACCGCGCGGGGGCCGCTGTGTTAGACTAGTGCGGTTCCGAAGAGCTCCTCGCCTATGCGCAGTTGGGACTACTCCTACTTGCTGACGGAACTGGTCCTGCGCGACTTCAAGATCCGCTACCGCAACATGTCGCTGGGCATCTTCTGGAGCCTGCTGAACCCGCTGGTGATGATGGGCGTGCTGACCTTCATCTTCACCCGGGTTTTCCAGGCCACCTCCATCCCCAACTTCCACGTGTTCGTGCTGACCGGGCTGGTGCCCTACAGCTTCTTCGCGCTGGCCTGGGCCACGGCCACGCGGGCGCTGCTCGACAACCCGTCCCTGGTCAAGCGGGTATGCCTGCCGCGCCAGGTCATCCCTATCGCCACGGTGCTGGCCAACGGGGTGCACTTCCTGATCCAGATCGGTCTGCTGCTGTCGTTGGCGCTGGTGGCTGGCTACGGAGTGAACCGCCACTGGCTGTGGCTCCCGGTGGTGCTGGGGCTGGAACTGGTCTTCGTGTGCGGCCTCTCGCTGATCTCCTCGGCGCTGGACGTCTACTTCCGCGACGTGCGCTACGTGGTCGAGTCCGTCAACATGCTGCTGTTCTGGATGGTGCCGATTTTCTACTCCTTCGCCGTGATCCCGCCGGCCTACCACACCGTCTACCAGCTCAACCCCATCGCCGCGGTGATCCTGGCCTGCCGCAACGTGCTGCTGGAGGCCAAGGCGCCGCCCGCCACGCTGCTGGCCAAACTGGCGCTGGTCTCCCTGACCGCGCTGGCGGCTGGTTTCTGGATCTTCGGGCGCCTCAAGCGCCGCTTCGCGGACTACCTCTAGGGTTATGGCGCGCGTCGAGTTCCAACAGGTCTCGAAAACGTTCACTCGCCACGCCGGGCGGCGGCTGGCGGGCCAGTTCCTCCAGGACTGGTTCTCCCGCTCGGGCGGGGAGCGCTTCCACGCGCTCCGCGAGGTCTCCTTCGCACTGGAGCAGGGCCAGAGCCTGGGGGTGGTGGGCGCGAACGGCGCCGGCAAGAGCACGCTGCTGAGCCTGGTGGCCGGCCTGACCGCGCCCGATGCCGGCGAGATGACGGTCAGCGGGCGCCTGGTGCCGTTGCTCGAACTCGGCTCGGGCTTCCACCCCGACCTGACCGGCGCCGAGAATGTGCGCCTCAACGCGGCCGTGCTGGGCTTCTCGCGCCGCCGCGCCGCCGAGCTATTCCAGCCCATCGTCGAGTTCTCTGGCATCGGCGCCTTCATCGACGAGCCGCTCCGCACTTACTCTTCGGGCATGATCATGCGGCTGGCTTTCTCCACTTCCATCCACGCCGACCCGGAGATCCTGCTCATCGACGAGGTGCTGGCCGTCGGCGACCAGAACTTCCGCGCCAAGTGCATGGAGCGGGTCCTCGAGCTCAAGCGCCGGGGCACCATCCTGATGTGCGTCTCCCACGAACTGGACGCTCTGGAGCGGCTCTGCGAGCAGGCCATCTGGCTGGACGGCGGCCGCGCGGCACGGTACGGCCCGGCCCAAGAGGTTCTGGAAGCCTACCGCGGCCACATGTTCTCCAACTCTCAGCCCCCGGCGGCCGCCTAAAGGTCGCACGCCCTCCCTCCGAGCTACAGGAGGAGGGATCAGCGTGCGTCACCGGTTCGCGGTCGCGGCAATCGCCGCGGTGTTCATGACGGGAGGGGCGTGGGTCTCGGGGGGCTCCGAGGAGGCGCCCTCCGCCGTGGCGCTCTCCTACGGCACGCTGCTCGGCGGCAGCGGGTTCGACGCCATCACCGCCATGGCCGTCACCAGCGCCGGCGACGTCTACGTGGCCGGCTGGACCGATTCCACCGACTTCCCCACCCTGAACCCCCTGCAAGCCGCGAGCGGCGGCGGCGTGGATGCCTTCGTCGCCAAGCTCAACTCCTCGGGCGCGCTGATGTACTCCACGTATGTCGGGGGTTCCGGCGATGATCGCGCTTTTGGCATTGCGGTGGACGCCACGGGCAACGCCTACGTGACGGGCTGGACGGCCTCGCCGAACTTCCCGGTGGTGGGCCCCATCCAGGCCCAGTCGGGCGGCGGCAAGGACGCCTTCGTCCTGAAGCTCAACCCCACCGGCAACGGCCTGGTCTTCAGCACCTATTTCGGCGGCAGCGGGGTGGACGCGGCCAACGGCCTCTGGGTGGGAGCGGATGGCGGTGCGCTGGTGGCTGGGAACACCTCCTCGTCCGACTTCCCCGTCCGCGAGGCCCTGCAAAGCGCCCACGCCGGCTTCTACGACGCCTTCGTGGCGAAGCTGAACCCGGCGGGCAACGGCCTGGTCTTCAGCACCTATTTCGGCGGCAGCGGCAGCGATTCGGCCAACGCCGTGGGCGCGAACGCGGCGGGGAACGCCTATCTGGCCGGCCAGACCTTGTCGAACAACCTGCCCACCAAGGACGGGGTGCAGAGCATTAACGGCGGGGAGTTCGGCGGCTTTGTGGCCGTGGTAGCCTCGACGCCGCCGTGCGGAGGCGTGGGGCCGCAAGGCGTGGTGACCACGGCCACTAGCGGCTTGCTGGACTTCTACGTCTACAACGTGCCGGTGGGTTCCGCGGTGTACTTCCCGACCTGGTCGGTCGTCAACGGGGAGGATGACCTGCTCTGGTACCGGGGCGTGGACCAGGGCGGCGGGACCTGGCGCGGCAGCGTCAACCTGGGCTACCACCGGCCCGGCCACCCGGACTACGGCGAGTACACGGTCCACGTCTGGCTGTTCGGAGCGAAGAACATCCTGTGCAGCAGCCTCGGCTTCACCCGCACAAATTAGAAATTAGGGACAGTAACAATTTTCCCCATTAGGAGTAGGCGCAGCCCTGGCAGCCGGCGTGCTCGAATTGCACGGTGGTGTGCCGAATGCCGAAGCGTTCGGCCAGAACTTGGCTCAAGCGCCGCAGAATGGCGTCGCTCGCCGACGGCGGCAGGTCGTCGATCCGCACGTGGCAGCTCAGGGCGTGCGTGCTCGAGCCCAGGCTCCAGATGTGCAGGTCATGCACGTCCAGCACCCCCTCGATCTGCCGCATGGCGCTCAGCACCTCTTCCAGCTTCAGCCCGCGCGGCAGGCCTTCCAGCAGGATGTTCAACGACTCGGTGACGATGTCCCAGGCGGTCCAGACGATCAGCAGGCCAATCAGCGCCGACAGCAGCGGGTCCACGCGCTGCCAGCCGGTTGAGTGGATGATGAGGGCGCCCAGAATGATGCCGAGCGAGCCCAGGGCGTCGCCCAGCATGTGAACCCAGGCGCTGCGGATGTTGATGTCGCGGCCGCGCTCGCTGCGCAATCCCCACATGATGCCCCCGTTCACCGCCAGCCCCAGGGCCGCCACTGCGAGCATGGTCCACTCGTCAACCGCGCGCGGCTCCAGCCACCTCCGGTAGCTCGCGTAGAGGATGTAGCCCGCCAGGATCAGCAGGGCCAGGGCGTTGACGAACGCCGCCAGCACCCCGGTGCGGTGGTAGCCGTAGGTCTTGCTCTCGTCGGGCGGCTTGCGCTCGAAGTACACGCCGGTCCAGGCCAACAGCAGGGCCAGCGCGTCGGTGAAGTTGTGGCCCGCGTCGGAAACCAGCGCCAGGCTGTGCGCCTGGATGCCGAAGGCCAGCTCCACCAGCACGAAGGCCACCGTGACGGCCAGCGACCATTTCAGGACCGCACCCATGTCGTGATGAGAGTGTCCGCCGGGCGCCGTCAAAACCGGGTCACCTCCGTGAAGTGGAAGTCGCGCACCTTCAGCGCGGGCGCCACCAGCTCGAAGGACTCTTCGCCCGCGGCGCGCACGGCGGGCGAGAGCTGCTCGACATTGGAGAGCATCTCGAGCAGGCTCTGGTTGAAGCGGAAGTTCCGGAGGCCCGCGACCAGCCTTCCGTCCTCGACGAGGAAAGTGCCGTCGCGGGTCATGCCGGTCATGATCTTCTGGTAGGGATCCACCTCGCGGATGTACCAGAGGCGCGTGACCAGGATGCCGCGCCCGGTCGCGGCGATCATCTCCTCCAGCGCAGTCGTGCCGCCCTCCATGACGATGTTAAGCGGCGCTTCGCCGTGCTCGTTGGGCACGGGAAAACCGTGCCCGGTGGGCGCCCGGCCCTCGCGCTGCGCCGCCGCCCGCGAGTAGGCCACCTCGCGCGGCGCACCCTTCTCGACCAGCGCCAGTCGCTGGCGGGGTACGCCCTCTCCGTCAAACGGCGCGCCGCTTTGGAGCGGATGATAGACGTCGTCGGCGATGGTGATGTTCTCGCCGAAGAGCCGCGCGCCCAGCCGCCGGTTCAGGAAGCTGCGCTGATCGCACAGGGCCGTGGCCGAGAAATCCCAGAACATCTGCCCCACGAGGTCCTGAACGGCCGCGGGTTCCAGAATCACGGTGTAGCGGCCGGGGGGCAGCTCGCGCGGGCTTTTCGAGAGCGCCGCTTTCCGGGAGGCGCACCGGGCCAGTTCCAGGGGCGAGATCCGGGCGACCTCCGGCGAGCCGGCCTTGGCCCAGCCGGAGCTGTCCTCCCCCAGGGCGGTGATGGAGAACTGCGCCAGGGTGTCGGCGTAGTAGGCGAAGACGCCGCGGGCATTCAGCACCGCCTCGACGGCCTCGCTGGCGGAGTAGATCCCCGCGGCGGTCTGCCCGGCGGCCTCGACGACTCTGACGGCCTCAGCCACGGCGCGCGCCCGCTCCGCGGGGGTGCTGGCCGCGGTGGAGGCGAACCACCGCTCCACCTCTGTGATCTGTGCGGGCTCTGCGAGAGGCAGCACCTCCGGATCCGGCGCCCGGGCGCGGGCCAGCGTTGCGGCCTGCTCGACGGCGGCGGCGATGGCCGCCTCCTCGAAGCGGTTGGTGGTGGCGCGCGCCGTGCGCTGGTCCGCGACCACGCGCACGGAGACGTGGCCCCGGCGCTCGGCCACGTTCTGGTGAATGGCGTTGTTGGCGAAGCGCGTGAGCGCCGCGGCGGTGACGCCCGCGGCGAGCTCGACGTCGCGCACGCCCAGGGGCGCGGCCGCGCGCAGGGCCGCCTCGAGCAGCCGCCGGCAATCAGCGCGCGTGAGCAGTTCGGATTCCCGCATGCCGGTCACCTCGCGTAGGCCCCGCCGATCCGGACGTGGCGAAATCGCGCCGGGCTGGCCCCGTGGCCCGTGCCCATGACCTGCTCGGGCTGGCCCTTGCCGCAGTTGGGCGTGCCCCACAGCACCCAGTGGTCGCGGCCGGCGATGGCGTCACAGGAGTTCCAGAACTCCGTAGTGATGCCGCTGTAGGAGGGGTTCTTCAGCATCCGCACGCGCTGGCCGTTGCGCATTTCCCATCCGATCTCGCAGCCGAACTGAAAGTGGTAGCGCTTGTCGTCGATGGACCAGCTCCGGTTGGTCTCCATGTAGATGCCGCGGTCCACGTCGAAGACTTCTTCGAGCGTCTGTGGGCCGGGCAGCAGGCTGACGTTGGTCATGCGGATCAGGGGGAGGCGTCCCCAGCCGTCGGCGCGCATGGCGCCGCCCGAACGGGCCAGGCCGGCTTGCGCCGCCGTCTCCCGCGAGGTCAGGTAGCCGGCCAAGAGGCCGCCGCGAATGATATCCGTGCGCTGCGCCGGGACGCCTTCGTCGTCGAAGGCGAACGTCCCCAGGCCGGGGCCGTGTTCGAGGCGCGCGTCCGCCACCACGTTGACGATTGCGGAGCCGTAGCGGAGGCGGTTCAGGTTCTCGAGCGTCAGGAAACTCATCCCGGCGTAGTTGGCCTCCGAGCCCAGCACGCGGTCCAGTTCGATGGGGTGGCCGATGGACTCGTGAATCTGTAAAGCCAGTTGCGAGGTATCGAGGATCAAGTCAAAAGCGCCCTCGGGGCACTGGTCGGCCGAGTGCAAGGCCACCGCCTCCCCGGCCACCCGCGGGGCGTTTTCCAGGAGCTTCAATTCGGCGACCAGCTCGTAGCCTTTAAGCTGGTGCTGGCCGCCGAAGGAATTCGGGTAAGAGCGTTTCTGGATCTCGTCGCCGCGGAAGCTGTGGGCGGCAAAGCCCGCGCCGCTGGTGGTGCGGGTCTGCTCGATCAAGCTGCCGAGCGAAGAGGCGAAGACCTGGCGCTCGCGGATGAAGACCATCGCGGCTTCGGCCAGCGTGACGCCGGGGTGGCGGCGCAGTTCGGCGTCCACGGCCAGCAGCAGACTGAGATTCTCCTCGACCGGGACGGTGAAGGGGTCGATGCGGCAGGGCGACTCCCAGACGGCCTGGCAGGCGCTCTCGGGCGCCAGAACAACGTCTCTCTTCTTGGCCGCGGCGCTGGCGCGGGCGATCTCGACCGCCAGGGCGGCGGCGCGATCGAGCCCCTCGCGGCTCAGGTCATCGGTGGCGGCGAAGCCCCAGCAACCGCCGGCCAAAACGCGGATCCCGGCGCCCAGGGACTCCGTGTGGGAGAGCTGCCCGACCCGCCCGTTCTTGGTGGAAACGTAGCGCTCCCTGCGCTCGACGACCCGGACATCGGCGTAGGAGACGCCGGGGCGGAGAACCGCCTCCAGCGCGCGCGTGGCAATGCGTTTCATTGATTTGATTCTACAAGCAGCCTTCTGCGGCGTGCTTGAGCCCAGGCGCGCGGCTGGCTTTTTGCTACGATGTAACTCTGCGCGCCTCCGCGCGCACCTGCCTCAAAAACCCATGCCGGAGAAGACCTACGATCACAAGCACATCGAGCTGAAATGGCTCGAGCGCTGGAAGGACGTCCCGCTCTACCAGGCCGAGCCGGACTCCTCGCGCCCCAAGTACTACGTGCTCGAGATGTTCCCCTACCCCAGCGGCTCGCTGCACATGGGCCACGTGCGCAACTACTCGATCGGCGACGCGCTGGCCCGCTACCAGTGGATGCGCGGCTTCAACGTGCTGCATCCCATGGGCTGGGACGCCTTCGGCCTGCCGGCGGAGAACGCCGCCATCTCCCGCCAGCGCCACCCGCGCGAGTGGACGCTGTCCAACATCGCCAACATGAAGAGCCAGCTCCAACGCTTCGGCTTCGCCTACGACTGGGACTGCGAGCTCTCGACCTGCGAGCCGGAGTACTACCGCTGGAACCAGTGGTTCTTCCTGAAGATGTACGAGCGCGGGCTGGCCTACCGCGGCCGGGCCCTGGTCAACTGGTGTCCCGAGTGCGCCACCGTGCTGGCCAACGAGCAGGTGGTGGACGGCTGCTGCTGGCGCCACGAGACCACGCCGGTCCAGCAGCGCCAGCTCGAGCAGTGGTTCCTGAAGATCACCGCTTACGCCGACGAGCTGCTCGCGGACATGCGGCAGATCGAGGCCGGCTGGCCCGAGCGCGTGCTCACCATGCAGCGCAACTGGATCGGGCGCTCGGAAGGCACGGAGGTGGATTTCCGCCTGGAGGAATCCGGGAAACCGATCCGCGTCTTCACCACGCGCGTGGACACCATCTTCGGGGCCACCTGCGTCATCCTGGCGCCCGAACACCCGCTGGTCCAGGAGTTGGTGGACGGCGAGAACCGGCAGCGCGTCAGGGAGATGATCGACGAGCGCGCGCGCCGGGATCCGGGCGACCTCCTCAAGGAGGGCCTCTTCACCGGGCGCTACGCCATCAACCCGTACAACCGCGAGCGCATCCAGGTCTGGGTGGGCAATTTCGTCCTGATGGGTTATGGAACCGGCGCCATCATGGCCGTGCCGGCGCATGACGAGCGGGACTTCGAGTTCTGCACCCGCTACGGCATTCCCGTCCGGCCGGTGATCCGGCCCGTGGACGGGGAACTGGCCGACGAGGCCACCATGCAGGGGGCCTTTATCGACGACGGAGTGTGCGAGAGCTCCGGCGAGTTCTCCGGCCTGGCGAGCGCCGAGGCCCGCGCCCGCATGAACGCCAAGGCCGAAGCGGAGGGCTTCGGAAAGGGAGCGGTCACCTTCCGCATCCGCGACTGGGGCATCTCCCGGCAGCGCTACTGGGGGACGCCCATCCCCATGGTCCACTGCCCGGCCTGCGGCGTGGTGCCCGTGCCCGAAGAGGACCTGCCCGTGCTGCTGCCCCTGGATGTGACCATCACCGGCAAGGGCCGCTCCCCGCTCGAGACCGTTCCGGAATTCGTCCACGTGGCCTGCCCGCGTTGCGGCGCGGCCGCCCGCCGCGAAAGCGACACCATGGACACCTTCGTCGATTCCTCCTGGTATTTCTACCGCTACTGCGATCCGGGGAACTCCAGGGCGCCCTTCGACGCCGCCAAGATCGCCTACTGGTTCCCCATCGACCAGTACATCGGCGGGGTCACCCACGCCATCCTGCACCTGATCTACTCGCGCTTCTTCACCAAGGTCATGCGCGACCTGGGGCTGATCGCCAACGACGAGCCGGCCGCGCGGCTGTTCACCCAGGGCATGGTGCTCAAGGGCGGCACGGCCATGTCCAAGTCCAAGGGCAACGTCGTCGATCCCCAGGACATGGTTGACAAATACGGCGCGGACACCTGCCGGCTGTTCACCCTCTTCGCCGCGCCGCCGGAGCGGGACATGGACTGGCAGGAGGACGTCGAGGGCATGTACCGCTTCATGGGCCGCGTCTACCGGTTTGTGACGCGCAACGCCGAACGCGCCGCGGCCCCAGCCGCGCCATCGCCGGCCGACAGCCGCGCACTGCGCAAGCTGCACCAGACGCTGAAGAAGATCACCGACGACTTCGAGACCCGCTGGCACTTCAACACCTCGATCGCCGCGCTGATGGAGCTGCTGAACGAATTGCAGGCCCTCGAAGGCGAGCTCACGGGCGCGGCGCTGAGGGAGATCCTCGAGAAGATGGCCCTGCTGCTCGGGCCCTTCGCCCCCTTCCTGGCGCAGGAGCTCTGGGAGGAGCTGGGCCACGGCGATCCGGTGTTCCGCCATCCGTGGCCCGCCTATGATCCGGAGCTGGCCCGCGAGGAGCAAGCCGAGCTCGTCGTGCAGATCAACGGCCGGGTCCGCGGGCACATCCGCGCGCCCTTCGGCACGCCCCGGGAGGAACTCGAGCGCCTGGCGCTCGAAGAGCCCAAGGTGCAGTCCTTCCTCGCCGGCAGGCAGGTGGCCAGGGTCATCGTGGTCCCCGACAAGCTCGTTAGTATCGTTGTGAAAGGATAAGGCTATGGATACCTCCAAACCCGCCCGCCGGGAGTTCCTCGAAGTGGCCGGAGCCGCGCTCGCCACCTCCCTGTTCACCGGAAACCTGAAAGGCGCTAACGACCGCGTGGCCGCCGCCTTCATCGGCATGGGCCGCATGGGGATGGACAACCTGGGCATCGCCATGAAGCAGCCCAACCTCCAGGTAGTAGCGGTCTGCGACTGCTACCAGCCGCATCTGGATGAGGCCGTGGCCCTGGCCGCCAAGGGAGGGCAGAAGGCCAAAGCGGTCAAGGATTTTCGCGAGATCATCGCGGACAAGTCAGTGGATGTAGTTTGCATCTCGACCCCCGACCACTGGCACGCTTACATGACGGTCGAAGCCTGCAAGGCCGGCAAGGACGTCTACGTCGAGAAGCCCCTGTGCACTTACGTCGATGAGGGCCTCAAGATGGTCGAGGCCGCTCGCAAATACAAGCGGGTGGTCCAGGCCGGGACCATGCAACGTTCCGGCGATCACTTTCAGAAGGCCTGCGAGATTGTGCGCACCGGGCAGCTTGGCAAGGTCACCTTCTGCCGCACCTGGAATACCGGCAACGGCAAGCCGGACGGCTATGGCAACCCGCCGGACAGCGATCCGCCGCCGGATCTGGACTGGAACATGTGGCTGGGACCGGCGCCGCTGCGCCGCTTCAACGCCAACCGCTGGGGCGTCCACCCGGAGATGGCGCGGAAACCCTTCCCCTACTTCCGCTACTTCTGGGACTACGCGGGCGGCTCGCTCACCGACTGGGGCGTGCACGTGCTGGACATCGTGCACCTGGCCTTCAATGAGCCCATGCCCTCAGCCATAACCACGCTGGGCGGCAAGTACTGGATTACGGACAATTGCGAGACCCCCGATACGCTGGTGGTGACCTGGGAGTACCCGCAGGGGTTCCTAGCCACTTACGAGAACCGTCTGGCCAACGCCGATATGCCGCTGGGGCAAGGTTACGGCACCATGTTCCACGGCACCAAGGGAACGCTCTACGTCAACCGCAGCTTCTACCGCGTGATCCCCGAGCGCGGCGGAGGACTGGAGCCGGTGGAAGTGAAGTCGTCCAACAACAGCAACGACGCGCACTGGGCCAACTTCCTGGAATGCATCAAGACGCGGCAGAAACCGACCAGCGACATCGAGACCTGCTTCCGCACCACGGCGGCCTGCATCCTGGGCAATGTCGCCCTGCGCAGCCGGCTGCGCGTGGACTGGGACGACAAGGCCCAC
>Ga0315289_10001086_pt1 | contig 42497 bp, 56 predicted proteins | sample YL17G11_40_MG_FD_203452 | JGI IMG/M metagenome (GOLD analysis project Ga0315289, IMG submission 203452) | Sediment microbial communities from Yellowstone Lake, YNP, Wyoming, USA - YL17G11_40 | ecosystem: Environmental > Aquatic > Freshwater > Lake > Sediment | place: USA: Wyoming | collected... | reverse complement strand
ATAGTAGGAGGTGGAGCAGCGTTAACGCAATTCAGTTATTGTGGAGTCCAGACTGAGAACACCGCTAACTTAGGCGCGGCGTGTATAACGATATCAAGCGCGAACGAGTTCGTCAATGCTGGTGGATATGATTATCACCTTAGGTCCACGGCGAAATGTATTGACGCTGGCGTGTCCATCACCGGAATCACTACCGACTACGATGGGAACACACGGCCCAAGAACTATGGCTTTGATATTGGAGCGTTTGAATACCAAGAGGAAATCAACACCTATACTGAAACGTTCACGGCATCGCCGACTAAAACGGCATCGCCAACAAGCACTCCAACGTTTACCATAAGCTCTACTAACACGTGGACGCCATCATTCACCGTTACTCCCACGCCTACTCCAACCCACTCGCCGACCGACACGCCGACGTGGACTGCGACCGCGACGCCGACCGATACGCCGACCGCCACGCCAACGTGGACTGCGACCGCGACGCCGACCGATACGCCGACCGCCACGCCAACGTGGACTGCGACCGCGACGCCGACCGATACGCCGACCGCCACGCCAACGTGGACTGCGACCGCGACCGAAACGGCTACTCCAAGTTACACTGATACACCAACGTCCACCGATACACAAACGGATACTCCAACTCTCACTGACACGCCCACGTGGACAGGGACTGATACAGAAACGGCGACTCCAACCTACACGGATACCCCGACTTGGACGCCAACCTGTACCGACACGCCCACCGGAACGTCTACGGACACAGAAACTGATACTCCCACCTACACCGACACACCTACCTGGACTCACACGGTGACGGACACACCAACGTGGACGGATACCGACACGCCAACATGGACGCCAACGGCCAGCCCCACTTGCACTGATACTCCGACCAGCACCGACACGGAAACTGGCACACCAACATCAACCGCTACTCCGACCGATACCGATACTCCTACGGACACGGAAACGGCCACGCCGACGGATACGTTGACGCCAATGATCTTCACGTGGACTGACACGCCGACCTATACAGACACGCCAACCTCGTCGCCCACTGACACGCCAACGAGTACGGACACCGAAACAGACACGCCGACCTGGACGGCAACATACACTCCGACTGCCAGCCCCACAAGCACATGGACGCCTACCGCGACAGAAACGGTTACGCCTACGGCTACTCCAACACAGACACCATTCTTCCAGGGCGGCCGGCTGTGGAAATACCTGTAACACCTAACAAGGAGGATGCGATGACGGAGTACAGACTGACACCACCCAAGACAGTGAAGGCGAAGAATTATATTGTCTATACCTACTATGAGGTGGTCACGGTGTGCGATGGGGTAGCTGTCTGCAGGATGGAGACGACCAAGCGCCACCTCATGCGCCGGGGCTGGAAGCTAATCGGCGGCGCCAACGAACCGCCCGCCAAGCAAGCCGCCAAGAAAAAGAAGGCGGCGAAAGGAAAGTAATGGCTGATTACTGCTCGCTGTCCACCGTCAAGTTGATCATGGGTTACAGCAGCGACAAGGATGCGCTGATCAACGTGCTGATCCCCATGGTCACTGACCTGTTCAACAAAGCATGGGACAGGGACCTCCGGTCATCCGCCGCCACCGAGGAGTATGATGGGAGCGGGTCGCCGTATATTTTCCTGCGCCGGTGGCCGGTGAGTTCAACTCCTGCCGTAGTGCTGAAGGTAGATGATGAGGTAGTGGCCACGACTGATTATGTCGTCTACTACGACGAAGGGATGATCAAGCTGCAAACCAACACCCGGACCGGCCTGGAGCCGGTAATAACCCTTGGCGATAAAAACGTCGAGGTGACATACACGGCAGGGTATAGCGGAGCATCAATCCCCAAGGATATCGAGCTTGCCGCAGTCTTGATGACGGGTTACCTGGTCGAAAACAAAGGCGTGATCGCTTCGGGTATGCAGTCCGAGCGGATCGGCAATTACTCCTATCGCGTCGCCGATCCGGCAACGACATCACAGGAGGCCGAGAAAGCTATCCCCATGAAGGTCTGGTCGATGATCTCCAGGTACGCCAAGAGAGACTTCTATGCGGTGCGGAGGTAGGACATGGCATTTGAAACCCTGCTGCGCCAGACCGTGGGAGTGCGCGCGCCATCCGGCCGGACGAAGTACGGGCAGACTGAACTTGGCTCAACCAACTATTACCTGGCAAGGATAGAGCCGGTTAATAGACTGATCTATGATCTGAACCAAAAAGAGCGCGTCGCCAAGTACACCATCTTTTTCATGCCGACGGTCGTGGTCAGCCCCGGTCACTTTATCGTTTATGCCGGCGAGCAATGGGAGGTTATAAGTGTTGAGCAAGTTCCCGGGCAGGATGGCACCATTCACCATAAAGAGGTTTTAGTCTGATGGCAGACCTGGTGCGTATAGATTTCAAGGTCGAAGGGATCGCCGAGCTTAAAAAAAAGCTCGATAATGCCGCTTTGGCCGTGAGGGTAAAGGCCGAGCAGGGAATGAACGAGTTCACCGGTATTGTTTTTACGCGATCCCAAGAGTTGGTCCCGGTAAAGACGGGAGTGCTACGGGCAACCGCTATCTGGGAACGTGCCAAGTGGGTAGGCAAATCTATCGTCTCACTGATTCGGTACACCAGGCACTATGCTTTTCTCCAGCACGAGAAGCCCTTCAATCATGTCCACGGCCAGTGGAAATACCTACAGACTGCCGTCGAGGAGAATAGCGATAAGATGGCCCAGATCGTTGGTGCCAGGATTGATGAGGTCACATAATGGAGGTCCAGTTTTTCGATGAGCTTGGAGAGTGGTTGGAAGACCAGGGCGTCGGAACGTTCGGCATGGACTCCGGCACCGGCTGGGGCATTTACATCATCAACGCCCCGCCTGAAATAAAAAACTCAGTTATCATCTCGCCGACGCCATCAGCTTCCGATGGCGAGATTCCGGTCACGCGCAGAAACTTCCAGGTGATGGTCCTATCAGAAAACACGGCGTCGGCAATGGATAAGGCAAAGGAAATATACAACCTGCTGCACCGGAGATGGAACATTGCGTTACCGACTCTCACGTGCTACAATTTTACCAGTGTAGGGATGCCATCGTACCTGGGAATAGACGAGCAGGAGAGAGCAATGTTAGTGGCCAACTACACGGCATTTGTGAAAGGACAGGTAGTGTGAACAAGCAAGCCAAGACGAAAAAGGAAAAGAAACCCCGCGGCGAATCCAAGAGGGTGAGCATGGTCAAGGTCCGGGCGCTGGGTGGACTTCGTGTTCCCTTCATCGGACGAGCCACCGAGGGCGAGGTGACGGAGGAGCAGTTCGGTCGACTCAGCCGCATCAAAATTGACGGGATAAATTATGTTGAGAGGAGGTGATTACGAATGAGTACCGAAACGCAGCATGGGACGCTTGACTCCATCAAGGCTGGGCCCTGTTCCGTCTACTACAAGGGTGCTTTCCTGGGTTTCACTCAGGACGGCGCCGAGGTCGAAATCGAAGAGGCATGGGAAGACGTGGTCGTTGACGAACACGGCGAATCCCCTGTCGATGCCTTATTGACCTCCGAAAACCTGACTGTCACGGTCACACTGTCGGAGTTCACGATGTCCAACCTCCGAAAGGTGATCCCTGGAGCAACGCAGGTCATAGATGGAGGGAAGGAGGCCGTGACGTTCGGGCGGACGACTGGTTTCCGCGCGAGGAGTTATGCCGGAGAGCTGACGCTTCACCCGATAGCCAATGCCACGGCGGACGTGTCCGAGGATCTGACCGTCTGGCTGGCGTACGTTTCCGAGCCGGTTACCTTTTCCTACACCTACAACGATGTCCGGAGTTATGAGGTGACGTTCCGCGCGCTGGTCGATGTTGGCCAGGATGACGGGCGGCGCATTGCCATCATCGGCGACAAGACGGTGAGTGCCGACGTAACGGCTCCCGCTGTTGATTCAATCGTTCCGACGGACGAACAGTCCGGCGTCTCTGTCACGGCGAATGTCGTCATAACCATGGACGACAACGACCTGGATTCAGCGTCGATGACGGCTTCAACCGTCATGCTGATCAAGGATGCCGACGGGGTGCAGGTCGCAGCGGCGCTGAGTTGGGATGTTGCGCTGTCAACGATAACCCTCAACCCGAACGCGAGCTTGAGCGGTTCGTCTGATTACCGAGTGGTAGTCAACGGCCTCAAGGACGTGTCCGGCAATCAGATGACCCAGGCCTTCACGAGCATTTTCACTACCACCTAGGCCAAGGTCAAGAACCGGTTAGGAGGTCGGGCGATGGAAGACAAGGTTATGGACTCGCTGCCGGAGGCAAATAAGTTTACCATTCGAGGCCGCAACTTCACGGCGCGGAGGGTACCGCTCGGGCAGCGGATAGAACTGGCGCGGTTTTTCATGCGGCTTCTTGGGCCACTCGGTGAGCTGGGTATCGATCCCAAGGGGTTCAGCATGGATAAGCTGTTGTCGCGTCTGCCCGACCTCCTGGCCGAACTCGGTAAGGAATATCAGGATGTGATTACCGGATGCACCAACATCCCTGCCGAGTACCTCGAACAGGAGTGTGAGATCGAGGATATCTATGTGATCCTCCGCAAGGTTGCCGATGTCAACAACTTTGGGAAAACAGCAAAGTCCTTTGGCGATCTTGGTTCAAAAAAAAACGTTCTCCCGATTGGCTCCAGCGGTGGATCGGGTATTTCGGTTTGAATTGCGGTTGGAGTAAGCAAGACGTCTTGAATCTTCAGCCCGAGGAGGTGCCGGATATCATGCGAGCACTAGAAAGCGAGAGACGGAGAAGGCATCTTGAGGGCGAGATATCTCTGCTGGCGTTATCATCTCTGGTCTGGGCTAAACCTTCCGTCAAGAGGAAGCGGCTGTCAACAATAAAACGAGAGTTGAAAGCACTAAATGGCTGAACAGGACGTCGGTGGTTTACTTGCGCGGTTGAGGCTTGATGCCGAGGGCTTTTTCTCGGCAATTTCGAAGGCCAAAGATTCAGCCGAGGGCCTGGGCACCGCCGTGTCCGATGTGGGCAAGCGGTTCACCAAGGCCGCTGGGATGACTGCAGCTTATGGCGCAACGATGGGTGTCGCCACCAGTCAGGCCGGTAACTTCGAGCAGGCGATGGCCAATGTCGGAGCTGTCATAGGTGCTTCTGGCGAAGAACTCAGAGTCCTCGGAGAGATAGCCATCGAGGCCGGCCAGACCACATCCTTCTCGATCATGCAATCGGCCGAGGCGATGCTTGCGCTCGGGAAGGCTGGCGCCAGGACCGCCGGAGACTTTCGCAGTTCTCTCATTCCTACTCTCCAGCTGGCCTCGGCCGCACAAGCTGAAATCGGCGCCACGGTGGAGGTGGTCGATGCTACTCTGCGCGCGTTCGGGTTGGATGTTTCCGAGACAACACGGTTGACGAACGTATTCGCCACCGCCGCAGGGACAACCTCTGTCAGTCTGGATGAACTGTCAGGGGCCCTGTCCAGCGCCGCGCCAGCATCCGCGACCATCGGGCAAAGCCTCGAAGATGTAACCGCTATCCTCGTGACACTATCCGAAATGGGTGTTCGGGGCGCCCGTGCGGGGATGACCCTGCGCCAGGTGATGCTTAACTTGGCCGCACCCACCAAGGATGTGGCGGAGGCGCTCCGACGCCATGGTATTTCGCTGGATGAGCTGGCATCTTTACTCCCTAAACCGATAGAGCTCCTGAAACGGCTACACGACGCCAACCTCTCGAACGCGGACGCCGCCAAGATATTTGGCGATCGCGGCATCGCACTGTTCAGGGTGGTCAAAGATGGCCTGCCGGACCTGGCCGCCATGCGCGAGAGACTATCCGGGACGGACTCCGCGTCACGGATGGCATCGCAGCAGCTGGATACCTTCAATGGCAGCATGAAGAAACTGAAAGGATCACTGGAAGCAGTGGTCATTGCATTTGGGACGGGTCTACTGCCAATCGTCCGGCAGTGGGTAGATGGCATCAAGGAAAGCGCGCCGTCAATGTCCAGGTGGATCGTCGATCATCAAGCACTAATTCAAGTCATGGTGGTGGAGGTTGGGAAACTGCTGTTGTTGGTGACGGCTATCACCGGCGCGGCCAAGGCCTGGGTGATGTTAAGCTCCACGATGGCCATTATCCGGAGTGTTACAGGAATGACCGCCGTTGCCATCCAAATCATGACCAACAACCTGCTCATGGCCTCAGGCGCGGCGGCCGTGGCTGGCCGGGCGATGCAGGTATTGACGGCGGTCGCGCCATGGCTGGCGCTCGCGGCCGCCATTGCCTATGTGGGCGACAAGATTCTGGACTGGAAAGAGAAGCAGATTTTGGCCCGGGACCAGGCCAATTCAACTGCGGCCTCAAATAAAGGGTTGGCCGATTCACTGACTCGCGTCGCAACCGAACTCGACAAAGTGCGGGGGAAAACCGACGAGGTGACGCTGGCCAATAAAATACTTGAGCAGAACGGCATGAGACCAAATATTTCCAGCCATGATGACCTGATCCGCCGGATCAGGGGGCTGAACATGGCTGCGGCCGAGAGGATGCGGCAAGATAATGCTTCAGCTTCACAGTCCGAGAAGACCTCACAGAGACGGGCTGATGCGGCGAAAGTAGAGATGGAGGCATACCTGAGCGCGGCCAAGGAGAAAGAAGCAGCGCAAAGCGATTTCAACGTGACCGAAGCCGAGGCGATAGCCCTGGCCCGAAAATATACGCAACAGGAATTGATTGAATACGAAAAACGAAAGGCCGCGCTGCTGCTGCTCGTCCAAGGTGGAAAACTATCATGGGCGGACTATTACACCTGGATCGCCACGGAAGGGCAGAGGTTTCATGACTCCGAGGCGTTACGAATGCAAGCGTTCCAGGAGCTAACAACCTCGATCCTTCAAGGCACTCAGTCGGCATGGAGCACCTCGATTGCTGGAATGCTCGCGGGGACGGCGAACTTCACCCAGGGAGTCCAGGCAATGTGGGAAGGTTTAAAATCCGCAGTGATCAATGCCATCTCCGACATGATAGCTAAGTGGCTGGTGTTTACGCTAATGAAAGCTGCCCTTAAGGCCGCGACCGGCGGCCTCTTGGGATTTTCTGAAGGCGGTATGATCGGCGCTCAAAACGGGTTATTACCAGCCGGGGAAGATATGCTGATCGGGGTCCAGCAGGGTGAGGCGGTGCTGACACAACGTGGCGTGGCAGCCGTCGGCGGCCCTGGTGGTATTGCCGCTATTAACTCCGGGGGGGCCACCGGCGGAGGCGACACCTTCGTTTTCAACATCAAGACACTGACGGGCCAAGTGGATGAGGCGTCAATAGATTACATCACTAAGGCCGTGCAGATGTCTAAACGCAGATATTCAGGAGCGATAGCATAATGGATTCCCAAGAAATCATTCTCAAGAGCAAGGCCAAAAATCCCCGCGTGTTTGGCCCATCCGACACCGTTGAATTCACTTATGACTATTCGTCTGTCGAAGGCCTTGAAAACCCTGCGGAGAATATCCGAGAGTTCACCACCCTGGGTGACGCCAAGAGGAAACAAGCCGAGGACGACAAGTATAGGTTCTCCGTCGCGTGGTTCGAGCCAAACGACAATGTTCCGACGCGGCTCTATGACATTCGAAAGGGAGGTGGTGACCGCACCATCCAGGTGACCTATATTCACTCGGATCCCATTATTGGCCGGACTGACGGGACCATCATCGGGTATATTGCTGGCTTTACGGCCCGGCGAGTGGGGAAGCAGTCTGGGAAGCACTCGTGGCGTTGCACGTTGACAATCCAAGAGGCATGAATGCACACTTTAACACCAGCGTCCAAGCAAGAGCAATATTTCAACCTGCTTCGTGGCGCGGTCACGCATCCCGTTTGCCGCGTCAAGTATGTTGACGACGATGGTATGGAGCAGACTATCACTCAAGACGTGACGGAAATGGGAATAGCTATCGACAGGGATGATGAGCGTGAAAGCGGATACCTGTTGGTTCCTCCTGCCTCGCGTCTGACTTTGACCTTCGCAAACGAAAAGAAACAGTTCACCACGGGATTCGGGGGGACGTATGATGGCGTGATAAAGCGGGGGAGAAGGTTCATTCCTGAACTCGGCCACAAATTGAACGGCACTCCGGAATACTTCCCGCAGGGTGTGTTCCTGAGCGATGACCCATCATTCGATGTTTCGCCAAGCGCGGTGTGTCGAGTAACAGCCAGGGACCTGATGGGAGTCCTGGTCGACTCCGAATTGTCACTGGCTGCCGAGGCGTCGATCAGGGCGTCCGATTACATCATCGAGATTCTCGAACGGGTAGGATTAACGTCCGACGAGTATGACATCTTACAGACCTCGACTTTTATAACCGCGCCAGCGGTCACCAACGAAAATGCTGCTCACCTGCTTTCGGAGGTGATTGAATACCTGCAGCTGGAAGATGCCTACCGGCTCACGTCTAAAAACAACAAACTTGGTCTGGAGATACCGAGCAATAATCCGCTGGCAGCCGACTATGTGTTTCACTGGGTGCTGCACGTCTCCGACTCGTATTCCAGACGCGACGATACGCTGAAGCTGGCCAAGCGCCTGACTGTCCTCCAGACGGCCAATCCAACGGTAAGCGCCGGATTGACACTTGCAACCACCTCAGGCGTGGTCGGCGCGTTGCCGGTGACGCTCGCCTATGCCCACACGCCAAGCATCCGTGTTGTCTGGCAGCAGACCAGTGGGGATGTGGAGCTGTTTGAAACCAACCGGACGTTGACCACCATCAAGCTCGACAAGCGTGGCGCCGGTGGAACGACATGGGGAGTGAAGGTTTGGGGCGACAAGGTGACAGCTGGTGGTTTTAGGGGCGAGGCTGCATCAGGTGAAAACATACGATTGAAGCGGGGAAAGACACGCGAAGTGGTTAATCGCTTCATCGCCAGCGATGCCGAGGCACGAAACCTTGCTGATATCCTGGGCGTTGCCGTTTTCTCGGAGCGGGTCCGTGCGGAGTTCGACGTCGGGCATGGCTGGCTCATGGGCCAGATCAATGACCTCTACCGAGTGGTCGAGAAGTATTCTAACGATAAGCGGCTCTACTATTCCGTCGGGTTGCGGCACGAGTACAGCTCGGATCAGGCCATGCTAAAAACAAAGATTGAAACCGAGTATGCCGGTCTGGTAGAATTAGGGCAGAGGTATGACGTTGGTTTCTGGTATGACGCAGGGAGAATTTATGATGAGCAATACGCGATCGGGGACGAAGCTTCAGAGGACCACACCTTTCGAGGTGCGGCCAGGAGGGTGGTATAATGGCCTATAGGTTGGAAGGCACGGCTCAGCTCAACGAGATTCTTTTCCAGTCGATGATCGACTCATTCCCGCACCGTGACAATTACGAGAAGGTGGCGGCGGCGGTTGCTGCTCACGCGGTCTCGATTGAGGCCCTCGAAAACGGAGGATCCCCCCCAGCGTCAAGTTCGGCCGAGGTCATTGCTGCCAGGGATGATGCCACGGACCTACAGACGAGGATCCGCTCCGGCCAGAGAGTTGGCCATGACGGAATTATCGCAGGAGTGCTCAACGAGTGTGCCGTCACTGCTTGGTCACCAGAAAACGACAAGGTCTATGTGGACTATGGTGAGGGGATCGTCAACGGGGCACTATTCCATTCCGATGACCTGCAGGAGCTTGATCCCGCCGACTTTTCGGTTGGCGAGACCAATCCCAGAATAGATGTTGTTTATATCGGAGCGGATGGGACCGCTGGAATTACGACCGGTCTTCCTGCTGCGTCACCCAAGCCTGAACAGATACCAGACAACACCATCGAGATCGCCAGGGTTTTCTTATATCCGTCCGGAGCCAACCCCAATGTCCCCAAGACCATTTACGATTACGAGGGTTCGTCTGGCAATTCGTTCATCATCCCGAAAGCCGACAGATTCCTGTTTTCTTCGGTGGAGACCAGGCCGGAAATGGTGAGGGTCAATCAGGTCCGTAACGGCAGCTTCGAGATGCTCGACGACACCGGCGGCGTGTATGCTTGGACGGCCAACAACGCGACCATCGCCCAGGATGCTGACGCACTGTTTGGCGACAAGTCGCTCAAGATCACCAACGATGGCACCAACTCTATTCATTACGCACAGACGTCCATACTTAATCCTCTTGTCATGCGTGGCCGATGGGTTACCGTGACGGCATGGATCAAGTTGGCGGGAACGTATGCCTCAGCGAATGAAACCTATGTATCCCTCATTCAAACCGGCGCCAGCCCGGCCGTTGACACCTTTACCATTGTCAACACCAACACCAAGACGTGGACCCGCGCCATGCTCAAGGCCTACGTTGACAACGATGTGACCTCATTGACGTTGCGTATATTCCCCCACTGGCGAGATGCTTACGCCGACTCCACGGCCGTCTACGTTGACGGGGTTCAACTCCATGTTGGCAAATCGGTTGTGGGGTTTGAGTTCCCTGTGCTGGTGAAGTACGAGGCAGACGGAAGTTGTAACCTATACAACCTCCAGGTCTTCAATGATTTGGAGGTAAAAGGCGATCTGGATGTTGGAGGTGATAGCATCTTTGGTGGTGATGTTCACGTCAACGGAATACTTTACACCAGCGGTGCGACTGACGTGATCGCCTGGCTCGGTTTATAGGAGGACGATATGGCCATTTATGGTAAGCAATTCGCGTGTGGAGAGTTTGAAGTCACGGAAGATTCCGGTGAAGCTACTGATACCATTTTCCAGGTTGCGGCAAACAAAAAGGTCTTGCTCAAATCAATACTGTGGTATATCAGCGCCGTGGCCGGAACCGCCGCTGAAATAACCGGCCACGGCTTGGTAATCACAGATAGCTCGGACAACGAATTAGGCAAAGTTTCGTGGAAAAGTGGCACTCCGGCCGCCGCCACGAGTGACACGGGTTTCGTCTGGGTGGAGAAGAACATTGAGATGGCAGACCAGCAGAAATTGAAGTTGTGGATTAACACCTCGGTAGGTGCGAACAAGACACTCACGGTTAAGGTGGTTGCGGGTGGGGCCGAGGAAGATGTCTGAGGGCACAACAACCCAAGGAGATCGTCATGGATGACGGCGGAATCACAATATCGTTCGCGTCGGGTGCGGCATCGGTTGGTGGTTTGGCGGTTGGCGTGAAGCTTTTCCTTGACATGCTGAACCGCCGGAAGAACGGCAATGGAGACAACGGCGCAGGAGATGCCGATAAAATTATTTCGGAGGTAAAGCGTGATACCACCGACATCAAGGAGATATCAGTGAAGTTGGCCGACAGAAGCGTGGAGCAGACAACGCTCTTGAAGGTCATGGTGGATGAGACCAAGGAGCAAACACGGCTCCTGGGGAAGATAGCCGGAGGCAAGGCTTGAACACTGAACGGAAGAGACTATTCGACCAGGCGGTGAGGTCCCGAGCCATTGACTTTGACCACCTCATCATCCTTGCACATGCTGTCCTCGAGACCGGCTGGTTCGATCACGTTGTTGGTCTAAACAATTATTGGGGCATGAAAGCGCCGTCTGACTGGAAGGGTCTGGTGTGCCGCAAGCCAACCATGGAGATATTCACCGATGCCAAGAAGGCGGTGGATTTTATTAACGCAAGGAAAGCGGACATCATCGAGGTGAGGATTGGTGGCTGGAGAGGCGATCCGGTGGTGAAGACAGATGAGGAGGGTCAGATCTGGGTGCTGTCATATTTTACCATCAAGGTCTTTGAGAACTTCGCCGACTGGGCGACACCGGAAGGGGCGGTGGATCAATACCTGTCGCGCCTCGTCAGGCTATTTCCGAAGGCGTTTGAAGCCAAGGATAACCCCTCTGATTTTGTCAGTGGCCTTCTGGCGGGTCCGTTCAGATGGGCGACGGACCCGGACTATGCGGCGAAATTCTTGGCGGTATATGCCAAGCTGAAAGCAATGCAGGAAGATAGTGGGGACGTCGTTTAACCAAGGAGGAGTGATGCGGACGTTAATCTCTGTCGCTCTGGTAACTCTCTTGACTGTCGGCATTGCGCTGGCCGGGGAGTACCAACGGGAAAGCGCGGCTTTCGAGGCCGCTTTCGCGGCCAAGGATTACGGGAAGGCCGCGGGGATCGCCACCACCAACGTCGGAAAAGGAAACGCGCTCAATGCCCAGGCCTACAAGTTGTTGGTGTCCGGTGACATGGATGGAGCCAAGAAGTTGCTGCTCGAGTCCATCGCCGCGGACCCTGAGCAGTTCTGGGCCCACAACAACCTGGGCGTGATTTTGCTCGCCGAAGGCGATTGCTCCGCCGCCATGAAAGAATTTCAGTTGTCGGTGGATGCTAACTCCAAAGCATCGGACGAGCGCGCCGGAGCCAGGGTCGACAAGGCCAAGGCCAACATCGCCATCGCCGAAAAGGACTGCATGTGAAGTGGCGCACGGTCGCGATGAACGGAGCAACACGGATTGAGCTTTACTTGCTCATCGTTGGTGCTTTTATCTTCGGGCCGTGCGCTCACACTGGCAGGTCGGGCGTGATGGCCGTCGCGCTCGACCTGCCAAGTCCTATGGAAAGCAGACCCCATGATTTCACTGAAGCGATTGAAATGGCATCCGGTGACTTCGTGGTTAATCTGCGACTGATGCGAGCCATCCGGAAGCTCGAAAACGGAAGGCACGGCCTCGAGATGGGTGTCGGGAGAGTGAGGCCAGATATGCGCGACGAGCACCCCGTTTACACCCAGGCCTGGGCCGCCGCTCGACTCCTCGCATTGTACCAGCGGGACTGGTCGGCAGGAGATTTTAGGGCCAAGGAGTTCGCGCGGTTCAAGTTTCCGTTCTTGGCCTACGCTTGCAAGCGGTGGAACCCCGCCATCGGTTGGAAAACGTACTATAAAGAGCTGGAGAAAATTTATTAATTCTAATGGAGGTTAAAGATGAAAGAGCTGTTGCTGCAGAAGTTAAAGGAGTGGGTGAGCCGCAACCTGGCGGTGAGCGGTGGCGCGGTCGCCGTGATCATGGACACCCTGCGTGACAACACCATCCCTGTGTCGCTGAGGATCACCGGCGTGATCTGCATTGCGGTTGTCGCCGCCGTGTATGTCGTCAGTTCGCAGGTCCTCAAGGCCAAGGTCGAGGTGCCGCAGTAGCGATGGCTCACTCTGAGTGCCAAGGATGCTCCCAAGAAAACCAGGAATGTGTGCATCGGGGTAAATCTTGGGACATCATAGGTGGGTGCTACTGGCACCGCAACGGGACGTGCCCTCACTATAAATCGAAAGGTGAAGAAGATGAAAAATCTGCTGCTGGTTCTGGTGCTGCTCATGTCGGTGACGATGGCAAAGGCGGACCCCGAAGTTAAGCCGTTGACGCTCCCGCAGAACTTGTTCGAGGCCGCGGGTGGTCTGGACTTTGACTTCGCCATCGGCACCACGTTGACTCTGGGCTTCATCGGTATTTACGATCTCGTCGAGTTGCGGGGTGGCATCGGTGGTGTGCCCGACAAATACACGGCCTGGGCTTTCGGTGGTAACATCAATCTCCGCAAACTCACCGGTGGACACGTGCGGTGTCTACTCCCGCCGAGCATCAACGCCAAGTTCGGCGGCTATTACCTGATGCAGCTCGACGAGCAAGAAAACGGGACCAAGAAAGTGAAGAATCACGGAATGGTCACCGTTTCGTTCGTGGGGGCGCTGTAATAGCCATAAAATCGCACCAGGTTGGCCAAGGTTGAACGACCGATAGACTCATTGAGCCATTGTGCATAGATTCACGAAGTCGCGCCACAGCTAAACGTGGCGCGATTTTGCTATAGTTTGTCCTATAAACAAAAAACGCACGTGCGCGCAGATTTATCTTGACACCGTAACAGAACAGCTGTATATTTGCACCACAGAGGCGGCAACGAGGCCGCCGCAAAAAGGGAGGGTAGGAAAATGACCACCTGGAGCAAGCGAGATTTGCGGCTGCTGGACGGCGCGTGTGCTGACGGCAAGGCATGGGCGCTGACGCTGGATGGGCCGCTGGCGGTGCTGACGTGCGCTGACCCGCCTTACAAAACCTGGCCGCTATGGTTGGCGGGTAGGTGCGACAAGCGCCAGGATTTGCTGACGCCAGCAGCGCTGGCAAACATCGCGTCTTGCGCGAAGGCGAAGCCAGTGGAGGCGCTGGTATACACGGCCGCGCTGTTGCCGCCGGACGTGCTGGCAGCCCGCGCGGAGCAATGGCCGTATACGGCGCTGAAATACGTAGCCGCGCAGTTGCCGCCGGCGGTGTTGGTGTCTTGCGCGAAGGCGAGGCCGTGGGAGGCGCTGGTATACGCGGCCGCGCTGTTGCCGCCGGACGTGCTGGCGGCCCGCGCGGAGGAATTGCCGTATACGGCGCTGGCATACGCGGCCGCGCAGTTGCCGCCGGCGGTGTTGGTGTCTTGCGCGGAGGCGAGGCCACGGGCGGCGCTGGTATACGCGGCCAAGTTATTGCCGCCGTCGGTGCTGGCGTCTTGCGCGAAGGCGGAGCCGCTTACGGCGCTGAAATACGCGGCCGCGCAGTTGCCGCCGGCGGTGTTGGTGTCTTGCGCGAAGGCGAGGCCACGGGCGGCGCTGGAATACGCGGCCGCACTTTTGCCGCCGGACGTGCGCAAAAAATGTGAGAACGCGATAAAGGAGGGGAAATGACCACCTGGAGCAAGCGAGATTTGGAGTTGCTGGACGGCGCGTGTGCTGATGGCAAGGCATGGGCGCTGACGCTGGATGGGCCGCTGGCGGTGCTGACGTGCGCTGACCCGCCAGACAAATCCTGGCCGCTATGGTTGGCGGGTAGGTGCGGCAAGCGCCAGGACTTACTGACGCCGGCCGCGATGGCAACCATCGCGTCTTGCGCGGAGGCATGGCCGGTGGCGGCGCTGCAATTCGCCTCCGCGCAGTTGCCGCCGTCGGTGTTGGTGTCTTGCGCGGAGGCATGGCCGGTGGCGGCGCTGCAATACGCGGCCGCACTTTTGCCGCCGTCGGTGCTGGCGTCTTGCGCGAAGGCGAGGCCGGATACGGCGCTTTTACACGCCGCCAAGTTATTGCCGCCGTCGGTGTTCGCGGCCTGCGCGAAGGCGGAGCCGTATACGGCGCTGAAATACGTAGCCGCGCTGTTGCCGCCGGACGTGCTGGCGTCTTGCGCGAAGGCGGAGCCGGGGGCGGCGCTGGAATTCGCGGCCGCACTTTTGACTCCGTCGGTGCTGGCGTCTTGCGCGAAGGCGGAGCCGGATACGGCGCTTTTACACGCCTCCGCGCAGTTGCCGCCGTCGGTGCTGGCGTTTTGCGCGGAGGCGAGGCCGGTGGCGGCGCTGAAATACGCGGCCGCGCTGTTGCCGCCGTCGGTGCTGGCGTCTTGCGCGGAGGCATGGCCGTGGGCGGCGCTGGAATACGCGGCCGCGCTGTTGCCGCCGTCGGTGCTTGCGTCTTGCGCGAAGGCGGAGCCGGGGGCGGCGCTGACATACGCGGCCGCGCAGTTGCCGCCGTCGGTGCTGGCGTTTTGCGCGGAGGCGAGGCCGGTGGCGGCGCTGGCATACTCAGCCGCGCTATTGCCGCCGTCGGTGCTGGCGTCTTGCGCGAAGGCGAGGCCACGGGCGGCGCTGGCATACGCAGCCGCGCTATTGCCGCCGTCGGTGCTGGCGTCTTGCGCGAAGGCGGAGCCGGGGGCGGCGCTGGAATACGCGGCCGCACTTTTGCCGCCGGACGTGCGCAAAAAATGTGATAACGCGATAAAGGAGGGGAAGGGATGAAAATGGAGAATGTGAAGAAGGGCGACGTGGTATCTAACGTCGAGAAGCCGGGCGTGATGTATCTGGTAGTGGAAGTTGGCGGCCTGCATGGTGCGAAGTTACTGCCATTCAATTATTTCGCCCACGTAGTCGCAAAAAAGCCGCTGTCTGAATGTTGGGATAACGATGCCCCGGAGTGGAGTTCCCCATCAGATTTGGAGTTTCTCGGTCGGATAGACTAATGCTAACAGGCGGCAACAACGCCGCCGCAAAAGGAGGTGATCGCAAGTGAAAGTGACCGAAGTCCGAATCTATCCAACACAAGGGAAGGGGAAGATCATTGCCTACTGCTCTGTCACGCTGGATGACGTTCTGGTGATTCGGGACTGCAAAATCGTCCAGGGTGAGAAGGAGAAGTTTTTCGCATTCCCATCACGAAAGGAGGGTGACAAGTACATCGATATCGTGTTTACGCTGAGCCGCGAGCTGCGACAGTCGATCGGCGAGTCGGTAATCTCTGCTTATAACCAACAAGGAGCTCCTAGTGAAAAAGAAAAAGAGTGGTCGAGCCAAAGGAAGGACGAAGACCTCCCGTTCTAAGCCGTCACCAGCTGCTGCTCTGGTCAAGATGGCCGACGGCAATAGACTACACCTTGATGGTGTGGTGCTGCAGGAGAGGAAGTCTGGCATGGTGGTCAAGTACACCCGAGAAGAGCTGGACCTAATCAAACAGGTTGCGGCGCCCGGCGTGTCGGACCTCGAGTTCAAGCTCTTCATCTACACCTGCAAGAACACCGGTCTCAATCCTTTGCTGCGGCAGATATATGCGATCCGCCGCAGGCAGTGGAACGACGAGAAGTACAATCCCGAGTCCAAGAAGTACGGTGACTGGGACTATCGAATGACCATCCAGATGGCGGTGGATGGTCTCCGGCTAATCGCTCAGCGGACCGGAAAGTATGCTGGACAAGAGGGTCCGCAGTGGTGCGGCAAGGATGGCGTGTGGCGTGACGTCTGGACGCCGCCGGAGCCGCCGGTGGCGGCGCGTGTAGGCGTCTACCTGCAAGGCGTCGAGCGGCCGGTCTGGGGCGTTGCGCTTTACGACGAATATGTCCAAACTATCAAATCAAAGGATGGAGCACCGAGACCCACACGGATGTGGGGTGATATGCCCGCCAACCAGCTGGCCAAGTGCGCCGAGAGCCAGGCCCTGCGGAAGGCGTTCCCCGCGGAACTATCCGGCCTATACACCCACGACGAGATGAAGGTGGAGGAGCCGGAAAAGTCATTGGTGTCGCCAGACCAGCTCGCCAAGCACAGGAAGAACGCTCAGCGGGTCTACATCCTGGCCGGAGAGCTTGGTGACTCCAAGGAGTGGGTCAAGGCATACGTTGCCAGGGTCTACGGGGTCGGTTCAAACCTCGAACTGTCCGACGCCGACCTGACAACCCTGATCTCCAAGATGGAAAAAGGCAAGCTGATGATGGACCTCGCGGCCGAGATTGGAGTCGAGAAGCAGGAGGTCAAGAAGACCATCAAGTCTCGGCACGGTGCCGAGTCAATCATCGAGGTGCCGGAGGTGGCGCTGGATGATATGATCGCCAAGGTCCAGAGGACGTTGCGATCGTCGGAGCACGAGGTCGTCAAGGCTGGAAGCGTGGTTGAGGAGGTAACCAATGCCAAAAAGTAGGTCCAAGGCACTGCCAAAGGATTATATCTCATTCACGCAGTGCTCCACCTATGCCAGGTGCCCTCGTCTGTATCACGCAAAGTATTTCGACGGCAAGGAACAAGATCGGAACTATCCGATGAAATTCGGCCACGTGATGCACCTGGCTGCCCGTGCGCTGAACATCCTGGCGCAGAAGAGGAAGGTGGACCTTGACCCTGGGGACGTGGCCAAGGTGTTTAAGGCCGCGATGAAGGACGAGGTTGGTGCTGGGGAGATCCCACCGGCGGACATTGCCCTGGCGGAACGAGCATTGACTCGTTATGCCTGGTCTCTTTCCAGGACCGTCGGCCGGATGCACGGGTCCGAGGTCGAGGTGGTAGTGCCCTACCAGGATGGCGTGGGCTTGAAGGTCATCATCGACCGCATCGATACCTTCATGGAGGACGGCCTTGAGATCATAGACTTCAAGACGAGCAGGGAGATATGCTCCAAGGCCGAACTCAGAGAGGATCCCCAGCTGCTGACGTATGCCTATGCCGCCTCGTTGATCGTTCCAGGAATCAGAAGGTTCAAACTCACGCACTGGATGTTCCGGCACGATCCACCAGAGAATTCGGTCGAGATCGATGCCGACAATGCCATGGGCGTCAAGGACTGGATCGACTCGGTGATCACCGGCATCAAGGCCGGCCAGTTTGAACCACGCGTCAACCAGTATTGCCACAACTGCCCCGTTCGGTCAACGTGTCCGGCCTATTCGACGCAGTACGTCGCGCACCACGAGGAGATAAAGGATGCTGGCCGAGCCATCATGGAGCTAAAGGATGTTGACGCCAAGATATCGATCATGACGGCTCGGAAGAAGGCATTACGAGGCGTGATCGGTAGCCGTGTCGAGGAATCCGGTCCCATCGAGATTGACGCTGGTGATGGGAAGCGGGTCTGGAATTATTGGCCGGAGGATTCGAGGACCTTCCCGCCGCGGCTGATCTCCGGTTTATTCCGAGAGTACGGATTGGACATCCTGGACTACATGGACCTGTCGGCATCGTCTTTCGAGGAGCTGAAGAAGAAACTGTTCAAACTTTTACCAGAGGAGAAGATCGCCGACTTCAAGGCCAAGGCAGAAGGAATCATCAAGATCGAACGGAGGACAAAACTTGCAGAACGAAAACCCAAGTCCGGAGGGACCGATGGAAAATCTTCAGCTTAACATCGAGAGGTTCATCCAGAAGAGCCGAGAGCTAGAGTGTGCGACCGTTGGAGTCTATCTACGGCTCTACCTGCTCGCCTGTCAGAAGACGGGAGATGACATCGAGAATGGCCGGGTCGAGATCATGGGCATGGAGGCTGGGGAGAAGACGCTTGCCGACCTGCTGGACCTCACCTCGGACCAGCTGCAGTATCACATCGAACGTCTGGTCAACTCCCGGCTCATAGCTACCAAGCCACTGACGATAGTGGACTTGGCCGAAGACAACAGGGCATACCTGGGACGCAGGAGGCGCGGTACTGACATCGGTACCGAACGCGGTACTAAAGCCGGTACTGACATCGGTTCTGGGGGTGGTACTCACGAGGGAACTGCCCCCAGTTCCCAGGAAAGGAAAGGAAAGGAAAGGAAAGGGTGTACACCGGAACCGGAACCGGTTCTGGATGTCACCGAGTTCATCGTTCGGACATACCAGCCGGTTGCGCGCCGGGTCCCCACCATGCCGGAGATAATGGCGGCCGCAGACTGCATCAAGGCCCACGGCAGGGAGAAGGCAGCCGTGGCGATCGGGACACTGGCGGCTGGAGCATATCGGTTGCGGCCGGAGCACCTCGCCAAGATAATCAGTGGGGAGTGGGACAAGGCTGGTGCGCGCGGCAAGGACGTCCGGCCCAAGGGACGGCCCAATTTATCGCACACCAGTTGTGAAAAGTTCAAGTGCCAAAAGTGTGGCGGTTCACGAATGGTGGAATACGGGCCACTGGATGCACCACCCAGGTGTTTAGACGATAGATGCGGCGGCAAGATGCTCATTGACAGCTAGGAGGAGCCATGCAGGATTGCATCGAGGAATGGAAGCCGGTGGTCGGGTTTGTGGGAATCTATGAGGTATCAGATCAGGGTCGGGTCCGTTCATTCTGGACGAGAGGAGGTAGAGCGAACCGGAAGATTGGTGCGCGGACGAGGCTGCTCGCCACCAGGATTAGTTCAAACGGCTATGTCACCGTGAGACTGAGCACCGTGGATGGCGATCGGCGCGAGAGATGGGTCCACCGGCTTGTGCTGGATGCTTTCGCATGGTACAAGCCAGAAAAAGCGCAGGCGCACCACAAGGATGGATGCCCAACAAACAACAAGCTGGACAACCTGGAATGGGTGACGCCGAGCATTAACTGTCAGTTCAGAGAGGAGGTCAAGAAAGATGAAAGAGCAGGATATAACGCAGAAGGTCAGAGAGATTTGTGCAAGGCCTGAGGTGGTGCAGAGGTTGGGGATCGGGACGAAAATAGGAAGATGGGTGAAGATACCGGATAGCTGGGCGGTGGCAGGAGACGGGAAGCGGTTCCTTCCTTTCAAGGGCACGGACTTAGTCTGGGCGACAGACTGCATGGAAGTAAAGATTGTGAAGGCCATGACCGAGAGAGGGATGACGTTCCACGTGGAACAATTGAGCGAAAAGCAGCGAGACCACCTAATCCAGCATGATGGGTTGGTGGCAGTTGGCTTTATTTTAAAAGGAGGCAAAACGGATCGCCGAGTCAGCATCGTCATCTTCAGATACGGTCTGGTCGCCGCGCGTAAGGTGACCAGCTGGCCCAGGTTCGATCTTGAAGGACTGGCGGTGGCGATGCCGGATGCGGTTTACGTGGAGAAAGGACCCGCGTATGAAGTCATCGCAAGGTGAGGTGATGAGACGGCAGAAGCAATACAGGCGCGGCCATCCATGGTGTTGGAGGCCGGTGATAGTCAATGGCGTGTGGCGTCTTTGTTCAATGCCGACCATGCACGCCCATCACATCGCCGGCAGAGGAACTCGGAAGGAGGACCAGAACAACAAGTTCCCACTATGCAGCTACCCGAGGGGATCGTGCCATAATGGGTGGGCGCATGGCGCGGCCAGGAACGTCGAACATCCCAAGGTGAGACGGCTGAGGATGTTCGCCGTGAAGTTGATGATCGGCGAGACGAGCTTGCCAGAGATTAAGCATATACTTTTCGGAATGGCGTGGATGCCAGACGGGCTTACCGAGCTATCGTCAATCGAGGAGTTCATCATCCACTACGCCGAGGAGATGGAAACGCTGAAGGCGTCTTTCACTTTTTTAAGGGAAAGGAGGAGATCGTCGGAGTGGATGTCGAGCATCAGTCAATCTTTAACGGGAGAACAGCATGTCTGAACTCATTGCGTTGACGGAGCGGAAGGAGATCGAGACTCAGGGCGGGGCAGTGCTGGCCAAGGCCAGGGAGATGAAGGTCACCACGCAAGCAACGTGGGGTGCTGCCGCTGAGTTTCTCAAGGACATCAAGACGGTGCAGAAGCGGATCGACGACAAGTTCGATCCCATCCTGAAGAAGCAACGAGCCGCGTTGGACGAGGTCCGGGCGCTAAAGTCCGAGCTGCGGAGGATCCCCGACGAGGCCGAGGCAGCCGTGAAGCAGACGATGGCTGCCTATGCCGAGAAGATGCGACGCCAGCGCGAGGAAGAGGAGCGCAAGAAGTACGAAGCGGCGGTGGCCAAGGCCGAGGAAGAACGGCGTCGGCTGCTGGAAGAGGCCAAGAAGAACCGGGACCGCGAGGAGGTCAAGCGGCTGAAGGAAGAGCCGGTGGCCGTGGCGCCGGTGGAGGTCAAACGTCCGACTCCCAAACTGGATGGAATCAAGACCTACCAGACGTGGAGCGCGGAGGTAACGGACTTGAAGGCGCTGATCAAGGCCGTGGCCGAAGGGAAGGCAGAGCAATCGCTTCTCCTACCCAACGCCACCAGGCTGAACTCACTGGCCAGAGAACTCAAGAACGAACTCGCCATTCCCGGAGTCAAGGCCGTCTCCACCGAGCGGATCGCCGGAGAGGGGAGGAGCTGATGGAGACCAGGCCGGATTTCTGGAAGCTTTCACTGTCGAAGTGTCGAGGGTGTGGAGCCGGCATCGTGTGGTTCACGACCAACACCGGGAAGGCAGCCCCGCTCAACGCCGAGAAAACAGGTGTCATGACGCCAGAGGGGAAGATGGTCTACGGTCGTGTCCCTCACTTTTCAACCTGTCCCGAATCGGAGAAGTTCAGGCAAGCAAGAAAGGAGAAGGCCATTGACAATTAACGGCGCGGCAGTCATGTGCGATGCGCTGAATGGCGAGGTAATAGACGGGCCCTACGGGGCCTGTCTAATCCTCATCGACAGCTCGAAGGGAGCATATCGGGAAGCGTATTTCCAAGACAGAGGAACTTATGATGGTAACAGGGCCGCGGTGGCCATGTATCTCGGTCGTCTTGGAGATATGAAAACCGAAGATGTCCAACAGTATTGCAATTCATGCGGTTTCATGCAGGACGGAGTAATCAAAGGACTATGCGCCGACTGCAGAAAGGAGAAGGAGTATGATTAAGGTGATGGCCTACAACGCAAACATCGAGCTAGTGCTGACGGTGAAGGTTGAACCTGGGAAGCCAGGGCGGATGGGAAAAGACCCGGATGATAGCTGTCCACCGACAGGGACCTGCATCGAGATCATGAGTGCGCTGGCTAATTTCGGCGGCAAGGAAGTGCGAGTGCCGGACTGGTTGGTCGAGGGTCTTCTGAAGGACCAGGAGTTCATTGCCACGGCAAAAAAAGCGATGGAAGAGGCGGGTGAATAATGCCAAGAGTAAGGAAAGAGCGAGAAGTCAGGTTGGCGGAAGCGCGGGGTAAAGTGCGGGATCTGATTATCTCCACCGGCAGGTTCCCGTCAACCCGCGCGCTGGCTGCGGCGATGGACTTGAAGAGTCCGGCTTCCACCTGGCTGCTACTTCAGCGTTTGGCCGAGGAAGGAATGTTCGACGAGTGGAAATGTGATCACTGTGGTGGCACTGGTTTCGACCCAGCCCGAGTAAGAGGCAGATAGGAGACACATGGAAAAGGCCAAGGACGTATTGAGATTCAAGTTCGGTTGCAAGTTTAAAATCTACGAACTCCAAGAGGTGGAACGGGAAAGGGAGGAGAAGACGCCGGACAGCGTAAGGTTTTGTTATCTGCTCGAGGAGGGCAAGTTGTATGTGCTCGAAGGGCTGGAAGCAACGTTAAAGATAGTCAAGGCGACGGCAACCGGATTATCGGATCCCAGAGAAGGCGATGGGCAGTTACCCTTCAAAATCGGCACCGCCGAGAAGCTCAGGCCGGATGGTCCGGCCGAGCCACCGGTTGCCGGAAGGTCCATCCGGGGATAACATGAACTACCACGAACTACCACGAACTAACGCGATCTAACGGGAGCTAACATGGACGCCATCCGAGAAGCAATGATCTCGACGAACAAGGGGTTCATCCTGCGCGAGACCAACAGAGAATACCGGATGAAATGGTTGCACCTCATATTGGAAAGAAAGGTAAAAGCAGCGCGAAAAGAAGCATGGCATCCGGCCATCCGGGAAGCCAAGAAAATATTTAGGGCGAGACTTAGCCACTGGAGTAGTCTCTCTGTAAGTTTCATAGGAGACGGATTCTGTGTAGATTGGTCCACGCGCAAGTGCCGCGGGTATATCCACTACCAAGCGTGGTGGAAAGGGTTACAGGTTGATCGGAGTTTTACAGCGCGGTCAATGGAGGATGTGATCCGAGAGGCGGGGAAACTTGATTGTCTTCTGAAGGGATGGGTGCCGTCATGAAGAACAAGATGGTTCGTGATTTCGGAATAACAACAAGAAGAAGGATGACCGAGAACAAGAAAGGCAAACCATGGAGTGGGAGAATGGCCTGGGCCAAGGCAACAGGTGGGCATCGTTGTCCAGCGTGTGGGGGTTGGCATAAGCCATCGGGGCGAAAGATCGTTCAGCGCGCGACCGATCCGGTGATCCACTGGGCAGTTTGCAATTGGCCATTCGGAGACGGTATAGTCCACCTTGGTGGGGGTGGATTAACGTTATGCGGAAAAGAAACCAGAGGTGCGCTATTAGCATTTACGCCAAGCATGAACAAAATAACCTGTGAATATTGCCGGAAGCGGATGGGATGGGCCGACGGCAAGGAGGGGAAATGAGCGAGGAAATTAAGAGTTGTTACTGTAACACCGATGACCTCCTGACATGTCTTGAAGGCACGCCGAAGGCCACGGATGCCGTTGACGGATGTTCCGTGCTTGCCAAAGGAGGGTCTTGGGCGAACTGCGCAACCGGGAAAATAGAGCGTGACAGACGGGTGCACGCAGAGCGAGAGGTGGAGGATATCCTCAACGCCAGAGCGATAGCGGCGCTGGAGAGGGTGAGGTTTACTATTGATTGGTTGGTGGAAAAGTTTGCAGCCAACGAAAAGGCATGGAAGCCGCAAGAAAACGAGTCGTCTTATAGGTTAATCGCGCCATACGAAAAGGGGCGGAAGGAAGGCACAGCGGAGGCACTAAAAGAAATTGACGCCGAAATCACCGCGTTAAAGTCCGCCGGCAAGGAGGGGAAATGAGCGACAACAAACCGAGCGAGTTGAAGCCGTCGGCTCTCGGGGTGCTATCCATGTTGTTGCATGGTAGCATGACCGCCGTTGATTTTGTGACCGCGCACGTGCTTGATTATCGCAAGATGGCGTCGGAACTAAACGCCCATTTCGGCCCCGGCACGATCATCAGCCGCAAGGTGCCAGGACATCCCTACTACCGCTACGAGATATCGTCCGACGCCGCGTTATGCCGGTGCTGCGGGGAAAAGACAAAGCCACCGGCGATTATCTGCGAGCATTGCGGCCGCGAGCGCGCGCGGCAAGATGACGCGGCAGAACAATATCACCGGGCCTACGACGAGGGGAGGGTGAGATGAGGTCATGGAAGGATGTTTTCGTGGAGATGCGCGAACAGTTATTAAAAGCTACTAAAGAAAAGTTTATTGGAACAGTAGGAAGGGTAGCGGCCAGGGTTGCAATTGTTATGGTGGATATTATGCTCAAACGTTGTAATTAATTACAGGAGGTAATTAATGTCTTATAGATTTTTTGCAATAGGGGCTGGAGAGGGTGAGGGAGGACTTGAACATCCGGTTTGAGGAATTGGCCCAAATGGCAGAAAGATATAGGCCGGTATACGACGAGGTGAAACGCCAGCTTGAAAAACTTGACGCCGAGCTAACCGCCCTACGTGGCAAGGCCGACGGCAAGGAGGGGAAATGACCGCGCCCCGCAGGTGCAGCGCGACCTACCCGCTAGGGGACGGGCTGGTGGTGAGGTGCGAGTTGGAACGGGGCCACGGCAACATCCACCAGAAGAAAATGTCCGGCTGCAAGGTTATCAAGGGCAAGTATGTTTTCGGGCGCGTGGTGATAAGCTGGTGGCCGCGCAAGAAGAAGGAGTTGATTTCATCCCTACGGGGCAAGGAGGGGAAGTGAATCCGATAATCCGCGAGAGTGTTCGCAAAGATTTATCACGCGAGAAGGCCAAGAGGAAAGACCTCGGCCGCAGACTGATCAGGATGACCGCATCACTCAATCGTCTAATCGAGGAAGCAGAGTTTAAGATTAAGCTGCTGGAGGATGCGCTCGAGAACGATTTGAAAGGTGGCGAGCAGATCGTCCGAGAGCCAGAAGGAGAGGATTAGGTTGGCGATCCGAAAATAGTTATTGACACCGGCGGGCGAGAGGTGCTATAAATTGACCGTAGCACCTCTTACTCTTTAAAAGGCCGAGGGATAATGACGAGCCCAAAGACGCCAAGACAAAAGCCAGCCAAGGAAGAACCAGTCACCATTGCAGACGCACAACCAATCACTTCCGCCGAAGTTCTCCAAGCCAAGAAAAGCACGAGATTCACGTTTCTCCGAAGGACAGAGCACACGGGAAAACGCCGAGAAGCAGCATTGATGTACTGCGCCGGTGTCCGTAGCGTAAGCGTTTTAGCGAGGAATTTCGGTGTGTCGCGTAACACCGTCATGGAGTGGCGCGACAAGGACAGGTGGGAGGAGCTTGCGGGGATGACGGAGGCGGAGTTTGAGGCTGAGAGCGCCCAGGGGCTAGCTGCCTGGAGAAAGGGCGTGGAGACGGAGCTATTGCGGGATATAGCGCTTATAGATGGCCAGAAGGGCAAGGTGAAGGCGACGAGCCTGGAAGGACTGCTGAAGGTAAAGCTGGCGTTGCTGGAGCGGATTCAGTTGTTGCGTGGGGATGCCACGAGTAGGCAGGAGCACGTCGTAGTATCGTTCAGGCGTGAAGAACGGGTGGAGAGGCGCGAAACCTCGGAGAATCGAGCACCGGAAGATGTGGCCGGGAAAGGCAGTTTACGAGGGGTCGAGGATGTCGCCAAGGGGAAATTAAGCGGTTTAATAGAAAATTTACGGGGAAAGGACGCAGAACAAGCATCTCCGGTGCAGGAGAGGAAGCGGAGGGAGGCGGAGGTGCGGTCGAGGCTGATGGCGCCGGATCCGACGGAAGAGGAAGATGCGGGGAAGGTGATTGCAATAACGCCGAGAGCGGAGAGGGTCGCCGTGCTGCCGAGCGGTACAGGGACCAGGGAGTCGCGGCGGATGTCGAGGCGGGTGCAGTTGGGGATTGATGTGGTCTCTCCGTCCGGAGAACAAGTGCTGAGGAGGCAGCAATGATGGAGCCGAGGATAGCAGCGGGGATCAAGTCCGCGAAGATCGTCCCGGACCCGGATCGGGTCAAGACAGTGGCCGGCGCGGTTGAGTGGACACGGCAGACCGGGCGTCCGTTCCTCTTCCTGTTCTTCGACGGCATTCGACCGCACCAGGCCGAGAGAAACAGGCAGGCGCAGGTCATGACGATGGTCATTATAAACAGGGACGTGGAGGGTGGACGAGGATGAGATCGATCGCCATGGCGGGGAAGAAGAAGGCCAAAGGGAAAAGCGTAAAAGCGCGCATGGAAGGCGCATTCACCCCCCTCTTTCTGTCCCTGGCATTTTTCTTTAAATTTTATTTAGGAAACAGTCTGACAATTTTTTTGAATCGGATTTCGGCGGAGAGGAGGGGGCGGGATGGGCGGCGGTAGGGTGATGGAGATGAAGGTGACGAAGGTCACGGTGAAGATGGACGATCCTGCGAAGGGCGAGCGAGTGGCGACGGTGGAGGTGGAGATTGGAGGGACGTTGCGGGTAGGAGGGTTTGCGGTATACCCGGACAGGGTGGGGATGGGATTGCGGGTGTTGCCGCCGAGCAGCAAGCAAGCGGACGGACGGCGCGTGCCGATATTCAGTTCAGCGGGTGGGTTTTTGGAGCGCGAGATAACGGTGGCGGTGTTGGAGGAGATGAAGAGGATGGGAAAATGATAGTGACAGGGGAGAGAGTTCTTCCGGAGAGGCAGGTGGAGCTGCCATACACTCCTCTGGAGTGGGTTTATGCGTCGGGGTACGACATGGCATCGGGCGAGTTTGAATATTCGCGCCCGGGTTTTTATGATTCAGGCGCGCGGTTCAGGATGGTGTGCGGTGGTCGTCGGTTATCGAAGACGTTGCACGCCGTGCCGGAATTGCTGCGGATGGGGTTGGAGTCGGACGGGGTCTATTGGTGGGTCGGTTCGATTTACAAGGTGACGAGGAAGGCATGGCGGCAGTGGTTGAAGATCAGGCCGCAGGAGTTGGTGGCCGATGAGTCGAAGGCAGAGTTATACACGCGGCTGAAGAACGGGAGCGAGATGTTCTTCATGTCTGCGGAGGTGGAGGAGTCGCTTGCGGCCGAGGGTTTAGCGGGGGCGGTATGCGACGAGATGCAGGACTGGAATGAGACGGCGTGGGCGAGGTGTATTCAACCGGCGCTGATCGACAAGGGCGGTCGCGCCATCGGAATTTTCACTGCGCGTAATAATTTCGTCAAGCGTCTTTACGGCAACGGGCAGGACCCGAGCCTCACGGCCTGGGACTCGTGGAGATTCCCGACGTATGCGAACACGACACTGGAGCCGGACCAGATTCAGGAGGCGTGTCAGGGCATGACCGAGCGAGTATACCGGCAGGAAATACTCGCGGAGTTCGTGGACGAGGACGGAGACGTGTTCAGGGACCCGGACGCCGCGGCGGTGGGGACGGAACTGGCGGGGCCCGTCGCAGGGCATCGGTACGTGGTCTCGGTCGACTGGGGCAAGCGCCGAGATTACACAGTGTTCACCGCGATCGATGTGTCGATCAAGCCGAAGGCGGCGGTGGCCAGAGAGAGGCTCGGCCGAGTGGACTATGGGTTCCAGTTGACTCGGTTGCGGGAGTTCATCGAGCGGTGGCGGCCGGTGAAGGTGAAGCCAGAACAGAACGGCATCGGTGATCCGTTGATCGACATGCTGGTGCGAGATCTCCCGATGGTGGTTATTGAGCCGGTGAATATCCAGAGCGCGAAGAAGGCGGAGATCATAGAGAAGCTCGCCCTGGACCTGGAGCGGGGCCAGCTGGTGATCCCGCCGTGGCCGGACTTCCTGAACGAACTGCGGTTGTTCGGATATCGGACTTCCCGATCGGGGAACCTGCAATATTCGGCGCCGGAGGGCGCGCACGACGACTGCGTGATGTCGCTGGCCATCGGCAACGCCGAGGATTCATACATCGAGCCAGGAATAACGGTGATCGGATGAAAATATTAATTATAGCGGCAATGGTGACTATACTGGTGGCGCCAGCGTCGGCCGCGACGCTGATTGTCAAGAAGACCGGCGGGGCATACTCTACTCTTTCATCTGCGCTGGCGGCGGCGTCCGGCGGCGACACCATCAGGGTAGACGACTCAGGGACCTACAACGAAGCGTTCGCGCCGACGATCTCGATTACTCTTGCCGCAGGGAATGGGTGTTCGCCGCGCGCGGGATCCTCGTCCGGATATGGTCTGGTCTTAAATGGCCTTTCAACATCCGAGACCTTGACGGTGACAGGGATGATAGTCTCCAGCCAAGGTTATGCGGTCCTGGCATCCTCCGGCTGCGGGAATATCTTGGCCACTCGCTGCACGTTCGATTCAACGTCAGATGAGATCATTCATCTATCCCGCTCGAGCGCGGCAACCGGATCGGATGTTTTTGACAGGTGTTCCGTCGGCGGGTCCAGCAATGCTTTGGTCGGATTCTATTATGCGACCACGGCGTCGCCTCTTCCCAACTTCAAGCTGCTGGCATGCCTGGTTACCGCCGATTCAACGGGTGGTGGAACGGGAGTCAAGGTCACCGGATCACAAACGGGACCGGTGGGAATCATGGTTTCGGCGGACGTCCTGGGCTGCACTCTTTATGGCGTGGACACAGACGAACGAGTTACAGTCATCGATTGCGTTTTTGCTTGCAATGGCACCGATGCGAAGTTCACCTATCCGGGGACTCCCGCGCGGGTGTCATACTCGGCGTTTGCCAATACCTTGCCTGCAAGTCTCGGCCCAGGTTGTATCAAGATCACCGCCGCAGATGCGATGATCTCTCCGTGTAGTAACCCAAGACTGAAGACCGGCTCTGCGTTATTCAATGTCGGCACGTCAGGGACGTCGAACGGGGTGACTTATGACTTGGACGGGACGGCTTACCCTCAGTTCAACTATTGGGACATGGGATGCTACGAGAGCTCAACCATCTACTCCATGACCATGACGCCAACGTTTACTTCAACACCAACGGAGACACCAACGGCCACCGAGACGTTCACTGTCACGCCAACCTTCACCGTGACGCTCACTCCTGACTGGCCGACACCGCCGCCTACTCCCGTTGATACCGCGACGCCGTGGCCGACATATTCCCTGCCTGCGACAATAACGGGAATATTTGAGGGTGACGGCGCCGGAATAACAGGGGTATCAGCGACAATCCCCGACATGGGAGCGACGGTTAAGGGTGCGGCTAATTTCACGATGATCGCAACCTTGATACCGACGCCAGTCCCGACGACGTGGCCGACGCCGCCGCCAACTCCTGTCCCTACTCTCGCGCCATGCACGCCCGTGCCGACGCCGACCACTATACCCGATATGGGCGAGACGACGAAGGGCTTGGCGAATCAGACGCTGGTGATGACGTTTATCCCAACGCCTGCACCGACGGCAACGGCAATCCCAGTGCCTACGTCGTCCGTGCCTTACGTGCAAACGCAAGTAGCGGCCGCGCTGACGGCAGTATTAACACCAGTAGCAACAGCGACAGCGATACCCGTGCCCACGAGTTCGGCTCCTTACGTGCAGACGGCAGTGGCTGCTGCATTGACGGCGGTATTGACGCCGGAGCCGACTGCTACGCCGCAAACATTGCCTTGGATAGCCGTTCCTAAATCATCATCTGAAACGATACAGTCCGATGCTACGGTGAACGTAGACGCGGCCTTGCAGTTTTCAATGGCCGCTAATACCTGGTATCGAATTAAAATGATGATTTTTTTCGACACTACTGCCACCGCTGATTTTAAATGCGATATGGGATTTACCGGGGTTGCGGGGTTTGCAACCTTCCGAAGTTATCGTAGCGGCTGCGTTCCGGGATCAGTACCGTTTGCCCTTGCGCCCGATGTAACTAACCCAGCGGAACAGGCTTTCCTTGGGACGGGAACGACGGGCGGGTTTGCCATGTTTGACGTGACATGCCAAACGGGAGCGAACAGCGGGACGTTCTCTTTTAGGTGGGCGCAAAACACTTCAACGGCGGCGAACACCACCGTTTTGGCCGGATCATATTTGCAGTACTATTCCCCATAAAATAGGATTGAACTGACTAAATATGGATTTTACCCTGCCAGCGATTAGGAGGACGAGATGTTTGAAATTGTGAAGAACTATATCACGGAGAAGAAGATAGAACGGATGCGTGACTCTCGCGGGACGTTCTACGTCCGTAAAGATTCCAAGGGAGGAGCCGAACTGTCGAGCGGGATTTACGCCGCCAAGATGATTGACTTTCGGCTGCTCTACAAGATTTATTTGGTCGTCTCTTGGGTTCGCGCCTGCGTTGACGTGATCACCAAGGCCACGCTTTCCAAGGGATGGTACCTCGAAGGAGGAGAGGCATCCAAGAAGGCGGTTATGTCACTGCTTGCCGAGCCAAACGAGGATGACGACTGGAATGATGTCCTACAGAACGTGAGCGAAGACCTCTTAATATTCGGCAACGGGTTCACCGAGAATGTTTTTACAGGAGATAAGCTGAAGCAGATTTATAACCTCAAGCCGACAATCACGGAAGTCAAGATTGACGACCATGGCAACGTCACCGGTTACTCTCAGCCGGACGCGGGTGTTGATTTCACCAAGCGAGAGGTCACGCACTTTAAACTTTCGAGCCAGGGACGGGACCAGCTCGGCGTCTCTCCGTTGAACTCTCTGTTCACTCCTGTCGAGACCGATATTTATGCTCAGTCCTACAACCGAGCGTTTTTCAAAAATGCGGCCCGCCCGCGTGGCGTGTTTTCAATGAAGGGTGCGACGGAAGAGCAGATCAAGAGAAACCGAGAATACCTCCGCAGCGAATTTCAAGGGCCGGAGAATGCCCACAAGGACCTACTGCTGGAAGGAGAGGTCACGTTCAAGGACCTACAGAAGGCACCCCAGGACGTTGAGTTCCTGGAATTGAGGAAGTTCAACCGAGAAGAAATCCTGGCGGTCTATGGCGTCCCACCGGCAAAGCTCGGCATCATCGAGACCGGCAACATCGGGGCAGGCACCGGCAAGAGCCAGGACTTCACGTTCCAGAATGAGGTCGTGATCCCGCACCAGGAGAGGATAGAGCGGCGGATCAACCGTAAAATAGTCCGAGACGCGATGGGAATAGTGGATTGCGTCTTCCGATTCAACAAGGCCAGCCAGGACGCCGAGGAAGCTGACACCGACGAGAAGGTGGCCAGGAAGCACCAAATTTATTTGCAGTCTGGTGTGATGACGCCAGACGAAGTGAGAGCGGAGCTGGGCTTAACCGGAGTGATTAAGAAGGGCATGAAGCCACGGGCGAGTCAACCCGCGGACTGGGTTGTAAACTCCAGCGGGTTCAAGAGAACGAAAAACACGGTGGAGAAGGAATTGCGCAGACAGGAGCTCCTTACTGTCACCGCAGTGGCCAAGGCCAGGTCGCCGGAGGAAGTGGCAGCTCTGGTTGATCCCGACGCTTTGCGAGACGCCATCCTTGCCGAGAGCAAGCACACCATGCAACAGTCGGCGCATGAAGCAAGGTCCATGGTTGTGGTCAAGCAGGTCTCCGGCGAGTTCGGCCCCGGCCCCGATGACTTCGAGGGGATAAAGGCCGCGCTGGCATTGCCGATAAAAGATTTTGCCGATGGCTTGCGAGAATCCATCAAGGAAGCATTATCGGATGGCATCAGGGCCGGTGAAGATGTCCAACAGCTGCGCGATCGAGTAAGTGGAGCATGGAGCAGGCCGAGAACGATTAGCGTCGGAGCAGTGGTTGACGATTCGACTGGAGAGACGATTAGAGAGGCCACCACGAGGACCATCAGCAACACCGCTTGGGCCGAGTTAGTGGCCAGGACCGAAACCATCAGAGCAACAGCAACGGGAAGGGCAGCGGCGTTCAGGGATATGGGCGTGACCATGGTGAACATCCTGACGGCCACCGGAGCCGAGGAAGAATGTCTGGCGTTGGCGGCAGCCGGGCCTTATCCGGTAGACGAAGCCGGTGGCCTTCTGCCGGTGCATCCCAACTGCATCCTACCAAATCAGGAGGTAGTGATACCTGATTTAGTCGCAGCAGCCAAGAGCTTTTACATCGGCAGGGCGATTGAAATAAGATTTGCAGACGGTGGCAGGCTCGCCGTCACCGAAAATCACCCTATAGCAACGACGAGGGGATGGGTCGCGGCCAAGTTCCTGTGCCAGGGCGATGATGTGCTTCGCTGCTCCGATTTTCATGGGATGACGAAGCGCGTCTACTTGGACGATGATTACCGCCCATCCCGAATCGAGCAAATAGTTAGTACGCTTGAAAAATCTTGCGGCATGTCTACCCGTCGCGTGAAAGTGTCCCCCGAAAATCTCCACGGCGATGGACGGGGTATCCAGGGCAAGATCGATATTATAGGGCCCCACCGCCTTTTGTGGGGTGATGGAAAGTCCAGCATTGCGCAGCCACGAGGCCATAGTTTCCTCGGCCAAATTGGTTCGGGCCACCTTTTCAACGCCATGTGCTCTGCGGGACAATTCTTCAATCGTTCTCTTGCTACCTTTGACAGATTTGTGGGCGGCTTGAGACCAGCGTTGGCGTTGGGCGGCAGTGGACTGTCTCATCCGCAGATACATGGACTCCGAGCGATTGCGTTGTCTGAACCCTCGCCTATTGAGATGCCGCACAATGCTTACGCGGGAGAACCCAGACAGCTCCGAGATTTTCTTAACCGAGCTTCCGGTTTCGTGCAATCTGATAAAATTGTCAACGTCCGAGCCTTTGATTTTTCTGGTCATGTTTACGACCTCCAGTCGGGTTTGTTCGGATTGTATCATGCCGGAGCCGGTAAGTCCAGCAACAAGAAAGTAATAGTTTCCAACTGCCGGTGTACCATAGTCCCAGTCATCGAGACGCCGGGAGGTGAAGCGTGAAAGCCCTCATGGTCGTTAAACCCCACGGGGAAATGGTTCTTGACGGCACCAAGACCTTGATTGTGCAAGAAGACAGACTGAGTGATCTGATTGGCAAGTCCGTTTTGCTGGTAGAAGGCGATGCAGCCATCGGCGAAGTGGAGCTGAAAGCGCCGAGGGAGATAACGGTCAAGGAGTTCGATGGTCTACGGGACCAGCATCAGATCAGCGACAACGAGCGCCGCCGCTGGTGGCCGGATGCCAGGAAACTAAACGCCCATGAATTCGTTTTCAAAGCGTTCGACAAGCCAAGACGGGTGGCCAGAGAACGGGGCCCGCGGATGGTGACCGGAGAGGTGATCTTCAAGACACAGGAATATTACGACCTGTTGAAAAGAGTGTTCGGGAATGCACTGGGGAAGTACACCGACCAAGACCTCGTGCAGGTCCATCGGCTACTGCACATCTTTTTCAATCGCAAGACCGGGGGCGAGAAGGTGGTCATTGAAGGTCAGCCGCGATCCGTGGAAGACATCGTCAACCGCCACGTGCTGGTGGTTCAAGAGATGGGACGGCGGGGCTTTGAGCACCACGAGGACGAAGACGAGTTGAACCGACTGTCCAAGCCGTTCATGAAGCAGGAGCTGGCGCCGGTTAATCCTTCTGGGGCCGGCGCGGGAAAGCCCAAGGCCAGGGTCGAGGACATCTTCAAGTATTTCAACCAGCAAATTATACTCCATAAAGGAGCAGTGGTTTTCACCGGTGGCGTCATCAACAATGGTGAATCAGACAATGACCTGGACGTCCTGGCGCGCATTCCGAGCATTGACGAGCTCTTACGGCGTCTGTATTTCCGGCTGATTAGATCACTACCCGAAGGACACCCGCTGAAGGAGAGCTTGCACCTCATCGGGAACGATCCTTCCGGGCCATTCACCTCCTTTATCCCCGCCTACGATCTCGCGCTGATCCCCGGCGACATGAAGGTGATCCGCATGAGCCAAGACGAGGAGTCGTTGGATATCGTGAAGCAGCGCGCGGCATCGGAAAAGGTGAAGGAGGAGGCGCAGGCCTCGCTCAAGGATGATGTGGTGAAACCCATGCGGTTCTTCCTGCCGATGAAGCCCACCAAGGGCGCGCAGCCGGAACAGCGGCAGAGCATCGACAACTTCATTTCACTTTTCAAAGAGGATGACTTTCCGGTCTACTCATCGAAGAAATACGATGGAGCACGGCACGTTGTTTTCATCAAGGACACGCCAGCAGGGACCGGCATTAAAATCATGAGCGAGGACGGCGAAGATAACACATCCCGCTTTCCAGGCGCTGTCGAGTCCTTCCGAGACCTCAAAGTCGGCGCCGGGGCCGTGCTGGATTGCGAGGTGGAGTTGTGGGATATGGACGGCAAGCATTTCCCGCGCGAGGCGGTAGCCGCTTATGCTCACTCTGGCGATCCAGCTGCTGATTCCAATATCGTCTTTAACGTCTTTGACTTGCTCTATCTCAACGGCGAGGACTTGCACAAGAAGCCGCTGGAGGAACGCCTGCGGAAACTACGAAGCGTGGGAATCAGGCAGTCAACGACGGGCGACCCTGACCTAAAGCAGCGCATCAATCTAGCGCCTCACTTCAAGGCCGAGGACGTGGCCGAGCTCAAGGCCGATACCTTGAAGGTCACCACGACCCCCGGCAGCGAGGGCAATGTCGCCAAGAAAGCCGGGTCTGTCTATTACCTCGATGGCAACTCCCGCGAGGGCTGGGTCAAGTTCCACGTCTCGGCTCTGTTGCGGGGAATAGTCCTCGATGCGATTGAGACGAAGGTGCCTGGAACTTTCAACTATGATTTCGGGCTGGCGATTGAAGACGAGAAGGTCAATCCGAAGGACGTGGCCGAGGTGGCCGGGATGGAATACTTGGAAGTCGGCAAGACTTTCTCGACCGCGATTAAAGCTGACCCTGGCGATGTCATCGAGGTCGAGTTTGAAACCCTCAACTACACGGTTGACCCCGAGGGATTCGTTACCATCGGAGCATGGGCCCCACGAGTGATGAAAGTCGTTGAGGAGCAGCCATTCACCATCGCTGAAGCACTGCGCGCCGCCGCCGACGGCGGAGTCCTCTCGCTCAAGGAGATTTCCCCGGACGGGGAGACGATCTACAAGATGGAAAAAAGCCTGAGTCTGGGGTGGGATGATGCAATCGAGAAGCAGTCTGATCCGTATATGGTCTCACCCAGCGAGGATGTAAAGTATGATTACGTCTGCCAGCACCACTACCGAGGCAAGAGCGCGCACGTCGACCTCCGGGCCGAGAACCAGGATAAAAAGTTTCTAATCGGGTGGACTATCGCTGACCTCATCCCCGACGCCATAAAAAATCCGGTGGAGACCTTGCAGGAAGCCAAGACCCAGGATGCCGTCAATTCCAACTGGAAGATTGACTGGAAGACAGGAAAGTTTAAGGACAGGGAGACGCGAAGCGGCAATATCGTTGCCGCTCAACTTCGCGCTTTTGAAAAGGCGCCCGAGCCGGTGGACTGGATCAATGTTGAAGGCGTGACGCAACCATTCCCTGCACCTGGTTCAACCAAGGAGCACCGCGGTGTGTTCTCTATCATCGATGGCGGGACCATAGAATACGGCGCCCAAAAGTTAGACACCCATGAGTATTTTCTATCCGGAAAGCTGAACGGCAGGTTGCTGATAAGACGGCTGGCGCGGGACACGATATCGGAGGGGATCGAGAACGCACTACCGCCAGGAGTAGAAGAAGGCAGCGAAACCACATCCACTTTCTGGGTTGCCATCCAGCCGGAAGACCAAACGCCAATCGTTATAACCAAGCGCGAGGTCGAGAAGGGATGGATGCCACCGGATGGAGTATCGGCTCTGCCTGATGCTCTCCGTAAGAAGATACTGCCAGAATACCGGTACTGGGAAAAGAAAGGAGACGAGGCGAGGAAGGTGCGTGATGCTCTTGTTGCCAATCTCGACTCCGTTTTGAAGGCAGGCGAGGCCGACTATGCGTTGCAATTTCATGGATTCAGGACGCCGGGAGCCAAGCCGGTTAGAGAAGGGTTCACCGAGTGGCATTGGGACTTTCGCGTGGACAAAGGCGGGAAAACGCTAGACCGCTTTGTTCTTGAAAATAATCCATTGACAAGCGAAATGGTCTCTGCTACATTTAAGCAAGACGAGTGGAAGTCTGGTATCAGGTATCAAGGCAATCCTGAACCAGGGCATCCGATGAACCCGACGAAAGCTTCCTCTGCCACCGTCTCAATCCTTGATAGTGGCAAGCTCGTAATCCTAATCGACAATCCTACGTTCAAGAAGTACGACATCCGTGACGGCAAGATGCGCGGTCTCTGGGTCGCGCAGCGGGACGATGGAAAAACGCCGCATTGGAGGTTCGGAAAATCTCAACGAGTGGAGGCGAGATGAACGCAGTCCCTTTCGTGGCAGAGTTTGAAATCAGGAAGCACGAGTTCGCTGACACCAAGTTTTTCATTGAGGGCTATGTCTCGACGACCGACTACGACCTCCAAGGGCACAAGATAACACCAGACGCGATCAAGGGTTCACGTGACGACCTGATGAAAAACTCAACGATGCTTCTCAACCATGATCCTAACAGACCGATTGGGAAGGTGGTTGCCACAAAGTTCAGCAGTCACGGTCTTTGGGTGAAGGCCGAGATATCGGCGACAGAGTTGGATGTCAGGCAGAAAATTAAAGAGGGCATTCTGAACAAGTTTTCAATTCGTGGGAAAGTAATAGAGGCCGGCAACGAAGTTGACCCTTCCACCAAGACGGTCGCAAAAATAATCCGCAAGATGTACCTGACGGAATGTTCGCTGGTCTCCTGTCCTGCAAACCCCGAGGCAGAAGTGGTTGACTGGCAGGAGACTGAAAAATCACTACTTGGAAGCATCGTGAAAGCATTAAGTGGAGGACATGCCATGACAATCCTGCCAGAAGAGGTGAAGGTTCAAAAAGGTTTCCCGATGCCTGATGAACTCGCGGAGCAGTGGAAGAGTCACATCAGCGGCATCCAACTATCAGAGGGCGACGATGAGAAGATCAATCAGGCGTGGTCGGATTTCTGCCATCAGTACGGTTACCCGTCGCCGTACCCCTATCCCTACCCCAGCGATGCCAACGGCTACCCGTACCCCAAACCGAAGACCCCTGCGGCCAACGGAGCGATGAAACGCATCGCCGACCTGGCGGCCGCATTAATCCGAGACGAAAAATCTTCTGAAAGGAAAAAAATGCTTGAGGAAATTAAAGGTCTGGCCGAGGCGAAGAACGGCATGAAAAAAAGCGAGGATCCCGCTCCGGCGCCGGTGGTAGAGAAGCCAGCCGATGCCCCAGCTCCGGCCGCAGCCGTTGCTGAGGTGGCGCCAGCCAAGGTGGAGGAGAAGCCGGTTGACCCACTCAGCGATCCCAAGGTCCAGGCCGCGATCGACGCCAAGGTGGCCGAGAAGCTTGCCGAGGAGAAGAAAAAGCTTGAAGCGGCGCAACCAGCCCCGCAAAGGAAAGGCGTTATCGACGTTCAGAACAAGGCCGCCATTAAGTTCGAGGATGCACCGCCCATGAATCGATTGCGGGTGGCGACGGCTCGGCTGTTCGAGTCGGAGCACCTTCTGCACCGTTAACCCAGCGAAGCCATCAATTCCAAGAAGGAGGAGGTGAATCAGAATGAGCATCAACATGAAACTGTTTGACGACAAGATCAGTGATGACGAGCTGCTGAAGGCTTTGGACATGACCTCCGGCGCCAACCTGATCCAGGACATGATCGACACGGCGATTGCCGAGGCCATCGAGGTCAACAACCCGCTGCGCCAGAACATGCCCAGGAAGAAAGGCGAGGGTTCCCAGTACATCGCCAACCGGCGCACCGCCCGCGGGGCCGCTGCGTTCGTTGACGACACCGAGGAGCCGTCGGCCGTCAATTCCACCTACGCACAGAAGGGCTTCGCGTATAAGACCATCTTCTATCGCGGGAAGGTCACGCGGAAACTCCAGGCGGCGGGGAAGAGCTACGGCGAGGCGTTACAGGATGAGATCGAGAGCGGACTGCAGGAGGTCCGCGACATCGAGGAGAACGGAATCATCAACGGCGATTCCACTGCTCCGAAGGAGTTTGACGGCCTGAATAAACTGTGTTCCAGCGGCGTTTACAACCGGACGCAGGATGTCGAGGCGCCAATCTCCAAAGCGATCCTCGACGAGGCCATTGATCAGGTGATCGGACAGCCCAGCATGATCATCACCTCGCGGCGCGTGTCGCGAGAGATCAACGCATTGAATCAGGAGTTCCAGCGTTTCAATGACACGATCGAAGTGAAAGGTGGTTTCCGCGTAAGCTCTTACGACGGTATTCCCATCTACAAGTCGATCTATGTCCCGACGAATGAAGGTACCGGCCAGAACGAGAGCCGACTCTACATCTTGGAGTACGGCACCGATATCTTCGTCTCGGAGTTGACGGCGCTGAAACTGGAGCGACTCGCGAAGAAGTCGTCCCAGTATGACGAGTTTGATGTCTATGAGGACCTGGCGCTCGCGATCAAGAACCCCCTGAAGGTTTGGGAGGTTACCGGGATCCAGCCGCCAGCGTAGGCGTAGTGGCAAGGGCGGGAGCGGAAGCTCCCGCCCAAGCCCTTAAAACGGAATCGAAAGCCGCGATGCGGCGTTAAAACGGGGCCGAGGAGAAGAACATGAGGAAGATCGCAACTCTAATCGCCGCGTTCATGATGAGTGCGGTGCTGGTTGCAGACACGGCGACTTTCACGAAGTCCTATACTCCATCCAAGACGAGGACGCCAACCAAGACCAGGACCAGGACGTTCACGCCGAAAAACACCAACACGCCAACCCCCACGCCCACCGTCACCACCCGCGTCGTCAAGAAAACTGGCGGAACCTACTCGACGATCGCCGATGCTGTCGCCGCCTGCTGGGTGAACGACATCATCGAGATCAGGGACTCAGGGACCTATAACGAGGTCTTCAAACCGACCAAACAAATCACGTTGCGAGTTCAGTCCGGCCAAGGGTATGCACCGACCGTCGGTAGCACATCTACGGGAGGTAGTGCCGTTGACCTGAGTGGACTGGCCTCGACTGCTTGCGTCACCATTTTGGGCGACAGTGGGCTAAGGATACTCGGTGGGTCGTCTGCGATTAATATCACTGGCGCTTGTGGTTCAGTGCATTGCAGCAAGATCGCCAACATTCAGTGCCTAGAGTCATATAAGTCCACCATCAACATTCAGCGGACAAGTAGCCCATCCTACCCCGATGTTTTCGTCAGCTGCACAATCGACGCTCATGGAAAGGCCTACACGAATGGTGTATATCTGTATGCCACCTCCTCGCCGAACCCGCAGTTGGTACTTTATAACTGCATCATCACGCAGACGGGGACGGGCGGACGTGGTGTGAAGATAGAAGGGACGGAATCGGATCACGTCGCCGACATCGTGAATTGCACGATCTATGGCGCAAAGTCTTATGGCGTCGACTCGTCCTGTCCCGTTACCATTGTCAACACTTCGTTTTCAGGTAATGGAGCCAACACGAGGTTTATTTCACCGGCCACGGCTGCTGCTTCCGATTACTGTGCATTCGTGGGTACCCCTCCGGCCGGTGCTGGTGCCTCGGTTATTTCCATCACCGCTGCCAGTGAGTTCGAGAATCCGGTGAGCAACTGGCACCTAAAGGCGGCGGCCACGCAGCGTTTTGCTGGAGTCGAAGCTTCCGGCACCTATGCCATCACTGATGATTATGATGGCGTCGCGAGGCCCGTTGGTACTCCGTGGGACATCGGCGCCTATCAGTGGGTCCCCACCAGCACTTTCACTGTTACTTCAACTAAGACCGCCACAAAGACTGTTACGCCAACGGCCAGCCCAACCTTCACCGCAACGCCTACCTTCACCGTCACTAAGACGTTTACCCCATCGGCCACGGCAACATTCACCAAGACCAACACCCCAGTCTACACGACGACGTTCACCGCGATCGCTGCCGAGTATATCACCGGACGCGCTGAGCATTTCGCCGAGGATGGGACGAAACCGATATGGACTCCCGCCGGCGGAAACAGTGTTGGTCTGCTCGGGTACTGGATCGACGCGGATGGCCCTAACGTCATCCGTCTAACTTCCGATGGCGTCACCATCCAGACCGTGACGTTTGAGGCCGCTGGCAACTCCACCGTTTCTTCTGCCGTGCCGATCTGGCTTGGCGCTGCCGACGATGCGTTGACGGTCGAGTCCGACGGCAATACCGCGACCAGCAATATCGGTGTCTGGGGGACAGAAGAGTAACCGGCGCCCGGCTATTTCCGGATCGCCCAAGGAGGGATGGAACATGAAACGTCTGATCGCGATGATCGTCGCGTTAACACTTGGAACGGCCACTTACTCGGCCAACGAGACGATCAAACGGGACTCTAACAGCATACCTGTTGGTGCTGGGGTCACGGCCGATGACAAGGACATCCGGATGGTCAGGACGTCCGAGGATGGGAAGCCATTGGTGGAGGTTACGTCATCCACGCTGCCAGCGGGAGCCGCAACCGCAGCGAAGCAGGATGAGCAGACCGGCAAGCTTGGTGTCATAGAGAGCAAGGCGACCACCATCTTGTCCAAGGTCACGTCCCTGGATGACAAAGCCACCACGACGCTTACGTCTCTGGACAATATCTATGACAAGGCCACCACCATTCTCGCGGATGTGGCCACTGTCAAAGATAACTCGGCCACCATAATGTCCGGCACCACGAGCATCGATGGCAAGGTCACCACGTGTAATACTGGTGCGGTGACAGTGACGGGCTCACTTCCGGCCGGCGAGAATCTACTAGGGTACATCATGCCCTATGTTGACACGTTCGAGTGTCACCATGAAGATTACAACAGCAAGCAATCCAGCGGGGTTACAGTGTGGACGCCCGGGGATGGCAAGAGAATAGTTCTGATGGGTTATACCATCAGCACCAAGGATTATCAGACTTGTTGGATGGTAGACGGGAACGGAAACACCATCATCGCCAAGAAGTTTTTTTCTCCGCGAGGTGGCATGGAATCATCGTCCGCGTTTCCGCGTGCCTCGCTCGGCGTTGATGTCCCGATTATTTTTTTTAGCACCGAGACCGACTGTGATCACTCCTTGGATTTATTCGGCTATGAACGGTAGGGAACATGAACCGTTACATCGTTTACAGCCTGGTCTTTCTGGGGCTGGCCGGAAGTGGGTATTACGCCAGTCAGCGACTTGAAACCACAACTGACCCTGCGATTGATGGACTGGTGCGAGTGCGCGTAACCTTTTACATTGAGCCACCAACCGATAGAAATTGGCAGACGGGGTATATCGCCGCCGCTCAATATTCATCCGCCGCTCCTGAACCGAGCGAAAAAGAAAAAGGCCTTTCTTACAACCCGAACGGGTCAAGGTATGTGACCGTTGACCTGAATTTGAGTCCATCATCCGCTGCCAGCATAGTGTCCCGTCCTTACACTAATTTCAAAGTGGAGGACGTGAACAACCCAATTAGTGTTGTTCCGATTCCATGAAACGAGTACTGCTCTTAATGCTTCTCGTGACAGTGCCACGGCTTGAGGGCGCGACCTATACCGTCTGCGCCTCCGGCTGCGACTATACAACTATAGCTGCGGCAATGGGAGCAGTGGGAGCCAGCGACACTATCCAGCTCAACGAGAACCACACGGAATCAGTTCAGATCAATAGTAACTTCGCAAAGCTGACCAGCGACACCGGTAGCCGCACGCTAACAACATCTTCGTCAAATGATCCAACTCTTGATTTTCGCAGCGGGTTGACTGCGCCTTTGACTATTCAGGGAATATCACTCCGGCAAAACAGCAGTAAAAGCCCAGCCGTGATCATAACGTCCCGCGCCGCTAATTCGAAGATTTATTTCATACAATGCGAACTGTACCAACAGAACAATAGTGAAGCTTGTATGCGGGATGACTCAACCTTTAACGGAACAGATAATCTTGTATTTCAAATGTGTCTAATACATGGCGGTGATTATTGTTTCCACCTGCGTGGAGCATCTACGGCATCCGTCAACTGCTGTCGCGTTGAAAATTGTATTTTGCGGAACGGGTCACGTGGAGTCGTCGCGTACATCGCAGACACTTCAGGAACGCAAATCATTGTGTCAAACTCTACTTTGGGCGCATACGCCAGGGCCTTTGATGTCGCCGTGGCGGTTGAAGTGCGGAACTGCGCGTTTTCCGGAAACACAGATGACATCCACATAGTAGGAGGTGGAGCAGCGTTAACGCAATTCAGTTATTGTGGAGTCCAGACTGAGAACACCGCTAACTTAGGCGCGGCGTGTATAACGATATCAAGCGCGAACGAGTTCGTCAATGCTGGTGGAT
>Ga0315289_10001085_pt1 | contig 42514 bp, 41 predicted proteins | sample YL17G11_40_MG_FD_203452 | JGI IMG/M metagenome (GOLD analysis project Ga0315289, IMG submission 203452) | Sediment microbial communities from Yellowstone Lake, YNP, Wyoming, USA - YL17G11_40 | ecosystem: Environmental > Aquatic > Freshwater > Lake > Sediment | place: USA: Wyoming | collected... | reverse complement strand
AGTTTTTCCAACATGACTTTACAAAATATAACCGAGCCTTATTCTCCGATTTTATGAGGGTTTCAAAGCTGTTTAGATCCATGACACCATTCTATTTTGGTGTCAGATCTTTTACAATCACCTTTTTTAATTACCAGTAGATTCCGAAATCTTGATATATTGATTTGACGGGCAATAAGTTTGCCTACAGCGCTTCTTTTGACTAAACTCGAAAACCACTTATATCTATATTCTATTTTATTTATTACTAAGCCTCGATAAATCTCCCTATAGGGAGTGTGCAGCGCTTTGATTTTTCCGAGATCGTCTCTTTCTATCACTGTTTCTATTAAATCACTTTCGAGATCATTGCCCAGATAAACAGCAACGAACAACAGTTTTGGTTTAATATCAGGGTGTCTATCCAAGAAATATTCATAATGTTCTGGCTGCCATCCATTTGGGGGTGAAAGATTTGCTACAACTATTTGTGGATAGTTTCTTGCTACAATATTCGAATATCTATTTTCTACATTTATTCCCCAACCGAAAGTAAAGCTATCACCCATAAAAGCCACGTCAATGTCACTGTCTTCAAATTCAAAATCTTCTCGATAACCCTTACTGTTCGTGCGAATCTGAACAAAAAACTCAGGGTTTTTCCATTGTCCAGTATAATTTGGCGTAACATTGAGAATGTTCTTATTGTCAAGACCAAAGGGTTCATAAATAGCTAATGATTCCTTCAAATGCCTATTCAAAATACTTTTGGCTGTTATCTCCAATACCAAAACCCCAAAGCCACCAACAATCAGGAAATACAGAATGCTTTTTATAATCCTATTACTTAGTTGCATGGAATTGAGGGAATTGAGGAGGGAATTGAGGGACATCCATGATAAGAAATGTCAAGGGGAAAACGGAGATTTCCCTCCATCTCCAGGATAGGAGCATATTTCTCAACCCCCCGAACTTGATACCCACTTTGTCAAATGATACGGGCATCCCCTTTTGTGGTTTTGAATGGCAGAATACGCTTTTTATAGCACTTTCGTCCGAGATTGCAAGGGAATTCTCTTGTCCGCCAAGCCTCTTTTTTACTCAGGAAAAAATAAAAAACGATTAAGGAGATTGCTTCGAGACTTTGTCTCTCGCAACGACGTAAATAAGAGTTTTTAACACCATGTTTTCAGGTGCCCCACTACCAAAAAATTTCAGGTGGAATCTTTTGTGACTTCATGATAGAAATTTCTCATCTTTTATAGAGAGGTTTTTAAGATGAAGAAGATAGGGATCATTGCCAAGAAGAATAAACCAGAAGCGATCGAGGTTACCCGCAAGCTTCTGTCCTGGCTTAAGGAGAGAGGAGTTGAGGTGATCCTGGATAAAGATATAGCCTCCCATGGAATGCCGATACCGGGTGTAGAAAAAGCAGAGATCCCTTCCCAGGTGGATATGGTTGTGGTACTGGGGGGGGATGGGACACTCTTGAGCGTAGTCCGCCTGGAAGGTATAGAGAATATACCTATCCTCGGTGTAAATCTCGGAGCCATGGGATTTTTAACCGAGATACCTCTCGAGGAACTCTTTCCTACCTTGGAGAAGATCCTTAAAGGTGACTATGAAAAGGATAAACGGATGACCCTCCAGGCGGTAGTCCGCCGGGAAGGGAAGATAATCGCCTCATACTCGGTTCTCAATGATGTGGTGATAAACAAGGGCGCATTGGCCCGGATCATTGATCTGGAGATAAACATCAATGGCAGGTATCTCACTACTTTTAAGGCTGATGGTTTGATCCTCTGTACACCTACCGGATCTACCGGCTACTCCCTCTCTGCTGGCGGACCGATTATCCATCCCTCTCTCAACTCCATCGGCCTTACCCCTATCTGTTCTCATACCCTGACTAACCGTCCTCTCATCCTTCCGGATACTGTGATCATTGATGTCCAGATCAACTCCCGGCATGACGAAGTCTTTCTCACCTTAGATGGCCAGGAAGGTCTTGCTTTAAAACCGCAAGATACCATTTCTCTCAAAAAAGGGAGGAACTCCATCTCACTCATAAAGTCGCCATACCGCAACTACTTTGATGTATTGAAAACCAAGCTCAAGTGGGGGGAAAGGTAAATGAGGAATTCGGAGCGCGGATTGTCATGCTGGTTGAGTTACACATAAAAAATTTTGCCATCATCGATCAATTAATGATTTCATTTGGACGTGGCCTCACCGTCCTCTCTGGAGAGACAGGCGCAGGAAAATCGATCATCATTGGCGCATTGAACCTCCTCCTGGGAGGAAGGGCATCAGTTGATCTCATTCGTACGGCTGAAGAGGAGGCTCTCGTTGAAGCTATCTTTGACATCTCTCACAGTCCCCCTCTCTCTCAGATGCTTGAAGAGTTGGGAATGGGGATAGATAATCACCTCCTCATCCGGAGGACGATCTCCCGTTCCGGTAAAGGTAAGGCCTTCATCGGCAACCATCTTGCCACCGTAAATATGCTGGGGAGTTTGGGTGAGGAGCTGATTAACATATCAGGGCAACATGAACATCAACTTCTCTTAAGACCAGATAAACATATAGAGATTGTAGATGAGTTTGGAGGACTCTTACCATTACGAAATACCTATACCAACCTCTTCCACCAGTTGATCTCCCTTACCCGGGAAATTAACACCCTCATCCAGGCGAAAGAGAAGAGGGAAGAAAGGATTGAGCTCTTACAGTTTCAGATCAGGGAGATTAAGGATGCAAACCTTAAACCAGGGGAGGAAGAAAAGTTAAAAGAGGAAAGGAGGATTCTGAACAGCTCAGAGAGACTCTTTAACTCAATCAAGAAGGCTTATGAAACAATCTATGCAGATAGAGGGGCTGCTCTTGAACAGTTAAAGAGTACCTTACGGGAACTCAAAGAACTATGCCAGATTGATGTAAGACTTTCTCCGCTCTTCAGCAATCTCGAGTCTTCAGTCTTTCAGGTTGAAGACCTTGCCTTATCATTGAGGGACTATTATCAGAAGATCGAGTTTGATCCCAAGCGGCTGGAGGAGATCGAGGTGAGGCTGAGTGAGATTACTGCTTTAAAAAAGAAGTATGGGGACACCATTGAAAAAATCCTTGCCTATCGGGAACGGGCTGAGAGAGAATTGAAAGAAATGATAGAGAGCACAGAAAAGATTGAAGAATTGAAAGCCGCTCAGGAGAGACTTAATTGCGAAACTCTAAGTCTTGCCAGACAGTTATCTCAGGAGAGGATTAAGGTAGCAACGATTTTAAAGGAAAAAATGGAAAAGGAACTTTCCTCACTGGGCATGAAAAAAACATTGTTTGAGGTGAAGGCTGGAAGCGTTGCGGGAAAGAGGGAAGGAAGGGAAAATATCATCATCGATAACCACACGTTAGATGAAAAAGGGATGGACGATCTTGAGTTCCTCATCTCGCCTAATCCAGGTGAGGAACTCAGGCCTTTATCAAGGATTGCCTCAGGAGGAGAACTTTCCCGGATTATTCTGGCAATAAAGAGGATCATTGCTCAGGAAGAAGAGGTATCCACCCTGATCTTCGATGAGGTGGATGCAGGAATTGGAGGAGCCACTGCAGAGGTAGTAGGAAAAAAGCTGAAGGAGATCTCTCGTAAACATCAGGTCCTCTGTATCACCCATCTCCCCCAGATTGCCTGTTTTGCCGATTACCATTACTCTATTACCAAGGAGATGAAAAGGGGAAGGACCTTTACCCTTCTGAAAAAGTTAAACGAAGAAGAAAGGGTTGAAGAGCTTTCCCGGATGCTGGGAGGAAGAGAGATAACCACCAAGACCAGGGCACATGCCCAGGAGATGCTCAACTCAGCTGCACGGAGCTTATCGTGATCCGTAAAGCCAAAGTTACCGACGTTAAAGAGATCCACAAGCTCTTAACCGTTTTCTCCCAGAGAGGAGATATCCTCCCCCGCTCGTTAAGTGAACTGTATGACACCGTGCGTGACTACTATGTCTATCTTGATGAGGCCACCGATACTATTATAGGGACCTGCGCAATGCACATCAATTGGGAAGATATGGCTGAGATTAGATCCCTCACCGTCAGGGCGGATCATGGGGGCAAGGGTATTGGAACCAAATTGGTGGAAGCCTGTCTCTCAGAGGCTATAACCCTCGGGATCTATAAGGCGTTTGTCCTTACCTACAGGCCAGATTTCTTTGAAAGGTTCGGTTTTAAGGTGGTGGACAAGTCCACTCTTCCCCATAAGATCTGGTCAGACTGCATCAAGTGTTTTAAGTTTCCCGACTGTGATGAAGTGGCTATGATCTTAGAGTCCTAACCTCACTACTTTCCGATACAGAACCGGCTGAAAATCTGATGCAGGATATCTTCCGGGGTAGTCTCTCCGACGATCTCACCCAGAAATTCAAGCCCTGCCTGGATATGTAAGGCGAGAAACTCAAGTGGTATGTCCAAGGAAATATCTGCAAGGAATTTGTTGAGAGCATCTTCTGTTTTCTCCAGAGCCTGTTTATGTCTCAGGCTGGTAATCAGGACCCCGGTTGGTGATTCGATCTTGTGTCTGATAACCTCAGATACAATTGCATCTTTGAACTCATCCAGTCCCTGACGATGTAATGCCGAGATAGGAACAATCATCTCTTCCGGGAACTCCCTCTTTGCCTGATCAAGCGAGATCCGAGGAGGTAAATCGATCTTGTTCCAGGCAATCACCACCCGTTTTCCTTTTAACTCTTCTTTGATCCTTCTATCCTCCTCATCCAGCCCTTGGTGACTATCGATGACGAGTACTACCAGATCAGCCTCGGCCATCTTGTCTCTTGTCAATCGTACCCCTTCCTCTTCCACCAAGTCAGTTACCTCTCTGATCCCAGCAGTATCGATGATCTTCAGAGGAATTCCCTTCAGATAGATCATATCCTCGATAGCATCCCGTGTGGTTCCAGGGACAGGGGTAACGATTGCTTTTTTTTCGCCGGCGAGGGCATTTAACAAGCTGGACTTTCCTACATTAGGCTTTCCTGCGATGATCACCGAGATGCCTTCTCTATAGAGCTTTCCTTCCTCGTACGTATTCAAAAGTCTCTTGAGAGCGTGGAGAAGACCTCTCGCTTTCTCCCCCATCTCATCCTGGGAAAGGGGTTCAATGTTCTCATCGGGAAAGTCGATTTGAGCCTCTACGTGAGAGAGGAGAACAAGGAGGTCTTCCTTGATGTGGTTGACTTCTTGAGAAAGAAAACCCTTAAGCTGAGAAGAAGCGGCACTCAGAGCGGTCAGGCTTTTGGCCTCGATGAGATCCATAACTGCCTCAGCCTGAGTTAAGTCGATTCGACCGTTCAGGAATGCCCGTTGGGTAAACTCGCCTGGCTCAGCGAGCCTCACACCTAACTTTAGTACCAGTTCTAAGATTTTCTTAAGGACCAGATAGCCGCTATGGCAATTGATTTCTACCACATCCTCCCGGGTATAGGAGTGTGGTTTGGCCATAAAGGAGACGAGTACTTCATCTAAAAGTGAACCATCTTCAGGATTGATTATCTCTCCGTAGTATAGATGATGTGATACTGGTGCACCCTTTAGAGAAGTGGAATGGAACAAGGCGCAGGCAATTTCTTGAGCCTTGGGGCCGCTTATCTTGATGATACCTATTCCTCCTACCCCGAAGGGGGTGGAGATAGCGGCTATGGTATCCTCAAACATATTCGATCAGGCAGGCTCCTTGGGTGTGATTACTACCCGGCGATAAACCCCCTCCCCTTTACTCTTGGTACTAAATCCTTCATCGTCTTTGAGCGCCAAGTGAATGATCCTCCGGTCACTGGCATCCAAGGGACCAGTCGTGATCGGGACCCCCTTCTTCTTTGCCTTTTCACTCAACCTCTTGGCAAGGCTGATCAGCAGCTCTTTTCTCCTTTCCCGGTAAGATTCAGTATCAACAATCACCTGCCTTTTATCTTGTGGATCCTTGCTCGCTATCTTATTAATGATATACTGGAGAGCATTTAAGGTTTGGCCTCTCCTCCCGATGAGCAGACCACTCCCATCGCCCTTGATATCGAGAAAGATCAGATCACTATCCTCTTTAAGCTCTACCGTAGCCTCTACCCTGAGCCTCTTCAAGATGTCCTCCAGAACCATCTTGGCCTTAGAGCTTTTTCTTTCTTCATTCGCTGGGATTACATTCACCAGGATCTTGGCCTTTTTAACCCCCACCAGACCAAATACCCCACTGCTCCCGTCAGAAATTACCTCGACACTCAATCTTTCCTTTGGAACCTTCAATTCCTCACAGGCCTTAGTTATTGCCTCCTCAACTGTTTTTCCTTCCACTTCGATTCGATCCATTGTTAGCCTCCCTCTGTTTAAGAAATGCGTTTATTTATATATAATTGTTGACCAATTGAGAGCACATTGTTAACGAGCCAATATATAACCAGGCCAGAGGGGAAATTTAAGAACATAAAAGTGAAGATGATCGGCATGAAGAGCATCATCTTGGCCTGGGTTGGATCACCTGTTGTAGGGGTCATCTTCTGCTGGATGAACATGGATGCCCCCATGAGAAGGGGAGAAATATAGGTAGGATCTTTAGCAGAAAGATCGTTGATCCAGAATGAGATAAAGGGGGCATGTCTCAACTCAATAGATTCTAAGAGGACTTTATATAAGGCAAAGAATACTGGAATCTGGAGAATCAAGGGCAGACATCCCCCGAGTGGGTTCACCTTATGGGTCCGGTAGAGTTCTAAGATCTTCTTGTTTAACTCTTCTTTATTGTTTTTGTACTTTTCCCTCAATTTGGCTATCTCCGGCTGAATCTTCTGCATATCCTTCATCGATTTATAACTTGTATGGGTCAGGGGCCAGAAGAGAATTTTGATCAGGATGGTGAGAAAGATGATGGCAATGCCATAATTGTGGATGTATCCATCGAAGAACTTCAGGCTTACCAAGAGGGGTTTGGCAACAATGTCAAACCATCCAAAGTTCAGAGTCTTTTCCAAACCAACCTTCTGAGTCTCAAGCAGGCTTAAATCTTTCGGTCCCAGATAGAGGAGGTAGTGGAGGTATTCCCCTCCTTCCGGGGGTAAAATGAGCTGTGGATGGATCATCATTGCCGAGATACCGGTCTCATGAGGCTTAGAGAGCTTTAGTTCGATACCCTTGACCTTTTGGGGGATAAAGGAAGAAATGAAGTATCGGTCCTCAAACCCGGCCCACTTTATATCTCCAGAGAAGACCTTGTCCGTTTTAACATCTTTCAAGGCATTCTTCACCACTTTATCATTTAAGAGGTAAACAAAACTATAGAGATTCCCCGGCGTACTAAAGAAACCAGATTTACCTCCTTGGGTGAGCAGATCAAAGGGATGAATCCATTCAATTGTGGCCTCCCCCATAACCTTTTCGTTCGTGCTATTCAAAAGGCTTACATCAAAACCAATATTGTAACGATCCCAGGAGAAGGTAAAACGTTTCATGAGTTTAATTCCCGAGGGGGAAGTACCTGAAAAGATGAGCTCGCCATGGGGACTGTTTTTATTGAGGTTGAGTGAATAAGTGTTCACCTCAAAGTTTGAAAGAGGAAATGGTTGTCCATTCTCCCCCTGAAACTCAACCTTCAAAGGCAGTTCCTCTTCCGTGGCTTCAGGGATGAGTTCCTGGAATACATCAAGAGAATTAGCAGGTTTGAGTTCTTTTCCCTCTTTTTCAGAAAACATTCGCTTGAAAAAGAGGACGGCCTGTGGCTCCTCAATCTTATTTCGATAATTATGTAACTTGAAGCTCTTCAATCGTGCCCCATTGGTGATAAAGGTCGCTGTATAGAGAGAGGTAGTAACCACGATCTCTCTCCCTGGCTTGATGATCTCCGATTTTTCAACCAGCTTGGGCAAAGGGGTCTCCTCCCTGGGTAACTGCTGGATCATCTTCTCACCTTTGGGGAGCGCAGGGGTCTCCTGCCCAGTTTTTTCTCCTTTGCCCTTAACTGGCTTAATGGGTTTTGGGGTAAAATAAAACTGCCAGATAAGGATCACAAGAAATGACAGGACTATGGCCAATAATGTATTCTTTTCCATTTTACGTACCGAAGAAGGGTTAGTTGTCTTCCGTGGGTCTGACGGGGTCGTAACCGCCAGGATGGAAGGGGTGACATTTAAGCAATCGAATAAAGGTCAGCCACAATCCCTTCATCAACCCAAACGATTCCAAGGCCTGAATGGCATAGGATGAACAGGTGGGAACAAAACGACAGGTGGGAACTTTAAGGGGTGATAGACATCCTTGATATATACGGAACAAAAAGATTAAAGCCTTTTTTACCATTAAGGGTTCTGCTGCATCTTCTTATGGGATTGGCTTTTGAAGATGACCTTCAGTTCATTATAAACCATTGAGTAATTCGCCTTCTCCAGCCTCCGCTTGGCAACGAAGAGCAGATCTAATGAATCAGGGAACTGTGATTTATTAAGCCTAAAAAACTCTCTCAGTAATCGCTTTATCCGATTTCTTTCTACTGCCTTCCCTACTTTTTTGCTAACAACTATCCCCAGTCTTCTCCTTTCAAGTTGGTTGGGATGAACGATGACCAAAAAATTTTCCGTTTGGTACCTTCCGCCATTCCTGAAGACCCCATTGAATTCAACACTTTTTCTCAGCCTTTCGTTCTTCTTTAGCGAAAATTCTTTCATCCCTTCTGAAGTGGGATCGTAAACTTCTCCCTCAAACAGTTAATCTCTTCCTCCCTTTTGCCCTCCTTCTGCTTAAGACCGCACGGCCACCCTTGGTACTCATCCTGACCAGGAAACCATGGGTCCTTTTCCTGCTCACATTGTGTGGTTGATATGTCCTTTTCATCTTTGATCTGTGTCCTTCCTCTCATAATTTTCAGTGATATATTCATCACAGATCTCCATTTTTGTCAAGATTTTTCCCTGCAAGGGTGGTATGTCTATTGACTTAAAGATAAATTTTTTTATCTGTCTCCCCTTCGTGCACGTATATCAACAAGGATTACTCACATACTCATTATAAGTTGAAATGACATCAGACCAGGTTGCACTTTCACTCACATATTCATTATACTTGTTAATGACATCTGACCAGGTTTTACAACCCTCAATCTGATACTTAAAGCCTACGAGCCGGCATGAAAATTTAAATTCCCCTACCCACAGCCTGTTCCTGTAGAAGGCGAGTCGTGTGGGCCAGAAGAGTCTGTCAATCCCGATAGCCTGGTTCCATCAGTGGCTATATTTCCGGGATGGTTAAAGAGGAGTCCATCACCGGAAGTTTCCAGATACCCCGCATTGTTAAAGTCTATTCCACTTAGGAGAATGTCAGCATCCTGACCTGTGGTAAACCACCCGTAGGATTTTCCCTGGATAAAGGTGAAAATTACCATTGAGAGCACGGTTACGATAAGAAGTGTTATTCTTGATACCATACCTCTTTACTTTACCCGAAAGGTTATCCTCAATTTTTTAATTTTATTATTATATTCTCCCTTATGCAACTCCTATAACAAAGACATTGTGGGGTAAACGGATAGATAAAACAATGCCAATTGCTACGCCTAAACTTCGCAGCCTGTTTTTTATTGAAAACCCATCCTTTTTCTTATAATCTTGATACATGAGTTTTAAGATCCTTTTAGGAGTTCGTTGGTCTTAATTAAGGAGAGAGCCATGGCGAAGATCATTGTTCCCAAGATGAATGAGAAGGAGAGAGCAATATTTGAAAATCTGGGTATCGTATTGAGGGACTTCAATACACCTGAGGAATTGGAAGAGGTCATCATTCATTATCTCAACACCCACAATGTCCTGCATCTGGCGACCAGTCGGGATGATGTGCCGAGGAGTACACCTTTAGAGTACTTTAATCATCGACTGACCGTATTTATCTTCTCTGAAGGAGGAGGCAAATTCGCCAACCTGAAAGAGAATGACAAGGTGGCTTATTCCATCTCCGACCCCTACGATCCAACGGTAGACTTTTTCGGAGCAAAGGGACTTCAGTGTTGGGGAATAGCCAAGTACTTTACCAAGAATGATGACCCCAAGACATTTGCCGAAGTGACGAAGTACAAGAGACCAAACCCCTTACTTGCCAAGCTGGGGTTAGACAAGATGGCAGAGGCATTTAACTTCAAGGTAATCGTGATTGAACCAGAGAAGGTCCGTATCTTGAGTTTGAGAGATGGAATCCGTAATGCTGAATGGAGAAGAGAATAAATGGGTGAAAGGAGCTGATTATGCATGAAATAAAAGGGGTCCTTTTCCCGGTAGACTTTTCAGAGAACTCTTATCAGGTTGCTGACTACGTACTCTACTTTGCCCGAAAGTTTGATGCTGACCTATACCTCCTCCATGTCATAGAATGTCTTGTCCCTCTTCAGGGGTTTTACATCCCCCATATTTCAGTCGATACGCTTGAAGTTGACCTGAAAAAGGCTGCGGAAAAGAAGATGGAAGAGTTTGTCCATACGAGGATGAAGTACCCTAAGGGTATTACCTCTCAGGTTGTAACAGGGATACCCCATGTTGAGATTATCAAGATGGCTAAAGAAGCTGCGATCGATATAATCGTAATGGGAACTCATGGGTGGACTGGTCTTGAACATGTGATTTTCGGGAGCGTGGCTGGAAAAGTGGTGAGGAGTGCACCCTGTCCGGTACTTACTGTGAAAGTTAAACCGGAAGAGTAAAAAATGCTATCGGCTTTCAGCTGTCAGCTTTCAGCTAAAACTTGATTAATTAAAGCTGAGCGCTGACAGCTGAAAGCTAAGAGCTCTATAATGAAACAAAATTAGCCAAGAAAGGAAATAAAATGGATTTAAAAGTATTTCTTACCACCTTTGGTGCCTTACTCCTGGCAGAATTGGGAGACAAAACTCAATTGGCTACCATATGCCTTACCTGCGAAACCGGCAAACCCTGGACAGTATTCTTAGGAGCGGCATCTGCCTTAGTAGCCATTACCTTCCTCGCAGTCATCTTTGGTCAGTCTATTACCTCAATCATCCCCCATAACTACCTCCAAAAGGGTGCAGCGTTAATCTTTATCATCATTGGTACCTCTATCCTCTTTGGGTGGCTGTAGTGGAGAAGGAAAAGGTCGCTATCATCCGAAGTGAGAGTTACGAATATCCTCTTCTCTTAAACAGGATAAGAGAAGGGATAGAACTCTTAGGGGGGTGGAAACAGTTTATCACACCCGGGGATAAGGTCTTGCTCAAACCCAATTTTCTCATTGGCCGTCCCGCAGCACGATGTGTTAATACTCATCCCCACGTCGTTAAGGCTGTTGCCCAGATGGTCTTAGATTTGGGATGCACGGTGGTAATAGGAGACAGCCCCCAGTTGGGTTCAGCAAAGAAGGTAGCGTCGCGGTGTGGAGTGGAGGAGGTGGCAAAAGATTTAGGGATAGAGGTGATAGAGTTTGATCCTGTTGAGGTAAAGTTCCCCCAAGGCAAAGTATTTAAAACCCTGACCATTGGTAAGCCTCTCCTGGAAGTGGACAAGGTGATCAACCTCCCCAAACTGAAGACTCACAGTCTGACTTGTCTTACCCTTGCAGTGAAAAATCTCTTTGGTTATATCCCGGGTGCACGAAAGGCGCAGTGGCATGTAAAGACCTCAGAGGCTGGGAAGGATTTTCTTGCCCAGCTTTTTCTTGAATTGAATGATCTGATCAAACCAGCAGTGAACATCGTGGATGGTATCATGGCCATGGAGGGGAGAGGTCCGGGCTTCGGTGATCCAAAACACCTGGGACTTCTCATCTTGGGCAGGAGTGCTCTCGCAGTTGACCGGGTGATAGCCGAAATCATCTCAACACCTGTAGATTGGATTCCCACACTCAAGGTGGCGAGGACAAAAGGGTATGGATACATTGAACTTGACGAGATAGAGATTGCAGGTGAAACCATTGATACTATTCGGGTCAGAGATTTCAAATTGCCTCCCCGTGCCTCAGTAACTCCTCAATCCTTTGAGTCCAGCGGATTGCCTAAGTTCCTTTTCCGCTTCTTGAAGAATCAACTCACCTCTCAACCAGTGATTAACCATCAACTCTGCAAAGAATGCAAGCTGTGTGCTGAGGCCTGTCCTCTCAGCGTAATCTCACCGGTGAGGGACAACCTTTTTATTGATAAGAGGAGATGCATCCAGTGCCTCTGCTGTATCGAGGTATGTCCGCATGCGGCAATTGAACTGAGGCCAGGATGGATGCTTAAGGTCTATAATTGGGCAAATTCCTTTTTACGATTAAGGAGGGCTTAAGATGATCAAAAGAACATGGATAGTACCTTTCTTTCTCTGGTTCTCCTTTGTTTTTCTTTTAGAGCCAGCTGATGCAGGTCCTTATCTGGAAAAGGCACCAGCAGAAGAGGAAAAGGCTGAACCCTCCGGCAAAACACCCTGTATGCCCCCGAAGATCACCTACTTGGTAACGGATTACGGAAAGCCAGGTGACACGATCCATATCAAAGGCAGGAGGTTTGGTCTCGAGAAGGGAAAGGTAACCTTTAATGATATTCCCGCAGAGGTGTTAACCTGGAGAATGGAAACAATCTACGTAAAGGTACCGGATCAGGCGATGACCGGCCCTGTTATCGTGAATAATGGCTGTGCTGATAGTAATAGTAAGATCTTCACGGTTGGACCACCCCCACCTCGAGATAAGACAAGGGGCACAACCTGGCCGTGGTAAGATTTCTTTTTACTCTTATTATATCCCTCCTTTCCCCTCTCACTCTAATCCTGGCCCAGGATAGTATCCCCTTACTGAAGGAAGGGGATCTCTTATGGGAACAGAGAATGAATAAAAAGAGTTTTGAGGCCTCCCTCCTTCTCTATAAAAGGGCATTAGAACTTGATCCATTGAGTTATGGGCCAAACTGGAGGCTTTCCCGGTCCTATTTCTGGTTGAGCGACCAGTTGGGTGATTGGGAAGGGGAAGAACATAAGTTCTTTGGGGAAACCGGAATGAAGTATGGGGAAACAGCGATAAAACAGAATCCTTCAGGGATCGAAGGCCACTACTATTATGCCCTTAACCTCGCTCAGTACGGGTTAGGTATAAGTATCATCAAGGCCCTGGTTCAAGGTCTGGGATCTGAATTTGAAGACCACATGAGAACAGTGCTGAAGATTGACAAGGAATATGATGATGCTGGTCCTTTGAGGGCAATGGGGAGATACTTCTATAAGCTTCCCTGGCCCAAAAAGGATATAGAGAAATCAATCGAGTACCTGAAGGAAGCAGTTCGCATTACCCCCTGGAATTGCCGTGGCCATGTTTATCTTGCTGAATCCTACCTGAAAAATGGGGAGAGAAATTTAGCCAAAGAAGAACTTACGCTGGCCATAAAAGAAGAAGGTGATCAGAAAAAGGAAGTTGACCAATCACGATGGAAAGAAATGGCCATTATGATCTTTAAAAGGGAATTCAAGGAGAAAGGGGGAAAGTGAACGCCCTTACCTTGATTGTCATTGCTGGTTGTGTCTTTGTCCTGGCCTACCGCTACTACTCCTATTTCATCACCACGAAGGTTTTGATCCTTGATCCAAAGAGACCTACACCAGCACAGGAGTTGAATGACAACATCGATTATGTTCCCACCAACAAGTATGTCCTGTTCGGCCATCACTTTGCTGCCATCGCCGGTGCGGGTCCGCTCATTGGACCGGTCTTAGCTGCTCAGTTTGGCTTTCTCCCTGGATTCCTCTGGATTGTAATCGGCTCAGTTGTTGGCGGTTCAGTGCATGATCTGGTGATCCTCTTTGCCTCGGTTCGGTATAAAGGACGATCGTTAAGTGAGATTGCCCGGAACCAGGTGAGCAAGACCACTGAGGTTGTGAGTTCTCTTGCCATCTTCATCATTATTATCACCTGTCTTGCTGGTCTTGCCATTGCGGTAGTTAATGCCTTGAATGAGAGCCCCTGGGGTGCATTTACCATCGGTATGACCATCCCCATTGCCTTGTTCATTGGTGTTTACATGCAGGTGCTCAGACCAGGGAGGATCGTTGAGGCCTCAATCCTGGGGAGCAGTCTGGTAATTCTTGCTGTGATCTTTGGCCATACAGTTCAGCAATCACCGTTAGGTTCTCTTTTTCTCCTCTCCAAGAAACAGCTCTCCCTTGCCCTTCCCCTCTACGGGTTTCTCGCTTCAGTCCTTCCGGTCTGGATGCTCTTAACACCGAGGGATTATTTAAGTTCGTATATGAAGATTGGGACAATCCTGATGCTGATAGTTGGCATATTCTTAGTCCACCCTGATATCACTATGCCAGCATTCACCCCCTTTGTCTCAGGTAATGGCCCGATCATCCCCGGAAAGGTCTGGCCTTTTGTCTGCATCACCATTGCCTGCGGGGCAATCAGCGGCTTCCATGCATTGATCGCAACCGGTACTACCCCCAAGATGGTGAGTAATGAAAAAGATATCCGGATGATTGGCTATGGGGCAATGCTCACCGAATCCATCGTCTCAGTGATGGCCCTCATTGCTGCCACGGTTCTGATCCCCGCTGACTATTTTGCCATCAACTGCAGCCCAGAGGCCTTTCAGAAAATCATGGCTGATCCAAAGTTAGCCGCGCTCCTCAACTCCGGGCAGAGCAAATTAGGAATGCTCTCGGCGATGATGGAGGAGAGGATTGCGGGAAGGCCAGGAGGAGCGGTTTCCTTAGCTGTGGGCATGGCATATATCTTCAGCAGCCTTCCTGGGATGAAGGCACTCATGTCCTACTGGTATCACTTTGCCATTATGTTTGAAGCACTTTTCATCCTCACCACCGTTGATGCTGGAACGCGGGTGGCCCGGTATTTAACTCAGGAGTTCCTGGGTAAAGTATTTAAGCCTTTAGCCCGGAGCCATTTCTGGCCCGGGATTATCCTGACCAGTTTTCTGGTCTCCTTTGTCTGGGGTTATCTTGTCTACACCGGAGACATCTCCACTGTCTGGCCGATGTTCGGTGTGGCCAATCAACTCTTAGCCACCTTAAGCCTTGCCGTCTCAACCACATTGATCCTCAAGAACGCTTCAAAGAAATGGTACGCCCTCTTAACCTTCTTGCCTATGACCTTTATGCTCACCACCACAGTTACTGCTGGGATATTGAACATTCTTACCAATTATCTTCCGCAGCACACCTTCCAGGGAAATCTGAATGCAGCGTTCACCGCCATCATGATCTTACTCGTGTTGATTGTGGTCATTGAGTGCGGGAGGAAATGGATTTCAGTCTTACGGTAGCAGGAGCCATAATATATGAGCACAAAAATAGTATACAAGACCAGAATTGTATGTTATGTTATTAGTAAATATATTGTCCGCTCCATAAGAGTTCCCGAGCATGGTGCTCATGATCTCTTTGGCGGCCCCAAGCCTTAAGGAGGGTTCATGGGTAAAAAATTATATGTAGGGAATCTCCCCTTTTCCGTAACGGAGGAAGTTCTTCACAAGAGCTTCTCTCAGGTTGGCACAGTCGAATCGGTAAAAATTATTACGGATCGCTCGACGGGCCTCCCTAAAGGGTTCGCTTTTGTCGAGATGTCGAACGATCAAGAAGCCGCTGAGGCCATAACTAAATTCAACGGCTCGGATTATGAGGGTCGCGCACTCACGGTTGCCGAGGCCCGTCCCCAGGAACCTCGTGGGAACACTGGATTCCGGGGTGGCCGGGGGGGTGGTAAGCGGGGTGGTCGCGGCGGTTTCAGTGGGGGCAATAAACGCTGGTAACCAACCAGCAATTGTAAAACAACAAAAGCCTTTAACTGACCAGTAGTCTGCAGTATTTTGTAACTAACTGAAACGAGCTTGGGCAACCAAAAACGAGCTTAGGTGTATTCATTTTGTCCAAAGAAGATCTTACAAAACTTGAAGGTAAAATCACGGAAGCACGGGGCGGGGGGAATTATATCATCACCCTTGAAAATGGAGTTACTATCTCTGCAAAGCTTTGCGGAAAGATGCAACGCTTTAAGATCAGGGTTATCCTGGGGGATAGAGTCACCGTTGGTGTGTCCCCCTACGATCCCACCCATGGGCTCATACTTCAGCGTCATAAAGTTTAGGGCAGCCAGTTAGGTTTCAAGTCTCTTTGATTTTCCCCTGCCAAACTAAACGGGGAAGGGCGGTAAACAGGATTGCCCAGGTAACCTTCTCTTCCGGTACATTCATCAGCCTCGCCACCATCTGAGTGTAAGCGCTGAGCTGGGGACGGTAGTGTTGCTCCTGGGAATTGAGCCAGGTATCTACATCCGGATCACGCTTTGCTGTTTTGTAATCCACGATCACCAATTTATCTTCTTTCTTTAAGAGAAGATCAATTCGACCCACACGCAAGTTGTATTCTCCGTCAAAGTCTTCAATTGCCCATTCAGATTGAAGCACTAGGGCAGATTCTCGCAAGGCATGGAATTCTGTAGCTTCCCACGCTCCTCCGGCTTCCTTAAGAACCTGGGCAGCCATGACCGAAGCCTCGTCTAAGGGGATCTCCTCTTCAGAGAGAGCTGCAGTGATAGCCTGCAGTTGAGGACGGTTTCCACCTCGAGCGAGGGTATCGAGGATGCGGTGGATGACCACACCTCGAGCACGGGTATACTTTTCTTCTTCCTCCGCACCAGGTTCAACGGCCAGTGAGGTTTCATCCTCGATTTTGGATGGACTTATGATGCGGTAGGGCAATGGTTCTGCTTCAAAGGGGGGTGACGTCAGGGAAGTGAGAACGGGTTTTTTTTCACTCATGAGAACCTCCTGAGGCTTGGGGTTGCACAGCAAACTAAATTCCGGCATTGAAAGGTTACCGCTCCTATGAACTTTCAACAGCCATTCAAGAGGACACTTAGGAATTAAATCCATGGTAACCTCTTCTGGGGGCTTGCTAACTCCTGTAAGCATCAAGCTTTCCTTAGCACGAGTTGCAACCACATAGAAAAGCCGGCGGGATTCAGCAAGGGTACGTTGTCTTTCGAGATCTTTTAATAAGTAATAAGCGAGGTTCTCTTTACCGGTTCGCCAGTCACCCATTGCAGCGATGAGAAAATGTCGTTCTTTACCCGGGAGCCGTTCCATGTGGTATGCAGGTTGTTCACCTCTGCCTCCAGCAAGGGGATTGTAATCCAGATTCACCACAAATACATGATCAAATTCAAGTCCCTTTGCCCTGTGGATAGTCATCATGTGGATTGGAGAGAAAGCACCTTTTGGATCAGGTGGTGTGTAAGAAGTCTCTGCAAGTCGGTTGAGTTTGGATAATGCCTCTTCTCCCTGTAGTCCAGAACACTGGGTGAGCAAATCCAGAAATGCCCTCACATTGGAAACGCCTGCTGCTCCATAGCGAGCGGCAGTTAAGCGAGGGCCGTCTAAGTCTTCCCATAGTCTTTGAATCGTTGAGGTATACGGCTCTCTGCCAAACATCCTCCTCGATTCCTCAACTGCCTCTGAAAACTTGGCGACTTTGGGAGAGATCTCCTTCATGGTCAGGATTCTCCTTGACCAGAGTCCCTGACCAGAGGCAAGATTTAAAAGGACCTGATTAGGGACATGGAGCCATGGCGCTCGAAGTGCACTTGCCCATGCCACATCGTCATAGGGACGGATCATAGTAGTGAAAAGATTTAGCATGTGACGGATTTCCGGTCTGTCGAGCAAGGGTATTCCTTCCATGAGGCGAACAGGAACACCAAAAGCATTGAGGGCCTCAACGTAGAAAGAGAGGCGATTCCGTACGGGAATAAGGATCGCAATGGTATCTTCCGGTTTTTCTTCATGGAGCTTTGCCACACACGCAGCCACCCACTGAGCCTCTCGTTCGATGGGAGAAAGAACTTCCTCTCGGGAATCCTTCTCATCATAAAAGACAGCAGTGGTGATCGGCAGTGAGCAGTCTGATTCCTCTCGAGCAGCATCAGATGGAGAAAAGTCCACCTCGTCATATTCTTTTCTGGGAGATGCCATTACCTGTTCAAATAACCTGTTGGCAAAAGCCACCAAATGGGGCCGTGACCTGAAATTGGTGGTAAGCTTAAGGTCTATGAACTTCAGGGAATCTTCACCTTCTCTCGGAAGGCCGTTCTCTTTTAGATCATAGAACAGGCTTACTTCTGCCCGTCGGAAGCGATAGATGGACTGTTTAGGGTCTCCCACGAAAAACACTGTGCGACCATCGCCTGGTTCCCATCCCTCTGTCAACTTACCCAGAATCTTTACCTGAATATCGTTTAAATCCTGGGCTTCATCCACTAAAATATGCCTTAGATGCTCGTGATAGAAAATGAGGCTTTCGCTCGGTTTGTCCATCTGTTGTAATGCCCGAAGGGCTGCGAGCTCAAGTTCCACATAGTCTAATCCTCGTTCATAGAGAAATTTCTCAAGCCTCGAAAGCACACCGCCTATGAGCAGGAGCAGGTCAGCAAGGCTTGCCAGACCTACGTTATCTTCTCCGGGCTCAGGCCAATCAGCCACAAATGCCAAAAGTTTGGCAATATTTACAGGAAGTTGTTTAATGAATTGGACAGAAGGATTTTGTCCAAATTTATGAGGAAATTCTGGAACTCTGAGCTGTTTTCGAGGAGTCCTCTTTTGCCAGTTTTCATTTTTCGTAAGAAAGACCTCAGCCACTCTTCTCCATTTGATGATATTATTGAGGCTCGCACCTGGAACGATTTCGGGAAGTGCGTCTCCCATAGGTACACTGGCCTCTCTTAAAGCCTTCTTGAGACGAATCCAGTCACCCTCATTTGTAATAAAATAATTCCGCAACTCTGTGAGGGGGCGGTTCGTATATTCTTCAAGGCGTTCTTCGAGATTCTTACTCAAAGATTCAGATGACTCGCCGTGAGAGAAGAAATGTGAAAAATCCTCGAGCCGGTCACGCCTCTTAAGGAGGTCCATGAGTTGCCGGGAAAGAATGCGTGAGTTGTTGTTGACTGAAACCAGATGGTGTTCAAAAGCCTCTCTCTCTTCGCTGGAAGCTTTGCCTGACATAAGATCATGTATATATCGAGCAACAGCCATCTCCAAGAGGGATTCCTGATCCGTCTCTTCCAGGATCTCCGATCCAGGTGGAACATTAGCCTCAAAAGGCCAAGCCTTAACGATAGAGGCACAAAAGCTATGGAAAGTTCCAACCTCCAACGATTCAGGGTTAAACAAAACTGCTGAATGGTTCCTGTGTCTTTGGAGAGCGTTTTTTGCTAAGGAGAGAAGGAGAGCTTCCCACGGGTCTCCAGGGATGATTGTCTCTGTGTCTCTGGCCTGATTCAGCTTCAGGGTGATACGGTGCGTCATTTCAACAGCCGCTTTGCGCGTGTAGGTAACGGCCATGATCTGTCGGGGATGGGAGACCTTGGCAAGAAGGGCCAGATAGCGAGCAATCAATAGGTCTGTTTTGCCAGAACCTGCAGGAGCCTCAAGGATGAAACTCTGTGAGGTGTTTAAGGCCTCTTTGCGAGTATCCTGGTCAGACACAGGTTTGCTCATGGGTTACACCTCACCGAGATCATCCTCAGTTTCCCCCTCATCTCTTTCCAGGGTGTCATGGTAATTGCAAAGATTAAGATAGTCACAGTTCTTACAGGCACCTTTCTTCTGGTTCCCTCCTGGTGAAGGTCGGGGATCAGGCAGGTAAAGACCGCTGAGCAGGTGCTCAAGTCTCTCCTTTACTGCACTTTCCCATTGGGACAAGAACTCTTGCCATTGTCTAGCGTCTTTAAGGTGCACGATCTTTACCTCAGATGCTTTTTTGAGGTGAATGTATCCTGCCATAACTGTTCTGTCTGAAGCATCAACATGATGCAAAAGGCTTCGCATAAGGGCAAGGAGATATGCAGGCAATTGGGGAGCAACCTTGTCTTTGAATATTGCTGTGGATGTTGGAACATCACCTGTTTTGTAATCCCAAATGATCATTCCATGGAGAGGGTGGCTATCGATCCTATCCACTTGGCCGGTAAGAATTACACCTGAATCCCCTATGATAAGACCCTCAAAACGCTCTTCCGCAACCTCAAATCTCCATCCTTCAAGTGCCCTCTCCTGTTCCTCCTCAAGCCACACTGAAAGAAGACCCGGAAATGTATCATCCCCAAGGAGCCTCAAACGCTCCACTTTCCAGAAAAGGTTGTCTGGTTTTGCAGCCAAGACAGCCTCCGCTGTTTGTTTTAAAAACTCGAAGGCCTTACGACTATCCATTGGCCAATCAGGTGCTGCAGTGATAAGTCCCCGAATGAGATCCCTCAAAATCCTGTGGATGACCTCCCCCCGTTCCAGAGGGGTAATCCTCATTACCGGCTCTTGGAGGGACTCTAAGGACAGGAGACTCCCAGCAAAGTATCTAAAGGGACAGGACAAAATTTCTTCAAGGTTTGTAACATTCAATACCTGAGGGAGAGAGGTGTTTACTCTATCATTCACCTCTCCTCTCACCTCTGCATCCTGGCTGCTAAATCCAGCCATTCCTTCCCTGAGCCAGCGAGCTCTCACCCATCCCTGTGGTGGATTCTCCCATAAATCAACTGTGCGAAACTGGCCTTCCTTGGGAGATTCGTCCGGAATCAGCGGGCAAGGAATGTAAGGTTCATCTTCGGCTCGTGAAGCTGCCCGGCTAAAAGTTACCGTAGGAGCAGCAGCGAGAAAATAAGACACGGTGCGCTTGCCTGCCTCCCACCGGCCTTCTTCAGTTCCACCTTCCACTATTCTCCGTTCATCAGGGTCAAGGAAAGGGAGGTTTCGGACAGGTTCAGGTAAAACCCGTCCGTGAGTACCAACCACCCATAGACAATCAAAGGAAAGTCCGCGTACCTCCACACGGTTAAGGACCTGGATACCCGCTGTCTCTGGGGTTTTCTCCACTACCTCAATCCCCTCGGAAGCAGCAATAAACCAGTCTAAAACGTCTTTCCGTGACACTTCCAAGTAGCCTGTTTCTTTCCTCAATTCCTCCAGGACTTTGAAGAGATGTTCCTTTGCCAGGGTGTCCGTTTCGCACCTGCAGAGGGGAAAGTCCAGTTCCTTCCACAGATTTTCAATACCTTCTAACCAGACTTCCATTGGCTGTTTCTGCTCAGTAGCAAAAATTTCAAGAGAGCCAGTTGGGAAGCCAAGGCGTGTAAGGTTGATGAGGGCATCGTTGAGGGTCTGAGCACCATTCGTGCTCCACAGAGCGATTTTTACCTGATGATCCCAATCATCGCGTTGTTTCCTTATGTAGGGCGAACACAAAAGTGAAGAGAGAAGGGTGTTTGGAGTAGGTTCCTCCAAGAGGCGCAAAGGGAACATGGCTGTCTGAAAGAGTGGATGCTCTGAAAGGGGCATCCCCATGGTCAGGTTGTAGCGAAGCGCATTGGCAGGCCTTACTTCCCGGTCTGCCAATTCCTCAAAGCATCGCTTGAGTAGTTGGAAATAGTCAGTATCCAGAAACACTACTCCGAGCCGCTTTTGTCCCCCGTTCCACGCTTTCAGAACCTCGGTACAGATGGACTGGCACTCCTGTTCAGGGGTTGCATATACTTGTACTTTTACTTCTTCGCCCGGTTCTTTTTTAGCGCGGTAGAATACCACGTGCGATTTTTCGCTTACGATGTGCACAAAGTTTTTTTCGATGGGGGAAAGCTCATCAAACCCGGTGAAGATAATATTTTTGGGCAGGCTGATCTTTCCTTGAGCAACAGCTTTCCCAACGATATCAAGAACGTCTGCCCAGGACACGTATTGATGAGCTTGAAGGAGGCCCAGGAAATGCCTGGACACATTCTGCCTCCACGTGGGAAAGATCTGACTGGTTTGATACCCTATTAACTTTTGCCCATGGCTCGTGAGTACATCAAAAGCCTCCTGCAATTCCAGATAGAGGGAAGGTGTAAGGTTCAATCCCTCTAAAGGTTTCATTTTTTGGGCCGCTTCATGCCAGAGGCGAAGGGCTCCCAACTTTGATAGAGAACGAGAAGGTTCCCACAACATATCAAGGATATTCTTTACCCACCGGTTAAAATTGAACACGAGGGGTGTTTCCCATCCCTGTGATCTTTTCTCAATCCTTTCCAAACGGACACAGTGGAGGATTCTTCGCGATAGTCGGCCTGTAGCTGTAAGTACGAGCACCCCTTTGGGGGCTGCCTCCACTAGGGCACATTCCAGCTCAAAGGCTGACAAAAATGTTTGATCGGAGGGAGTTTGTTGATCAGGATTTTCCCTGTTCATTGATAGTATTCTTTCATATCACTTTATCCACTCTTCCACAAAATAGATGCTGTTCCCTTTCATCTTTCTTAACTCGTTTAATTCTATTCTGATTTTTAAATCAGGGCAAGCATATATCCACCTTCTGAAATCTCTCTGATCCTATTTTTAAGTTTTTCAAAGGCCTTAAGTTTGAGCTTATAAAGCACCTTTTAATCAGCCTTACGGCTTTTAAAACTCATGTGGAGAGCGGGTAATCGAAAAAAGTTGACAAAGCCACCCTTTCGCTATAAAACTTAGACATTGAAAGTAATTTTTGCTCAATAATGTCAGACGAAGGAGGATGAAGGATATGTCGCCGGCACTGAAAGGGATAAGGGTATTAGATCTTTCCCGGGCATTGGCAGGCCCCTACTGTACGATGCTCTTAGCTGACTATGGTGCAGAAGTAATCAAGGTTGAACTACCGGGGACAGGGGATGACACCCGCGGATGGGGGCCTCCCTTCGTTAAAGGTGAGAGTGCTTACTTCATGAGCATCAACCGGAACAAGAAGAGCCTCACCTTGGATATGAAGAACGCAAAGTCAAAAGAGATCCTGGAGAGGATGGTCAAGCAGTCAGACGTGATCGTTGAAAACTTTCGCCCCGGTGCTGCGGACCGACTAGGACTGGGATATGGGCAGGTGAAGAAGATCAACCCAAAGATCATCTACTGCTCTATCTCCGGTTTTGGTCAGGACGGCCCCTACCGGGAACTGCCCGGCTTCGACCAGACGCTCCAGGGAATGGGTGGAATGATGAGTATCACTGGTGAGCCGGACGGCCCTCCCATGAAAGTTGGTGTTGCCATTGCTGACATCTCAGGGGCTATGTTTGCCGCCTTTGGCATCATGTTAGCCCTCTTTCACCGCGAGAAGACGGGTGTAGGACAGTGGGTTGACACCTCCCTCCTTGACAGCCAAATCGCCTGGCTTACCTACCGGGCAGGCGAGTATTTTGCGTCCGGTAAACTGCCTGAGAAGGTTGGTTCAGGGCATCCGATGATTGTTCCCTATCAGGCTTTCAAGGCAAAAGATGATTACATCAATATCGCCGTAGGAAACGACCAGCTCTGGAAGAGGTTCTGCAAGGTGATCAACATGGAGAACATCATGGATGATCCGAAGTTTGCCACCAATGCAAAGCGGGTTGAGAACCGGAAAGAGTTGATTACCATCCTGAGCAGGGTGATCGAGACAAAGACAGGGACTGAGTGGCTCAAATTGCTCGAGGATGCTGGCATACCAGCGGGACCTATCTATACGCTGGATAAAATATTCTCCGATCCTCAGGTCCTTCACCGGAAGATGAAAGTAGAGATTGAACATCCCAAGGCAGGTAAGATCAAGGTTACTGGAATCCCGGTGAAACTCTCTGAGACCCCGGGTGAGATAAAATTTCCACCCCCTCTCCTGGGTCAGCATAATAAAGAGGTACTCACTGAACTGGGTTACAGTACAGATGAGATTGAAAAACTGGTAGTGGAAAAAGTAATATAATAGTAGGATTAGAAGAGCTGACCCACTTCCCATTCATACTGTTGTGAAGTCCCTGGGTTTAACAAAACAGATGGAAGCCTTCCAGCCAAGGGCAAGACCTCTCAAGCATTTCGGAAAAGGGTGGGTGTTTGATTGCAAATACTCGCCTGACGGTGAGTCAATTGCAGTCGCCACCTCCCGTGGAATTGAGGTCTATCAGGTTAAAGGGTTAAAACAGGTAAAATTCTTAACCCGCCACAAGGACTATGTGGTCTCAGTAAACTTCAGCCCGAATGGAAAACTCCTCGCGTCTGGTTCTAACGATGACACCATTCGGCTCTGGGATTTAAAGAGCGGCAAGGTCATCAAGACCCTGAAGGGACACAAGGATGATGTCACCTCTGTCCGCTTCAGCCCGAATGGAAAACTCCTCGCCTCTGGTTCAAACGATGACACCATTCGGCTCTGGGATTTAAAGAGCGGCAAAGAAATCAAGATCCTCGAAGGTCATGCCAATATCATTGAATCAATTGACTTCTCCTCAAACATGGAATACATAGTCTCGGGCTCGGATGATAAAACAATCAAGATATGGGACAGGGAAGGAAGGAACATCAAAACCCTCGAGGGACACGGGGATTATGTGATCGTGGTCTGTTTCGATCCCGATGGAAAATACCTGGCCTCAGCCTCTGATGATGGAACCATTAAACTATGGAATGTTGCCACAGGCAAGGAACTTAAGACCTTTGTAGGTCACACCAGTTTTGTCTGGTCCTTGAACTTCAGCCCGGATGGGAGATACATCGTATCCGGATCGAGAGATAACACGATCAGGTTCTGGAATGTAAAGACGGGCAAACTCCTCAACACTATTGAAGGGTATACTGGCCATGTATGGTCAGTTGCCTTTCATCCCACAAACCACATTTTTGCTTCAGGGTCCAGGGACAACTGTATCCGAATCTGGAATCATAAGACCGGCGATCTGGTAAATACCCTGAAAGGACATACGGATGATGTAAATTCGGTGAGTTTCAGTCCAGATGGAAGGTATTTAGCCTCGTCGTCAGATGATGACACTATCAAGCTCTGGGACTATGAAAAAGGGATTGAACTGAAGACGATGAAAGGGCATACCGACTATGTCAACATGCTTTGCTTCAGCCCTGATGGAGCTTACTTAGTATCCAGTTCTGATGATAAGGTGGTCAAAATCTGGGATGTCAATGAGGGGATCGAGGTTATGTCCTTGACCGGCCACAGCAAGCCTGTGTGGACAGCCTGTTTTAGCCCAGATGGAAGGTATGTTGCATCTGGGTCACAGGATGGGACAATAAGGATCTGGGATGTGGCAATGGGTAAGGCAATCCGTATCCTTACAGATACTGGAGGTGAGGTCTGGTCGCTCTCTTTCTTCCCTGAAGGGAGATACCTTATTACTGCTTCAGAAAAGGGTGGGATAGTTATCTGGGATTTGGAGGTAGGCAAGGCAGTAGAGACCTTAGGTACGAAAGGCGATTGCGTCTGGTCAATTGCTGTAAGTAAAGATGGGCGAAATCTTGCTTCTGCACGGGGTGACAATATGGTTGACCTATGGGATCTCAAGAAGCGAGTTTTAGTCAGGAATTTCAAGGGTCATACCAATCAGGTAGAGTCAGTGGCCTTTGACCCAAATGGGGAATATCTTATCTCCGGTTCAGACGATGGGACCTGCCTGCTCTGGGACATCAGATAGAGATGATTTCAAAGAAGACCAAACTTAAGGAAACTGAGAGTAAATACCATAAGCGCTGTATCAATATCTCACCGAAATGGTGTGTGAAGTGCAAGATCTGTATTGACGTATGCCCCAATAAGGTACTTGTGTTAAATGACTATGGTATCCCTGAAGTAATCAAGCCGGTGGATTGCAATATGTGCAATGACTGTGTGGTTGCCTGCCCTGGGTTTGCTATTACCCTTATTGAGAAGGGGAATACCAAGACCTTTTTTCAAATCCTGGGAGGAAAACTCTGATGGCTGGATTCTGGGGGAGGGCATTGAGAATAGATCTCAACCGGGGGAGATTTACGGTAGAAGAACTGGATACCCGACTGTTTAAGGATTACATTGGTGGACGAGGCCTTGCAATCAAGATCTTCTCGGATGGGATTGATCCCAAGGTTGATCCTTTAAGCCCTGACAACAAGCTCATCATAGCCACCGGCCCTCTGACCGGCACTGGTGCTTTGTGCAGTTGTGAATTTTTTGTAGTAACCAAATCGCCCTTAACCAATGGGATTGCCTATTCAGGCTGTGATGGTAACTTTGGGACCGAGCTGAAATTTGCAGGCTACGACCTGATGATTGTGGAGGGGAAGGCCTCATATCCGGTATTCATCTCTATCAATAATGGAAAGGTTGAGATCCTAAGCGCTTCACACCTCTGGGGCAACACTACCCATCAGGCTGAAGAGCAGATCAGGGCTGAATGGGAAGACCCCTGGCAAGCACGGGAATGCTCCATCCTGAGTATCGGCCCCTCAGGCGAAAGGCTCTCCAAGATCGCCTCAATTGTCAACGACAAATTCAGGATGGCTGCCCGTTCCGGTGTTGGTGCGGTAATGGGATCGAAGAATCTCAAGGCCATAGCAGTCAAAGGGAGCAAAGACCTCACCCTCACAGCACAAGAGACCTTTACAACTGCTGCTGCTGAGGCACTTTCCCGATTTAAAACCACACCGGTGGTCCCCCAGGCCTTGAGAAATTTAGGTACCCCGTTCTTAGTGAGTATCCTCAACCAGAGAGGTGTCCTCCCGTACCGGAATTTTCAGTCAGGAATCTTTGAGGATGCCCATCAGGTAAGCGGGGAGCTGATCGCTGAGACCATTCAGAAAAAAAGCCGTGCCTGTTATGCCTGCCCAATTGGTTGCAGGAAAGTGGTGGAATTGGGTGAACCTGATCTCCCACTTAGAATTGAAGGCGCAGATTACGATGCCCTGGGCATGTTAGGAATTGCCTGTGGGATTTCGAATGTAAAGGCAGTTGAAAGAGCCAATTCCCTCTGCCTCGAGTTTGGCATTGATCCCATTTCCACGGGTTCCGTTATAGCCCTTGCTATGGATCTCTTCGAGAAAAAGATCATCAAGGAAAGAGAGGTTGGTTATCCCCTCACCTTTGGGAATGCCGAGGCAATGGTGGAGTCAGTTAAGAGAATCGGACAGTGCCAGCAGGGTTTTAGCGAGAAGATGGGAGAAGGCGGTTTTGCCCTCGCTCAACGTTACAGGCATCCTGAACTCTTCATGGGGGTAAAAAGGCAGGAGATGCCCCCGTATGATCCTCGGGGGATTCAGGGGTTGGGGCTTCATTTTGCCACATCCAGTACAGGGGCCTCCCATGTAAATGGGTTTACGCTAATCTCTGAGATCTTCGGAATCAGGAGGAAGGTTGACCCCCTTTCGATTGAAGGGAAACCCCTTCTGGTGAAAGAATTCCAGGAGGTAACAGCGGTATCGGACTCAAGCGGTTTATGCCCGCTTCTTCTCTGGGGGATCTGGATTGACGAGATCCTGCCCATGCTGGAAGGGGTGGTTGGTTTGAATCTCACCCTCTCTTCACTGCTTAAAGCTGGAGAGAGGATTTGGAATTTAGAGCGACTTTTCAATCTCAAGGCCGGATTTACCGCCAAAGATGATGCCTTACCCATGAAATTCTTAAATGAGCCGATGAAAGATGGGCCTGCAAAAGGCAAGGTATGTGAGTTAAAACAAATGCTTCCTGAGTATTATGAATTGAGAGGATGGGATAGGGAAGGGAGACCTCTTACGGAAACGATCAAAAGGCTTTCGCTGAAATAAGACTGAGAGATAGATGAAGCGCCTCAAGATTGACCATGAAATCTGCATTGGCTGCCGACGCTGTGAAGTGGCTTGTTCTCTGAAACATTACCCGAATTCAGTGAACCCTGAGAAGTCGCGGATCCGGGTATTTATGGCAGAGGATCATTACTACCCAGTTGTGGCTGGCCCGTTCAATGATGCCGAGTGTACTTCAAAGAATATCCTTTCCATCAAGGGACAGGAATATGACGGTTGTGTGATCTGCCGATCATCCTGCCCGATCAAACCCTGGTTTAAAGAGCCAGAAACCAAGGTGGCTTTAAAATGCGACTTTTGTGGAGATCCGCCCGATCCAGACTGTGTTAAGTGGTGTCCCTGCGCTGCCATAACCATAGTTGAGGAATAGAAGGCAATGGTGGAGTTGATCAAGGGGAAGGAGAAGATTGGAGCGGTGTTGGTGGTTGGCGGAGGAGTAGGGGGAGTCCAGGCATCACTTGATCTGGCAGAGTCTGGATATAAGGTCTATCTCGTTGAGGAATCGCCTGCCATCGGCGGGGTAATGGCCCAACTGGACAAAACCTTCCCCACCAATGATTGTTCCATGTGTATCCTCTCCCCCAAGCTGGTTGAGTGCGGCAGGCATAAGAATATTGAGATCTTAACCAATACCAGGGTGATTGGCATAAAAGGAGATGTAGGAAACTTTACCGTTACCCTTCTAAAGAGACCTCGGTATGTGGCAATTGAGAAATGTGTAGCCTGTGGCACCTGTGCAGAAAAGTGCCCTGTGAAGGTAAAGGATGTCTATAACGAAGGGCTTGGTGAGAGAAAGGCTATATACATCCCTTACCCGCAGGCTGTCCCCTTATCCTACCTGATCGATCCTGACAATTGCCGTTTTCTGACCAAAGGAAAATGTCAGCTGTGCGAGAAGTTTTGCCAGAGTAAGGCAATCAACTTTGACGAAAAGGAAGAGATGGTGGAAGTCAATGTGGGTTCAGTGATCCTGATCCCGGGATTCAGCGAATTTTCACCTCTGGCAAAATATCACTTCGGGTTTGGGAGATTCGAAAATGTGGTCACCAGTATCCAGTTTGAGAGGATTCTCTCTGCGTCCGGCCCTTTTCAGGGTCATGTAGAAAGGCCTTCGGATAAAAAACCACCTCTCAAGATGGCCTTTATCCAGTGTGTCGGTTCACGGGATGTAAAGATTGGCAATCCCTATTGTTCAGCCGTATGCTGCATGTACGCAATCAAGGAAGCGATCATTGCCAAGGAACACTCGCCGGATCTTTCCGCCACCATCTTTTTTATGGATCTGCGGGCCTATGGCAAAGGGTTTGATGCCTACTATGAACATGCCAAGGCCCAGGGTATTCGTTTTGTCCGCTCCATGTGCTCTTCGGTAGAAGAAACGGAAGATAAAAATCTCCTCCTTGAATACGTGGATGAGGAGGGAAAGGTAAACAGAGAGGAGTTCGATCTCCTTGTCTTATCAGTGGGGCTGGAGCCGACTCAAGGTGCAAAAGAGTTAGCCGAGACACTCGGGATTGAACTGAATCAGTACAACTTTTGTAAGACCTCTGAGTTTGCGCCCCTTTCAGTAACTCGGCCCGGGATCTTTGTTGCCGGTGCCTTCCAGGGACCCAAGGACATCCCGGAGACAGTAACGCAGGCAAGCGGGGCAGCGGGGAACTCCTCTGCTTTACTTTCCAGCGTACGGAAGAGCTTAGTTGAAGAAAAGGAATACCCGTTAGAAACACCAATAGAAAAAGAGGAACCGCGGATCGGTGTCTTTGTCTGCCACTGCGGGATCAACATCGCCGGTGTGGTGGATGTAAACACGGTGAAAGAATATGCTGCCACCCTGCCCCATGTGGCTTTTGTGGATCAGAACCTCTATACCTGTTCCCAGGATACCCAGGAGAGAATCAAGGAGAAGATAAAAGAATATAATCTTAACCGGATTGTTGTAGCTGCCTGTACACCCAGGACCCATGAACCCCTATTCCAAGAAACCTTAAAAGAGGCTGGTTTAAACCGCTACCTGTTCGAGATGGCCAATATCCGCGATCAGTGCTCATGGGTGCACATGCAAGAAAAGGAGGAGGCAACTAAGAAAGCTAAACATCTGGTTAAGATGGCAGTGGCCAAGGCTGCCCTGCTCAAGCCTTTAAAACAACTATCATTAACCATCTCCCATGATGCCCTGGTAGTGGGGGGAGGGATTGCGGGAATGAATGCAGCTCTGAACCTGGCTGAGCAAGGATTCAAGGTTCATCTCATCGAGAAGGAAAAGGAATTAGGGGGGATTGCCCGGCAACTACACTATGGTCTGAACGGAGAAGATATCCCGGTCTACCTCGCCTCTCTGATAGAAAAGGTTTCCCAACACCCGCTGATCACAATCTATACCGAAGCAGCTATCTCAAAAGTAACAGGCTACGTGGGAAACTTTAAAACCGAGATCAAGTTTAAAGATAGACCGGTAGAGATTGAGCACGGTGTTGTGATCATTTCCACTGGTGCATCAGAATATAAGCCGGAAGAATACCTCTATCAGAAAGACAGGAGGGTATTAACCTTACTTGATCTGGAAGGGGAGATTGAACGAAACCGTTCCCATCTGAAAAGAGCTAAGAATGCAGTATTCATCCAGTGTGTGGGATCACGGGAGGAAAAACGGCTATACTGCAGTCGGGTCTGCTGTACCCAGTCCATCAAGCTCGCCCTGAAATTAAAGGAACTCAATCCTTTCATTAATATCTATATACTCTACCGTGACATCCGCACCTATGGATTCAAAGAGGATTTATACCAGAAGGCACGAGACCTCGGGATCATCTTTATCCGTCATGATCTCGAAAACAAGCCTAGGGTAGAGGTGGTGAGAGAAGGGGCAAAGTCTTCTCTGATGGTGAGTTGCTATGACCCAATCTTAAAGGAACCGCTCGTCATTGATACTGATCTCTTAGCGCTTGCTGCTGCCACCCTTGCTCCTCAGGGAAATAAAGAGTTGTCCCAGTTTTTCAAGGTGCCTTTAAACCAGGATGGCTTCTTCCTCGAGGCTCACATGAAGCTCCGGCCAGTAGATTTCGCTACCGAAGGGGTGTTCATGTGTGGCCTTGCTCATTTCCCCAAGTTCTTAGATGAGTCCATTGCCCAGGCACAGGCTGCTGCCTCCCGTGCCACCACTGTTCTGGTAAAAGATACCATCTTAAGCGAGGGGATAATCGCGTCCATTGATAGGGAGAGATGCTCAGGGTGCAAGTTATGTATCCGGGTCTGCCCCTATGAAGCGATCAGCTTCAATGAAGCAGAAAATGTGGCGGAGGTAAATGAGGTGCTCTGTAAGGGATGCGGCAATTGTGCAGCCTGCTGCCCTTCTGCCGCCTGCTTTGTACAGAATTTCCAAGATCTTCAGATACTCTCTGAGGTAAATGCCCTGATTGAAGAAATACAGTTAGAGAGTTCAGAGTTTGGAGTTGCGAGTTGAACAGTAAACAAGATATTAAAACTCCGCACTCCGCACTCCGCACTCTGCACTCGGATGGTTTCGAGCCAAGGATTATCGGCTTTCTCTGTAACTGGTGCAGTTACGCTGGTGCTGATCTGGCTGGAGTGAGCAGACTCCAGTATCCCCCCAACGTAAGGGTAATCAGGGTGATGTGCTCAGCCCGGGTCAGCCCCATCTATATCTTGAAGGCCTTAGCGGGAGGGATGGACGGAGTTCTCGTGGGAGGCTGTCATCCGGGAGAATGCCACTATATGAAGGGAAACTACTTTACCCGGAGAAGGATGCTCTTCGCTAAAAAGCTCCTCGAGCATATTGGGATCGAGCCGGAGAGGCTTCACCTTGAATGGATATCAGCCTCAGAAGGGCCAAAATTTGCTGAAACAGTAACGAAGTTTACCGAGGAAATCAGGAGCCTGGGGCCAAACCCCCTGAGGTCAAGATAGATGGCTAAAGAAAGTTACAACGCAGTGGTGCTGGTAAATCTCATAACCACCCTCCTTGAAAACAAGATGGTTGAAGGGATCCTGGCCTATACCGAAGGGTTGGATAAAGCTGATCTCGTCCCCTTCTTCATCACCCAACCTGAAGAAGCAGAAAGGATTTCAACTACCTCGTATTATCCTTACAGCCTCTCCCGGATGCTCAGGGATTATGGAGAAAGAGGAAAGAAGATCGGCCTCGTAGTCCGTTCCTGTGATGCCAGGGGGATAATCGAACTGGTTAAGAGAAATCAGTTTGATCGGGAAGATTTATTTCTCATAGGCATCGAGTGTTATGGAACGGTTAAGAGCAGCAGGATAGGAATTCAGGAGGGGGAGATCAGGATCTCCGAGCAAGGGGTGAAGACAGGAGGAAAGAAGGTTGATATTGGTGATGAAAACCTTTCCCCCAACTGCCTTCGGTGTGAATACCCAGTACCCTTTATGGCTGATCTGAGCCTGAAAATTGAAGGCAATGCAGCTAAGGTTTTCGCACTTTCAGAAAAGGGTGAGAAGCTGGCCGCGCTCGCCGGCATAAGCTTTGAAAAGGGAATGCCCAAGGTCCCTAAAAGGGAGAAGGCTTTAGAGAGACAGAGAGAGGGGTTTGAGAAGCTGAAGCGGATGAGCCCGGAACAAAGGCTGGATTTCTGGTTCAAACAGTTTGATAAGTGCATCAAGTGCTATGGTTGTAAGGAGGCTTGCCCCATCTGCTACTGTAAAGACTGCTATCTCGGATCAAACCGTCTGATGATCAAAGGGGGAGAGATCCCGCCAGACAAGATGTTCCATCTCATCAGATTGTTCCATATCGCAGATAGCTGTGTGAACTGCGGGCAATGCGAGGCAGCCTGTCCAGCTGAGATTCCCATTTCCCTGCTTTACCATGCTCTCTATGAGGACCTCTCCTCTCTTTTTAAATATGAGTCAGGGATAAATGTGGATGAGCCTCCACCTCTCGGCATGATCACCGAGGAGGAGTTATCCAAAGGAGGGGTTGATCTTGCTTAGTTTTGTGCCAACTATCTGCCCTTATTGCGGATGTGGCTGTGGATTGTTACTGGTCGTTAAAGACGGAAACATTGTAGGAAGTGAGCCCTGGCAGAGACACCCGGTAAATGAGGGTAAACTCTGTAACAAGGGATGGAATGCCTACCAGTTCATCCACCATCCTGACCGGCTTAAGAAACCGCTGATCAGGAAAGGAAACACCTTCGAGGAATCATCCTGGGATAAAGCACTCAACCTAATTGCCGGGAAACTCAATTCACTGAAAGAGCAGTCAGGATCTGATTCGATTGCCTTTCTCTCCTCGGCAAAATGCACCAATGAAGAAAATTACCTGGTCCAGAAGTTTGCCCGAGCTGTTATTGGGACGAACAATGTTGATCACTGTGCCCGTCTCTGACATGCCTCAACTGTGGCCGGTCTGGCCGCAACCTTCGGCAGTGGGGCAATGACCAACTCAATTGCCGATTTGGAGGAGTCACAGTGCATCCTGGTGATCGGTTCGGATACCACATCGCAGCATCCATTGATCGCGCGTAGGATTATTCGGGCAAAGGAGAAAGGGGCAAAGCTGATTGTGTGCGACCCCAAGGCCATTCAACTGAGCACGATGGCTGACCTCTATCTCCCTCTAACACCGGGGACAAACCTGGCCCTTTTAAACGGAATGGCAAAGGTAATCATAGAAGAAGGGCTTGAGGATAAGGATTTCATTGAGAAGAGAACAGAAGGTTTTTCGGAACTGAAAGAACTGCTCGATACCGTATCCCTCAAGGAGGTGGAGGAGATTACCGGTGTGCCTGAGGAACAGATCCGGCAGGCAGTAAGGCTCTACGCCACTGCAGAAAAGGCAGCTATTGTCTACTGCATGGGCATCACACAGCACACAACCGGCACAGAAAACGTAATGGCCATTGCTCACCTATCAATGCTCACAGGAAATATTGGAAGGCCAGGTACCGGCATCAATCCGCTGCGCGGACAGAACAATGTCCAGGGTGCATGTGACATGGGTGCCTTACCCAATGTACTCCCCGGCTATCAATCGGTCAGTGACGCTGGTGTGAGGGATAAGATCGCCCAAATCTGGGGAGTGAGTGAACTCCCTTCGAAACCCGGATTAACTGTCATGGAGATGATAGAGGCTGCCACGCAAAAGAAGGTGAAGGCCATGTATATCATGGGAGAAAACCCCATGGTCTCTGATCCTGACCTGAAGCATGTGGAGGAGAGTTTAAAACAACTCGATTTCCTCGTTGTTCAGGACATCTTCTTAACCGAAACAGGAAGATTAGCCCACGTTGTCCTCCCCTCTGCCTGCTTTGCTGAAAAGGAAGGTACCTTTACCAATACAGAGCGAAGGGTGCAGAGAGTAAGAAAGGCTATCTCTCCACCCGGCGATGCCAGGGAAGACAGTGAGATCATCTGCAAACTGGCAGAAAAACTGGGTGCATCGAATGGTTTCTCCTTTAGGAATGCTCAGGAGGTCTTTGAGGAGATCAGGAAGGTAACACCAAGCTATGCCGGGATGACATATGAACGATTGAATACGCCTTCAGGTCTCCAATGGCCCTGCCCTACCGGAGAACATCCAGGAACACGTATCCTCCATAGAGAACAGTTCACACGGGGAAAGGGAAAATTCCATCCGGCACAATATAAAAAACCGAAAGAGGAACCTGATCAAGAATATCCGTACACGCTGACTACCGGAAGGATAATTTTCCAGTACCATACAGGAAGCATGACCCGAAGGTCACCGGCCTTAAACGATGAGGCGCCTGAGGGATATATAGAGATCAATCCACAGGATGCTAAAACGGTAGGAATCAAGGAAGGAGAGATGGTGGGGGTTGAATCCCGGAGAGGTATGATTGAGACAAAAACAAAGATCAGCAAGAGAATCAAGCCTGGGGTTGTCTTCATCCCCTTCCACTTTGCTGAGAGTGCAGCAAACGTTTTGACCAACCCTGCACTCGATCCTATCTCCAAAATTCCAGAGTATAAGGTTTGTGCTGTCAGGATAAAAAAGATCAATGAAACATAGGAGGGTTGGATGACACTTCCCAAGTCCTTAAATGAATTGAATCCCAGCTTCAAGTATGAAGTGGCAGAGAAGCCTGGGGGAGACCACATCAAATCCTGCTTTGCCTGCGGGGTATGCACAGGCGGATGCCCGGTTGCTGAGATTGATGACCGGTATGATCCGAGGAAGATCATCAGGATGATCCTGCTCGGCATGAAGGAAAGGGTTTTATCCTCAGACTTCATCTGGCTCTGCTCACTGTGCAACACCTGTTCCTTCATCTGTCCGCAGGATGTGAGGTTCAGCGAGGCAATGGAGGTACTGAGAGAAATGGCATTGAAAGAGGGTTATGTAAATCCCTCATTCCCCAAGTTGCTAAGGGCAATGGAGAGCTTCGTTCAAACCATCCGCGATAAGATGCTCATGTCTGTGATCGAGAAGAGGAACCAGGAGATAAAGATCACGCCGAAGGACATTTTAAAAGAGATAATGGAAAAGGTCTGATCGTATGGGTAATGGCGATCTCAAGGAACCGAAGGAACAGATCGGCGCTGTCATGGTGGTAGGCGGCGGGGTGGCAGGGGTGCAGGCCTCGCTTGATCTGGCTGAACTTGGTTACCATGTTTACTTGGTTGAGGCTACACCTGCGATCGGCGGGGTGATGGCACAACTGGATAAAACCTTCCCCACACTTGACTGTTCGCTTTGCATCCTCTCACCCAAGCTGGTGGAGTGCGGCAGGCATCGAAATATTGAAATTATCACCAATGCTGAAATCAAAGGAATCGAGGGTGTTCCGGGTAATTTCTTCTGCCAAGTCAAAAGAAAACCACGTTATGTAGACCCTGTGAAATGTAACGCCTGCGGTATCTGTGTCAATTACTGTCCCATAGAAATCAGGGACATCTACAATGAGAACCTCTCACAGGTGAAGTGCATCCACATGGTCTACCCCCAGGCAGTTCCAGCCTATTTCGTGATTGATGGAAAACACTGCCTCTACGTAAGTAGGAATGAGTGCAAGCAGTGCGTTGAGGCCTGTGGGACCGAAGCAATTGATTTCAATGATAAAGAGGAAATTATAAACCTAAATGTTGGTTCCGTCATACTCACACCCGGGTTTGAGGAGTTCAATGCAGCACTTAAGGCTGATTATGGCTATGGGCGTTATCCCAATGTAGTCACAAGCATCCAGTTTGAGAGGATCTTATGTGCTTCTGGTCCATTCTTGGGAGAGGTGAAAAGACCTTCAGACAGCCACCACCCGAAGCAAATCGCCTTTATTCAGTGCGTGGGATCGAGGGATGTTGCTGTGGGGAACCCCTACTGTTCCACGGTCTGCTGCACGTATGCTATTAAGGAGTCAATTGTAGCCAAGGAACACGATCCCAACCTCCAGATTACCATCTTCTTCATGGATATGCGAACCATGGGTAAGGGGTTTGAGCAATTCTATGAGAGGGGGAAGAAAGAATTTAATATCAACTTCATTCGCTCCAAGGCCACAAAGATTAAGAGGATACCGGAGACCGAGAATTTAATTGTTAGGTATGTGAATGAGAGCGGGGGCAAAGAGGAAAAGGAGTTCGACCTGGTGGTTCTTTCCGTGGGCATGGAACCCTGTCGCGGGTATCAGGAACTTACTGACTCCTTAAAAGTCAGGCTCAACCCCTATGGTTTTTGTGAGACGAACGAATTTACTCCCTTGAAGACAAATCATGAAGGTATCTATGTGGCCGGGGCATACCAGTCGCCCAAAGACATACCTGAAAGTATCATGCAGGCAAGCGGTGCAGTAGCCCTGTGTTCGGCACTCCTCTCTCGAAGCCGGGGAACGATGGTGAAGGAGAAGGTATTTCCCTTTGAAATCGATATCACAGGGGAAGAGCCACGTGTAGGGGTGTTTGTCTGCCACTGCGGGATCAACGTCGCAGGTGTCGTGGATGTCACTGATGTAACTGAATATGCAAAAACACTTCCTAATGTAGTCTATGCTGAAGAAGACATGTATAGCTGCTCCCAGGACTCCCAAGTCAGGATCAAGGAGATGATTAAGGAGCATAACTTGAATCGGATTATCGTGGCTGCCTGTACCCCCAGGACCCATGAACCTCTGTTCCAGGAAACAATCCGGGAGGCTGGATTGAACCGCTGTCTATTTGAGATGGCCAATATCCGGGATCAAAACTCCTGGGTCCACATGCATGAAAAGGAAAAGGCTACGAAGAAGGCTAAGGATCTGATCCGTAGCGCAGTTTCCAAGGCACGGCTTCTCTCTGCCCTCCCTGAACAGAAGGTTAAGGTTATCCCCCGTGGTTTGGTGATTGGGGGAGGAATCGCAGGGATGACCGCAGCACTGGAAATAGCCAGACAGGGTTTTGAATGTATCTTGGTGGAAAAGGAAAACGATTTGGGAGGAAATCTCCGCAAGCTCTACTTCACTCTGGAAGGGAATGATCCACAAAAGTTCTTAAAGGAAACGATTGAGAAAATAGAAAAGGATCAGCGGATCACGGTCTTGACCTCTACTGAGGTAGAGGAGATTAGTGGTTATATCGGGAATTTTAGAACCAAACTGATTAAGAAGAATGGATCAAATGAATCCGTAGAGATTGAGCACGGTATCATCATTGTGGCTACCGGTGCAAAGGAGTACAAACCAGGCGAGTATCTCTATGGGAAGAACGGGAAGGTAATCACCCAGCAAGAATTTGAGGAAAAGCTTGGCACTGATGCAACACAGGTAAGTGGTTTGAACGATATTGTGATGATCCAGTGTGTGGGTTCACGGGAAGGTGAACGGCCGTACTGCAGCAAACTCTGTTGCAGCAAGGCAATCAAGAACGCACTCATGGTAAAAGAGCTCAATCCCACGTGTAATGTCTATATCATTTACCGGGACATTCGCACCTATGGATTTAAGGAGGAGTATTACACCAAGGCACGGGAGGCAGGGATCATCTTTATCCGCTATGACCTGGAACGAAAGCCAGAGGTAATAGAAGGAGATAAACCTCAGATCAAGGTATTTGATCCTATAATCCAGGAAGAGCTCGTGATCAATACTGACCTCCTCGTCTTGAGCCCGGCGATTGTTCAGGAAAGTAATGAGGAATTGGCCAGACTGCTCAAGGTATCCTTAACCGATGACAAGTTCTTCCTCGAGGCACACGTGAAGCTCAGACCGGTGGACTTTGCCACCGATGGGATATTTCTCTGCGGACTCGCCCACTCCCCTAAACCTCTTGAAGAGTCGATTGTACAGGCGCAGGCAGCAGCAGCCCGGGCAGCCATCCCCCTTGCCAGGGGGGAGGTTGAGGTTGAACCGATCATCTCTTCGGTTGATCAGGAGAAATGCTTTGGGTGCGGGATCTGCGAGTACCTCTGCCCTTATAAGGCAATCAGGGTAGTGGATACAGAGAGAGGAGATCGTGCAGAAACCATCTCAGCATCCTGCAAAGGGTGCGGGGTGTGTGCAGCACGATGCCCGCGGCAGGCAATTACCATGGGAAGATATACCTACGATCAGATCTCTTCGCAGATCGCAGCAATTGCAGCAGGGTAAGTAGGGCGGCCTGATGGTCGTCTATAAACAAGAACAGGTAGAACAAGGAGATGAAAAACAAGGTCGATCCCGATTTTGAACCGAAGATACTCGGATTTCTCTGCAACTGGTGTTCCTATGCTGGTGCGGATTTAGCCGGGGTATCCCGCTTTCAGTATCCCCCTAACTTACGGGTGATCCGGGTGATGTGTTCGGGAAGGGTAGATGCTGCCTTTGTGCTGGACGCATTTTCCAGAGGGATGGATGGTCTCCTGGTAAGCGGCTGACACCCCGGGGAGTGTCATTACCAGTCTGGTAATTACGAAGCGGTAAACATGGTGAATATGACCTGGAAGATCCTTGAAGCTCTCAAGGTCAATCCGAAGAGGCTTGCCCTTGAGTGGGTATCTGCCGGGGAAGGGATGAGATTTGCCGAGATTGTTACCAAATTCACATTCTTGATCAAGGAACTCGGACCCTTAGGACAGGATGAAGGGATTGATGCTGAGACAATCAAGTTCAAACTGAGAGCGGCAAAGCAGGCAACCGAAGGGGAGAAGATGAGATGGATCCTCGGTAAGCAGACCGAACTTTCAAAGGATGGTAATCGTTACGGTGAGGTCTTTACCCAGCACGAGATTGGAAGGATCTTTGATATGCTCGCTCTTGAGGAAATAGCCAACCAGGAGATTATTCTCCTCCTTGAACAAGGAAACTACTCAGTTAAGGAGATATCAGATAAGCTTAATCTGCCTTCATCGCAGGTACTCTGCCAAGTCCAGGTATTGAGGAGGAAAGGGTTTCTGGAGTTAAAAGAGATAAGGGGATCATCACCCCTCTATGGCCTGGTGAGTAAAGAGGTTTACAGTGGAAACTAAACGCATCCTCATCGTGGGAGGAAGCATAAGCGGCATAAAGAAAGCAATTGAACTGGCAGAACAGGGAGACCAGGTTTACCTGCTTGAATCGCGTCCTGACTTAACCGGTGAAAGGATTATCGCAGATAATTCCCTCAACACGGATTCTCTCTTCCATTCCCCCGAAATAGAAAGAGCGAAGCGAAATCCAAACATTCATATACTCACCAATGCGGACATCGAGCAGGTTGAGAAGAACGGGGATGCATTCAAGCTCAGGGTAACGAAAAGACCTCTCCGTGTTATTCCTGAAAAATGCAATGATTGCAAGGATTGCATCAAGGTCTGTCCGGTGAGCCTATTTGATGATTACAACCAGAACTTATCCCTGCGTACAGCCATAGATTATTTCAGCTCTCACTGTTATCACATCATCAAGGAGCAGCCGATCTGCCAGGATACCTGCCCCATTCACCTGGACATAAGAGGTTACATTGGTTTAATCGCTGACGGAAGACTGGAAGAGTCCCTCGATCTCATCAGGGAGAAACTCCTGTTCCCTGCTACCATCGGGAGGATTTGCCCTCACCCCTGTGAAGAGCAATGCAACCGGGGACAAATAGACAAGCCCCTCTGTATCAAGGATTTAAAGAGGTTTGTGTCAGACTATGAAGTAAAACTTCTCACAATGCCCAGGACAAAAGGGCGGATGAGTACTCAGGGTAAAGACAGGGTTGCGATTGTGGGCGCTGGCCCTGCAGGGCTTACCTGTGCCCATGATCTTGGCCTTAAGGGTTACCAAGTCACCATCTTCGAAGCCTTACCTGTTGCTGGCGGCATGCTCAAAGTGGGGATTCCTGATTACCGGTTGCCCAGAACGATCCTCGAGATGGAGATTAATCAGGTTAGGGAGCTTGGAGTGGAGATAAAAATGGATACACCTGTTGGGAAGGAACTCAAGCTAAAAGGCCTGTTCAATCAAGGGTTTAAAGCAATCTTCATCGCAGTGGGGGCGCATAACAATCAGAGAATGAAGATAGCAGGTGAAGACTTACCCAATGTAGTTCCCGGTGTTTCCTTCTTAAGGGACCTCAATCTCGGAAAAGAGGTAAAGGTGGGAGAGAAGGTGGGTGTCATCGGAGGAGGAAATGTTGCCATGGATGCTGCCCGAAGCTCTCTCCGGTTAGGTGCAAAAGAGGTCTTAATCCTTTACCGGAGATCTCGGGAGGAGATGCCGGCAAGTGATGAAGAGATTGAAGCAGCCTTAGCTGAAGGGATAAATATACAGTATTTAATTGTACCATCAGAAGTTATCTCTGAGGCTGGCAAGGCAGTTGGCCTTACCTGTGTCAGGATGCAATTAGGAGAGCCTGACCAGAGTGGGAGGAGAAAGCCTATCCCCATCCCGGGTTCAGAATTTACCATCCCCCTCGACATGATCATGCCTGCTATTGGCCAGACCTCAGATCTCTCCTTCATTGAAGAGGGAAGCGGTATCACCCTCACCAAATGGGGAACCATCAAGGTTGATCCTGAGACCCTCGAAACGAGCCGCAAAGGGGTGTTTGCCGGTGGAGACTGTGTAACTGGACCAGGTATTGCTATTGAGGCGATAAGCGCAGGAAAACAGGCAGCCATATCAATCGAACGGTATCTAAAAAAAGGTTGATACTTCAATGATCGAAGAGAGAAAAAGGTATATCCCCAATTTTAAAGACATCCCCTCTAACCGGGCAAAGATACCTGAGATAGCTGCGGAGAAGAGGATAAAGGATTTCATAGAGGTGGAGTTGGGTTTAGATAGGGAACGAGCGATCAATGAGGCAAAGAGGTGCCTCTCCTGCCGCCGATGCCTGGGCTGTAAACTGTGTCTTGCCGCCTGTGAACCAAAAGCCATTGATTTCGATCAGACAGGAGAGAATATGGAGCTCATTGTGGATTCTCTGATAATTACACCGGGTGTGGAAATGGTTCCATCCAAAACAAAGGAAGAACTCGGTTATGGTAAGTTTATCAATGTGGTAAATGGCCTGGAATTTGAGAGTATCTTGCGAGAAGATGGCCCTTATGGCGGATTAATCTTAAGGCCTTCAGATGGGGAAATACCAAGAACAATTGCCTTCATTGCCGAAGGTAAAGATGCACTGCTTTATGCCCACAAAGAGATGTCCGCAACTCAGAAAAAATTCCCTGCGATAAAATTATCTCTCTTTTCAAAAGGAGAGCCAAGTGATGCTGATTCTCCTCCGGAGGGCATCATATTTACGCAATGGAAGAGCGATATACTTGAGGTAAAAGAAAAAGGGGGGAATAATAATCTTCTCATACAATGGAAAGCAGATGGAGAGATTAAGGAAGAGGAGCTTCAGATGATTGTGGTGGTAACCCCTCTTACCCTTTCTCCAGAAATAGTGCGATTGATTAATCAACTCGATCTTCCAAAACCCTCACCCTTCTGGGAGCATTTAGATACCTCCCTTATTAAAACGGAAAAGGCCAATGTCTTCTTTTCGGGAGGGATAGGGAAGATTTGACAGTGCTAAGGATAAGGTAGTATCCTCATGAAGAAAAATCTCGCTGTTGACCCGGAAAAATGTACCGGCTGCAGGATATGTGAACTGGTGTGCTCCATGGTAAAGGAGTCTAATTTCAACCCTAAAAAGGCCAGGATAAAGGTGCACCTGGTGGGAATCCCTGAGATTCCTGTTCCTGTCCTCAGCAGGCTCTGTGATGAGTGTGGTGGAGAACCTGTCTGCCTCAAATACTGCCCTGTCGAGGCCATCAGCTTTTCGGAAAATAACCCTAAACCGGATAAGAAAAGGATTATTCTGGCCAACGAGGTAGCAGAAAGTTGGCTTAAGAAATACTTAAAAGGGCGGGATTAACCATATGCCTCAAGTAAAGATCAGAACCTTTGCAAGGATGAGAGAGATCCTGGGGGGGAAAGAGATTGAGTTTACAATTGGCCTTAATGAGACGATTGGAACACTCATCGAAAAACTGGTCAAGACCTATGGCCGCTCCTTTGAGAATCAGATCAAGGACCCTGTGACTGGCACCCTCATTCCTGTCCTGATCATGATAAATGACAAGGTCTATCGCTCCGTAGTGGACATGGGGGAAAAGGTCTCTGATGGTGATACCGTAACCATCCTCATACCATTTGATGGGGGAGAATCCCGGTCATAATGTGAAATCTGGTATCTTACTTATCTCCTACCTTTAATTAAATAGGACTTAGTAATAAAGAGATAGGAAAGTTATTGGGAGCGATACATTACCGTGCTATGCAAGGCATCTGAAAGGTTGAGGCAGGGGATGACCCATGACAAGAAATTATCAAAACTGGTCAAGGAGCTTGAATCAAAAGTCAGACCTGATAACCTTCATCCTCACTGCTTGGAAATTAAGACTCAGACTTTTAAAAACCAGGCCTGACACTTGCATCAGGTCATGGGCTTTTCTGTACATGGAGTAAGGCTGTAACTTCTGCGCAATTCGGTGTCGGACTTTTCTTATCACACACACTTACCTTTATGGTGTAATCGCCATTAGCTAAAGTTGAA
>Ga0315289_10001084_pt1 | contig 42528 bp, 68 predicted proteins | sample YL17G11_40_MG_FD_203452 | JGI IMG/M metagenome (GOLD analysis project Ga0315289, IMG submission 203452) | Sediment microbial communities from Yellowstone Lake, YNP, Wyoming, USA - YL17G11_40 | ecosystem: Environmental > Aquatic > Freshwater > Lake > Sediment | place: USA: Wyoming | collected... | reverse complement strand
GTGGGTGGGGGGCGCGCCGCCCCGCGGGGGCTGGGGGGGGGGGGTTCGGGTTGCCGGCGGGGAGGGCAGTAGAGGCGTCTGCTCCCGCCACAATGCCCGTGGCGCTCGCGGATACCATTCCTACGCATGGTTTTTCAGCGAACGCCCCCGAATTGGTCCCGGAGGTCGAGGGAAAGGTCCCGCGCGTCAGAATACGCAGAGAGTGTGCGGTTGGCGCGCTTGACGCGGTAGCGCTCGAGGCCCTTGCTGACCACGACGGCGACGGGCATGACCAGGCTCCAACGTCCGATAATGCCATAGTATGTTGCGCTCCACCTGCCACGGCGCTAGCGCCAGAGTGGGTAGAGCAGGCGGACGGGATAGGGATACCACAGGTGGTAGGCGAGAGGGGCGAGGCCGAGCGATTTTCGGGAGACCCCTTGCCCCCCCTGACGGGCGGGGTCGAATAACGATGGACTCACTCTGGCATATTTCTGCAAAAGTAAGGGGTTTTTGATGAAATCCAGGTCTTGTTGTCAGTTTGGTAAGGGGTGGGGTGGGGTGTAAGGAGGGGCGTATTGGGATTTCGTGTCCGCCGAGAGCGCATAACCGCCAAACGAGCCGTTTTCTGAGCAAAGAGGAGGCGTTTGTATGAGGACACGAGAGTTTATGAAGTGGTGGGGGAAAGAGGAGCGAAGTCCGGGATGGACTTTTGAGAAGCAATGTCAGGGCATGGTTCATACGGAGACGGCGTGGGCAAGTTACAGTCGGCAATGCAGGCGTTTTGCTACGGAGACGGTGAGGGGCAAGCGTTATTGTCTCCAGCACGCGAAGTTGGTGCAGGAACCGAAGCGAGAGGTCGAGGTAGGCGTTCGTGTAGTTAGTCACCAGGCTGTTGAGCGATTATGGCGGCGTTGGGGTGTGGGAGGGTCAAATGGCAGAAAGCGTCTCAGGTGAAGGCGTAGACAAGGTTCCGGTGGTGTACGAGTTGTCGCAGTATGCGGACACAGAAGGTCGAGAGATTACGCGGCTGTGTCCGGTGGCGCGGCCTGGGGAAGTGTTGCCGGTGCGGTTTCGCGGGAAGGCGGTGTTGGTATTGGGAGAGGTTTCTGTGCCGTTCATATTTGAGATTGAGGCGTCATCGACGGCGGAGGCGTTCGAGAAGTACGATGCGCGGCGGGACGAGGTGGGGTCGAAGTTGGGGGAGGAGATGCGAGCGGCGGCGTTGTCAGCGCGACTGCGTTCGCCGCTGATAGGGGACTTTCGGACGGAGAAGATGAGGCGTCGGTTCGGGGGTAACGGGGGCTAAGGAGTAGCGGCATGATGTATAAATACTTTAAGAGCGATGGACACGACGGACACAACGTACCGTGCGGGGTGATGTCTTTGGCACAGCAGGATTTATGGGAAAGGCGTCAGAAGATTCCAAAGGACGCGGCCTTTTGGCAAGCGGTTCACGAATACACTTATGGACTTCCGCCAACGGTTCCAACCCAAGAAGAATGGTTTGCGGCGCATGGTCTTGATGACAACGTGGGCTTGGAGGAGTAACGGGGGATGACGGCGGTTGCGACACAACCCGAATTGCAGACCGAGATAACGCCCGAAGTCATGGCCGCGTACAACTGCGCCTATTGGGCGATGTTGAACAAGATACGTCTGCAATCGAGCGAGTTTGCCATATATCCGCACTATCCGTACCAGTTGGAACCGATGAAGTTGCAGCATAAGCGGGTTTGTTACATGAAGGCTACGGGCGGGGGTTTTTCGGAGTTGGAGATTTTAAGGGCGTTACACGGCATGATTTACGGTCGGTACGCTTTAGGGGTGCTTTATCTGTTTCCGACGACGGACGACGTTGGGGAGTTCAGCAAATCTCGGTTCGGGCCATTGATCGCGGCGAACCCTGTCAGCATCGGTCGGTTCGTCAAGAGTGGGGGCAAGGGAACGGACACGACGAGTTTGAAGAAGGTCGGGAACGCGAACCTGTTTCTTCGCGGGGCGCGGTTGACGCAGGACGTGGGTGGTGGGTCGGACACGAAAGAGGCGTCGAAGTTGCGGGGGATTCAGGTCAACCGTGTGGTGTTTGACGAGTTGGACCTGATGGACGAGGACGCGATAGCCAAAGGGTTGGGCCGGTCGCGGGCTTCGGCGATTCAGGAAGAATGTTACATCAGCAATCCGACGGCGGAGGGCGCGGGGATAGACAGGCTGTTCGGGCAGTCTGACCAGCGGTACTGGTTTCGCCGGTGCGTGTGCGGAGAACGGTTTAGCGCGGATGCCCTGTTTCCTGACTGCGTTCGTATCGGCGACGACGGGCGGGGGTACATCGCGTGTCCGAAGTGCGGGAAGGCCGTGCCGACATATGCGGGGAAGGAAACCGGAGAGTGGGTCGCCAAGAAGCCGGACGTGAAAGACTTGGCGGGATACCATTGGAGCCAGTTGTCGAGTGCATTTAACGATCCTGCGGACATTCTCAAGGAGTTCAACGACCCCAAGAATCCGAATCTGTCCGACACTTATCGGCTGCGTTTGGGGTTGCCGCACACTCCGAAAGAGGCTCGGTTATCGGTCGGTCAGGTGCTGGATTGTTGCGGGTCGGAGCCGATGCTTCAGCGGTTCGACGGGCCTTGTGCGATGGGTGTGGACATCGGGCGCGAGTTCCACGTCGTCATAGGCATCAGGACAGGGCCGGACCGATACGAGACAGTGCGGTTGGTGCGGATACCATGTTCCGCCGGTAGTGTGACGATGGAGTCGGCCTGGAACGCCGTGCACGATTTGGCGCGGGTCTTCAACGTTGAGATCACCGTTATTGACATTCGGCCTTATGAACACGATGCCAGGAAGTTCAGGGAGGCCGAGCCGTATCGCGTTCTTTTGTGCGAATACACCGAGAATGCGTTGACGGACAATGTGGTGAACGACGAGACGGGCATCGTGAAATCGCACAGGACGAGTCTTTGCGACACGACGCATCGACTGGTTGCGGAAGGGCGGTTGAAGATACCGCGCCGGTCGCCCGAAGTGGAATTGTTTGCCGAGCATGTGGCGAGCATGGCGAAAATACTGGAGACGAACAAGAAGACGGGCGTACCGATTTACAGGTACGTCGGGCCGGAAGACGACCATTACCGTCACGCGCTTGGGTACTTCTGGTTAGCGGCGCAGCGGTTGCAGATAGCGTCGCCCTGGGGCGCGGTCGATAGGCCGCGCGTGGCGTTGCACGCGAACGCGATGGGGGAGTAGGAGGGCTTTCAATGTTCGGGTTGCTTCTGTCTTCTCTGTTCGGCGGGTTGTTCGGAAAGAAGAAGCGGGCGGCGGAGACCCCCATGAGAACGCCGGGTCTTTTCCGGGAAGGCGCCGAGACTTACGGCGAAGAAACATTAGCGACTTCGCGCGAGGAGCGGATTCCGCTGGCCCCGGAGGAGATGAAGCGGCGTCGAACACTTCTCACGGGCGGGGTGAAAGAGAAACCTGCGAGAACGCCCGGAATGTTCACCGAAGGCGGACAGACTTACGGCGAGGAGTCTTTGGGTTTGTCGCGCGAAAAGCGGGTTCCGCTTGAGTTGACGGAAATCAAACGCCGCCGTCGGACACTTTATCCGCATTCGTATCAGACGGTGCTGGGTTGATGGCGGGGAATGGAGGACAAGAACGTGCCTGATGACCGCGCCAACGCGATAATTAAACTCCGCGACAGGGAACGCGAAAAACAGTCGAATATCCGCAACCTGTACCAGGAGGCGGCGGACTTGTGTATTCCGCGCGATACCCACATCACGCAAAAGCGGTCGCCCGGAGAGGACGTGAGCCTTCGGTACGTGGACGGCACGGCGGTTCAGGACGCGGCTATTCTCGCGGCGGGTCTGGCGACGACGTTGCTTCCAGCGGGACAGAAGTTTTTCGCGCTCTCTGCGGATGACCCGCAATATGCCGAGCGCGATGATGTGAAACGCTATTTTGCGATGATTGAGGAAGTGGCTCATCAAAAAATGTTCTCCTCGAACTTCACGCTCAACATCAACGAGACCATCTACGTTCTGTCGTGCCTCGGAACCGGCTGCCTCTATGTGGATTGGAACCAGAAACTTGGGTTGGTTTATAAAGACTACGACATCGCGCTCTATCAAATCAAGGAGGATTCCAATGGGTTCGTGGACACGGTTATCCTGTCCTACGAACTCACGGCGCGGCAGGCGGTTCAGGAATATGGATACGTGAACTGCTCGGAAGAGGTCCAGAAGGCGGCGGATGATTTGGCGAACGAAAGTAAGAGGTTCCCGTTCATCCACGTCGTGCGTCCGCGCGAGACGAATCCACTTGCAAGAAAGGTCAAGGATTCGTTTCGGTGGGAGTCTCTTCATGTGGACGAGAAGGCGAAGGAAATCGTCAAGGAGTCCGGCTACGAGACGTTCCCGTTCGCCGTTTGTCGCTGGAGGAAATCGTGGGGCGAGAAGTACGGCATCGGGCAGGCACTCATGGCGCTGGCGGACATTCGGATGCTTCAACGGATGCGGGAATCGAAGCAGAAGTTGGCGAATCGTTTGGCCGAGCCGCCTTACACGGCCAAGTTGAACTCGATGGAAGGGGGTCTGGATGTAAGGCCCAATGCCGTTAACTGGGTCCGAGAACACGATGCGGTCAAGGCGCTGGACCAGGGGATTACCGGAAACTACGTGACGACGACTGAGGACGTGAAGGAACAACAGCAGATTATTCACGACGCCTTTTACCGCAACGTCTTTTTGCAGTTCACGGACATGGACAAGACCCACATTACGGCCTATCAGATTCGGATGAAGGCGCAGGAAGGGTTGAAGTTGCTGGCGCAGCCGGTTGCGCGGATGCAAGAGGAGTTGCTGACACCCATCATCACGCGGACGATTGACCTTTTGATGAAGTGGGGCGTTGTGCCGCGTCCGCCGGAATGGCTGAAGGGATACAAGATTGAGTACCTGGGCCAGTTGGCCCTTGCACTCCGGGATCAACAGGCAACGGCAGCGATACAATTTATGGAACTGGTGGTGGGGATGGCGCAGGTTGCGCCGGAGGCGGTGGACACCATCAACCTCGATGTCATGCTGCCGGATGTGGCGCGAAGTCATGGGATGAAGGTATCTCATATTGCCAGTCCCGAACAGATTGCCGCGAAGCGCAAGGTGCGGGCGGAACAGATGGAGGCACAACAGGCGCTGGAAGCCGCCGAGGTTGCCGGAAAAACATATGGGAAAACCACAAAATCGCCGGAGCGCGGAAGTCCGGCAGAGGAAATGATGGGTGCAGGAAAGGAATAGCCATGCCATACACAGTGCGAAAGACGGACGGTTATCGTGTGACTTCTCCGCACGGAGTCAAAGCAAAAAACACCACGAAGCAAAAAGCCGCAGCGCAGGTGCGGTTGCTGCAAGGCATTGAACACGGATGGAAACCGACAGGTAAGGCGGCGAAATACGCCAAGGCGCGCAAGAGGAAGAAATGACGCCGGAAGAAAAAAGAAAACAGACGGTTCTTTCCTACCAGCACGTCTTCGGCAGCGAGGAAGGGGCGAACGTGCTGGCGGACTTGTCGCGCTTCTGTTTTGAGAACTACACGACGTTCTTTGGCAACAGTGAGCGGATGTCGGCGTTCACGGAAGGCAAGCGCGCGGTGATTCTGTATGTACGGTCCGTCGTATCGGCGAAGCCGGACGACGGGGAGCCAACGAGGGCACGGACAGAGGAGGACGAGGACAATGCCGCCTGACGAAACCGTTGAAACCGTTGTGGAAGAAACAAATACTGACGCGGCAGTCGAACCGAAGGCCACGGACTTCTTGAACGAAGATGGTACGTTCAAGGAAGGTTGGCTCGGCGCGCTCGTGCCGGAAGACTTGCGCGACCGCAAAGTTTACAAGACCACACCGGACATCCGAAGCGCCCTGAAACTGCTCGCCCATCAGGAAAAGTTTCTCGGCAGCCAGGGCAAAGGCATCATGCCGCTCGGCGAGAAGCCCACGCCGACCGACCTGGAGATGTACCGCAAGGCGATGGGGATACCCGAAACGCCGGACGGCTACAAGGTTGAAGTGCCGGAAGGTCTGGGCGATTACTACGACGAAACGGTGATGAAAGAAACCGTGAAGGGGCTTCACGCCCTGCACCTGACTCCGGCCCAGGTTTCGGGGGTCATGGCCCTTGAAGCCGGACGGTTGCGGGCGGGCATCAAGGAACAAGAGGAGTCCGAGGCGAACGCGCACAAGGAAACTGAAACGGTTCTCCGTGAGGATTGGGGAGAGAAGTTCGAGGAGAATCTTCGTTTGGCGAACCGCGTTATCGCTGAAAATGTCGCAGAGGAAGATAAGGACGAGATTCTGGCGCTCATTGGGAACAACGTCAAGGTCTCCAAGTTGTTCGCCAAACTCGGCGAGGCGTATCTTGAAGATAGGTCGGTGAACACGGACGGGGAAAGGCCGTCGGGCATCCAGTCCGAGATTGAAAAATTGGAGGCGACGCCGGGGTACGCGGATGGCAAACTCCGGCAGACGAACCGCAAGGAACACGACCGTATTTTGGCGCGGTTGCAGCAACTTTACAAACGGCGATTCCCGGAGGGTTCGCCAGCCGCGACCGCCTAGACAGTTGAGTTGAAGACGCGGGCAGACCTACGGGTTCCGCGCGGACTGCTGGAAAGACAGCCGCCGCAAGCAGGCGTGACACGAGCCAGGATGAATCCGCTGATTCAGCGGGGAGTTCTCCGAAATCGGGTTGTTTTGTTTTTGGTCAACCGGAACAAGGAGGACGAACCATGAGTCAGCAAATTACGGAGGCCTTTAAGAATCAGTATAAGGCCGCCTTCGAGTTGAAGTTTCAGCAAACGCAGAGCGTTCTCGAAGGGACGGTGCGGAACGAACCGCAAGAAGGCGAAGTGAAGTTCTGGGACTTCATCGGCGAAGTGTCGCCGGTGTGGGACCTGCCGCGTCATTCGGACACCCCGCAGATTGACACGCCCCACAGCCGCCGGGCCTGCAAATTGCACACGGCGGAATGGGCCGACCTCATCGACGATGACGACAAGATTCAGACTCTCGTGGACCCCACGAGCGACTACATCCGCGTCGCCGTTGCCGCGATGAACCGTGCCAAAGACGAGCGGATTCTTGAGGCTCTCGGCGGCGCAGTTCTCACGGGCAAGGCCGGGACCACCAGCGTCAACTTCTACGACGCGGGCGAGTCGCGGGTCATCAACGGGACGGGTTCGCTGATTGCGGCGGGCAGCGATGCCGGAGCCACAACCGAGACCGGCCTGACGCTGGCGAAAATCGGGCTTATCAAACTGCTGCTCGATGAAGCCAACGTTCCGGCGGACGGTCGAACGCTTGTCGCCAACGTCACGAACCAGACGTATCTGCTGGGTTCGGCGAAGGTCACGAGCGGCGACTACGCCACCATCAAGGCGTTGACCCGTGGCGAGATCGACACCTACATGGGCTTCACCTTCAAGTGGTTGCCCACCGACAGGTTCCAGTACCACGCGGTTGATGTCAGCGGCATCGAGTGTTTCGCGTATCACCGCGACGCGGTGCTTCTGGCGAAAGCCAAAGACATCGAGACCAAAGTGGACACCCTGGCGACGAAACGTTACAGCGTTCAGCCGTATGCCAAGATGCGTGTCGGGGCGACACGGTTACAAGGCCCAGGCGTTGTGAAGTTCATCCTGGCTCCGTCGCCGACGCCGGACTTCACGCAGGCGTAGGAACGTGCCACAAACTCGTGACGTGAGTGGAATGAGAAACAAGACAAACAAAGGAGGCTCAAAATGAGTACGATGCTAAGTCCCCAAAACCTTCTTCCCGCCATTGGGGAGGGGGCAAACCCTCTGGACTTGGGTGGAACGACCGGGCGCATGGGAATCCATGCCAATTCTGCGACCAAGCAGTTTGTGTACGGGCAACGGCTGATAAAGCCGGACGGTCGGTTGTTCAAATACTGTCTAGCGACGACGGGCGGCGTGGACGGGTATCACGCCTGCAAGTCGCTTGCAGACGACGTGATTGGCGAGGTTCTGACCGTCGCAGCGGCCATCGGTGATACCTCGTTCGAGATTACGGAAACGGGATTTACCAAGAACCAACTGCAAGGGGCGTATGTATTCATCTACGATGCAAGTGGTGGTGGTCAATTCCGTTACGTCACCGGAAACGAAGCATCTGGCACAGCCACGACCGTGTGCTATGTTTCGGAACCGTTCGACCAGACAATCGCAGGAACGGAATACTGCGAGATGTTTGAGAATCCCTACTCGCTCTGCACCAAGACGGCCACCGGCAAGGCGGCTTGCATTGCCGTGCCTGCCTGCACAGCAGCGTCCGGCTACAACTTCTGGGGCCAGACGTGGGGACCGTGCGTGGTGTCGCCGGGCGAGACGATTGTGCCTTCGGGTGACATCAGGCAACTGGTGTTCGGGTCGAACAACGCCGTGTTCATGGAAGCGCACGGCACGGACTATCAGCACGCGGGCTTCGTGATGAACTACAACAGCGACAACGGCCCGCTCATCATGCTCCAGATTTCCATCTAACCCCGGTGGAGGGGGAGGCGGCAATCGGGCCGCTTCCCCCTCGCCAGAGACGGAGCGGAACTTGGACGGTGAACTCGTACCGCCGGACGTGAGCGAGCGCGACCTGCGCGACGAAGTGAACCTGCGCACGCATAAGGCGGGGTACACCGACCGCGACGGGCAGCCGATGGAACGGCGGGGTATCCGGTCGCATCCGGCGTCGGAGGCGTATCGTCGGAACTTTCGGCGGATTTTCGGACACGATTAGAAGGAGGAACGGTCATGGCGCAGAAAGTGGAAATCGAACTGGAAGGCGGGCAGGGGCTTACCTACAACGCCGGGGCGGATTCAAACGACAGGATTATAATCGAACAACTTCATTTGAATGCCGATGATGCCACCACGCTTGCCGCGCTCATCAAGGGGGGCGAAACTCTGACCATCACTATTAAAAAGAAGGGGTGAGGCAATGACGATGACTGCGGTATCTGTCTGCAACCTCGCCCTCAGTCGCATCGGGGCAACAGCGATTGTCACCTTGGCCGACGCGACGGATGAGGGCGTTCAATGCAACCTGCATTACGAACAGGCAAGGGATTCCCTCCTGCGCTCGCATCCCTGGCGGTTCGCGTCGCTTTGGGTCGAACTCGTGCGCGACGCGGCGGCGGACTCAGGCACGTCCACAGGCACCGGCAACACCAGCACGAAACTTTACGACACCGGCAAGGCGTGGAGCGTTAACGGATACGCGAACTACTACCTGCGGATTACGGGCGGGACCGGGGCGAACCAAATCCGCAAAATCGCGTCCAATACGGCGACCATCCTCACCGTCAGCGTCGCATTCACGACCACGCCGGATTCGACCAGTACCTACGAGATTTGGGAAAACTACCCGCCGTATCCGTGGGCTTACCAGTTCGACTTGCCAAGCGACCTCTTGCGTCTGCACCGGACTTACGACGCGGGCGTTTACTACGAGATTGACAACGGCCTACTGAAAACCGATGAATCCGAGTTGGCAATCAACTACGTTAAGCAAGTGACAGACCCTGACGACTTCGACCCGCTTTTTGTGGAAGCCCTGGTGCTTTCGCTCGCAGCAAAACTTTGTATGCCGCTCCTGCACGACAAGGTGATGAAGCGCGAGTTGGAGGCAGAACTGGCGGAAGTCATCGCTCGCGCGCGCATCGTGAACTTGCAAGACTCGAAACCGGACCTCGCTCCGCAGACCTGGACGGCGGCGCGGCGGGGCTGGACCCCAAGTTCGGAGTAAGGTCGTATGGCACTCGGCGAAAACGTCAAACTGATTCCCGAAAGTGTGGTCTATGGTGAGTCGTTGGAAGACGACCTCATCACCGTGGACTACAATCTGCCAATCGGGAAACGTGCTGCCCAAACCCCGAAAGTAGGCGACCCCTATCCTGGCGACCGATACCTGGCGGCGCAAACGGCCCCGTGGGGATATACGGTTCTTGAAACCGGTAGCCTCACTTCTCGGAAGTCGCCAGACCAGGGAGCCTACATCACCGGCGTCCAATACGCCAAACCGAAAGTCCCTTACGACAGCGGCATTTCGGGTTTGTACGAGGTCTATCGGAAGTTCGAGACGGGCCGGATGGGACGGCGTTATGGAACCCGCGTGTTTTTGGTTGCCGACGCCAACGCCGAGTCAGCGGCCGAATCCGCGATTCCGGTCTTGATGCCGATGATGCCTTCCGGTGCGTGGTCGGTTGCGCCGTTGCGTGAAAAGACCATCGAACGTCGTTGGCGGGTAGGGATAGCGAAGATTACTTGCATCTTTGACACCGTTTCGGAAACCAGCGAACTCATCGTTCTCAACAAGGGTATCCTTGAATGCGATTCGTCGGTTCTCATGCGACCCGTAAGAATCGACCTGAACGGCAAGGAAATCGGAATCCCCTACAAGGATGGCAATGTCTGGAAAGAGTGGCGTGTCGTGAAGGGAGACAAAAGTTGGCCGTTTCCCAAGCCCCAGCCGACTATACACGCGCTTCTAGATTCCTCGAATCTCAATGCCGTCACCGCGATATTCGGCAAGTTCAATTCCGATGCCTGTCCCCACATTCTCGGCGTGTCGGCGGGGAAACTGTGGTTCGACAAGTTGTGGTTCCGGCAGAGAAGGTGGGGGAGCGGGCTTATCTACGACGTGCGCATGGGCATGTCGGTCAACTGGGACGGATGGGACGAGGAAACCAAAGTACGATTGCACAAATATATTTCTTTGGAAAACCCACTTTATAAAGCAGATTCGACAACGGACACCGGCCAGAAGAAACACATAGGTTTTTGGGAAGCCACGGGCGCGTCGGACGAGAACGTTTTGCCGCACGCTAAGGTGAGTTTCGCGCTTCTGAACTCATACTTGTCCTAAAAAAGGGAAGATGTCTAACATGGTCGATTTGAGCAATCTTGAAAACTTCGAGCATCTGGTTTCCGCCATTTTGGATATGGCAGGGAGCATCAAAAGGCTCAAGCCGCCCAGCGCATCGGATAGTGTTGAAAAAGTGGTTGCATGGGCGCAAGATGTTCAACGGGCTTTTGCCCTATTGCCAAGTGTCCCCGACGGGGAGATGCTTTTGCGGTTCGGCGAAGAAGTGGCCGATTCGCTTGGGGATGTTGACCAGAAAATCGAAGCGGCCAAAAAGCCTGACGAGGAAGACCCGTGGAGCGGGCCGTTAGACGATAAGGAAAGTTTCTGGGCCATTCTTGACGATGGAGTAAGAAGTGGAACCTATCCCGCGTATCAATTCACCTATGATTTTACGGAAGTCGAAAAGACATCGACCGGATATGGTACGAGTTGGACGGCCCTTGCGGGCGGACGAACTGGCACGGCAAGGAATGGCTTCGATTTCGGTCTTAATGCGCAAGGGGGAGTCCCACTACAAGATGGTACGCTCGTTCGGCTGTGGGAGGTTCCCGTGGCTGGACAGACGACGCTGGAGTATTGGTTTGAAGGTGGTTATCACGATTGATAGATAAAGGAGAATCACATGACTGCACCAGTAACGTATTACTCGCCGGAGGACTTCTTTGGCAGACGCATCGCCATTGACGACCTGGACGCCAACACGGTTCGGAGCGACTTGCTCTCCGCCCAAGCGTTCATCCCGCTGGACATCTGTGCGCTCAGGGAAATCGCCACCAATGAAATCCAGAACCTCGCCGCCCACGGCGGAATTATGGCGGTCGATTCGACCCCACTCCTGAAACGGGTCAACGCCGCCACGGACAAGGCCCTTCGCATTGAATGGGCTGCAAGCGATTCAAACGAAGCCCAGTTTCCCCCTGTGCCGTGGCCCCCGGACCTTGACCCGGCGGCGAATGTCATCATCCACTTGCTTCTGGCCCGAAATACTGGCACGGATGATTGCACGATTGACGTGCAAGCGTTTGAAAATACCGTGACCGGAAGTGCCTATGCCGCCGATACGGAAATGGGCGGAAGCACGACCGCCTTAGCCAGTACGAATACGATTGAGGAAAAGACGGTTACACTAAGTGCGTCGAACATCGTGGGGCATCCGGGGTTCCTGAACCTGTCGCTCGTTCCCGCAGCGCACACCACGGACAAACTCTGGCTTTACGCGGCTTGGATTGAATACACCAGGTCTCTCCGCACCTCCTAAAAGAGACCAAATAACAAGACGGCAGCATAAATGCAACAAGAAAAAAAGCCGGAGAAATCGACCGACTTGCTCATGTTGGCACGCGAGGCTGCGCAGCGCGAGTTGGAGACCCTTCGTGGCAGGCTGGAGAAACCGAAGAAGCAAACGCTTTTAACCGGGCATAGGAGATTTTGGGATGCCTAAGTTTCCGTCCATATACCAGCGGCGACTACGTGATGCGCCACCGCCCGCGCAAGCGGGATGGGAAGACGAGCCGTTATACAGCCACGAGGAAACCGGTCAACGCATTCAGGCAGACATGGAGGCCGCCAAAAACGCCATCGAGCTCACCACACTGAAGAGACAGGCGGACGAGACGATGCTTTCCGCGTTGCGGGATGCCGAAGAAGCACCGGACGAAGAAAGTGCGGCGAAGATTCGTGAAGCAGCCGAGGCTGGCGTGTTCAAGTTGCAGGCGAAGAACATCCGGGTACAGAACGCTTTCTCGGCGCACGTGGAAGAGTCGCTGGCGGGATGGAAGGACAGATTCGCGCAGCAGGCGAAGGCCATCAAGGAAAAGAGACTTTTCGACCAGAGCGAAATCAATGTCCGCCGATTCGTCGAGGCTGGCCGCGTGGATGAAGCGGCCAAACAACTCGAAATACGAAGAGTGGCCTTCCCTGAACTGGGAGCGCAGATTGACGAGGAAATCCGAAACCTGCCGATGACTTCGGCCATAGCGCAGGCGAGCGGTGCTCTGGCAGGCGGCGATTTGCAGGGGGCCAGGGGATTCATCGAGCAGGCGCGGAAGTTGCCGTTGTCGGTCGAGCAGAAGGAATCCATCAACAAGTTGGAAGGGGTGATAGAGCGCGGAGAGCAACAGCGCAGGGATGCATGGCTGTCCGAAATGGTGGGGCAGGCCATTGCGGCCCGTTCGCTTCCATCGGAAGAAAAGTATGCCAAAGTGGAGGAACTCCGCAAGATGTTGGTGCAGAACACCGCCATGTTCCCGGCGGAGACGATACGAGAAATGCATAGATTCTTGGACGGGATACTGGCGGGACGGACCGTGAAATCGGACCCGAAAATCAAAAGCGATTTTATAGATGCGGCGCTTCAGATTCGAGACGATACGCCGGAAAGCGAAGTCAAGGCATTTCTGAACAGGCTGGACACGGCCTTGACAGTGGGCCAGACGCTTAGCGACGAGGATTATGAAAGTCTGCGCCTGATGGTTGCCAAGCGCGGCGACCGGACCGACAAGGCCACAGCCGACATGCTCGATGCCGTCACGGAATCCGCCAAACAGCGCGGAATCAACGACTTGGCCGACTTCAAGTGGCAACTATCGCAGGACGCGAAAAAGAACAACTGGACGCCGGAGCAAGTCTGGACAGAAGGAAGCAACAGGATTCCCGCGTGGAAAGATGCACCGTCGTTGGCAATTTACACTCCTGCTCATGTCCAGGGGGTCTTTGGTGACATCAAGATTGGCGGGCGCATCTTACCAGGCAATCCCCCCGGCGTCATCACGTTCTGGCAGGATGACACCAAATCGAAGGCTTGGGAAAAGGCCGTGGCCCACGCGCTGGTCAACCTAGAAGGCGACCAGGCAAATCTCGACCAGGCCATGCGGCTCATCAAGGAGAAGTACCCCGAAGCCGAAATCGTTCCGGGGCAGGTATCCGTTCCGTGGACGAGTTTGCCGGAAGAAGTCAAGCGGCGGGACTTTGAGGCACTTTCCAAAGCCAAAGTGACCGGCGGATGGATATGGAAATCCTATGAACCTGTGGGCGGATGGACGCAGGATCAAATTACCAAGGCGCACGAAGAAGGCATGACACCGGAGAAGTTCGGGGCGTGGTTGAGGGAGAAGGGGCAGATTCGCATGGTTCCCGCGCCTGCGGTTGCCAAAACGCCACCTGTCGCGTCTGCCCCTGTGCGAGTTTCAACGAGGGCGGCAGTTGAGTCACTGCCTCGTGGAACACAATACTTTTGGAAAGACGAAACCAGACCACGGATAAGACAGTAATGGATGAATGGAAACCAACCGACCCGATAGTGGGTGAAGGAACGGCGGTAGCCGAAGAAGAATGGGAACCGTCTGACCCCATTGTTTCTGCGCCCGCCGCGCCTGCCCCACGACCCCGCGAGACACCCGCCGAAACGGGAAAGCGGGCAAGGGACACCTTGCAATTCGCCAAAGATTTCGGACTTCTCCTGGAAGATGGCGAACGAGCGGTGGTCTTGACTGAACGCGGGATGACGCCGGAGGCCGCGCGTAGGCAGATAGAATTGACCACGCCTGTTCCGCAGACTGCACACAAGGCGGCGGTGGATGCACTGGTGGCAGAGAGTGGTCGCATGGCTCCCATCATTGGCAACGGGAACGCAATGGAGTTGACGCGAAAACGGATGGACTTCATCGAGGCGGTTCACTCGGCTTCGCAGACATACAGACTTCCACCGGATCAACGATGGTCGGCTTACAACAAGGCGATGGACGTGGTGGATTCTGCGGCCAAGACTTTGCGCGAAGGTGAACTGGTTGTCTTGCGGGACAAACCACTTGAAATGTGGGACCAGGTAGGTCAAGGATTCGCGCCCATCTTCCAGCAGTACGTTCACGAAGAACTCGGACTTGGCCCAAGATACGCCCTGTCTCGGCGCGCAAAATCCGTCGCCGAAGGTGTGGCCGAAATGCCCTACTGGGCCAGGGCCATGATTGGTGTTGAAATGTCTGCGGCGGACGGATTCACGTTTGGAACACTTGGCCTGATGTCCAGCATCGGGACACAGGCCCGTGACGAGATGCTGGCCAAAATGGCCGCTGCGTTCAACGCCATAGATGAGACGACGCCGGGATGGTCGCGGTTTGTCGGTGGCATGACAGGGTACGCCATATCACCGCTTGGTCCCATCGGCGGTGCGGCGGCGCGAGGTATTGCGGCGGCGGGTGGAAAAGAACTTGCGGAAGCGGGATCGATGACTGCTATCCGTGAAGTCGGAAAGCGAGAAGGTTTCAGGGCGGCGTTAAAGTTGGCCTACGCAGGATTCCCCGAAGAAGCGACGGCATGGGGCGGAATCATTGCGGCCCAAAGCGCCGCAAGCGCCTACGCGACCAACCCCAATATCACGCCGGAAGACCTTGCGAAAGCCACACTGTTTGGCGCGGCACAGGGCGTTCTTCTTCAGGGTGTCGCGCCGGGGGTCAAGTTGGTCGGGGCGCAGTTGACCGGCTTGGATTCCGTACAGGCATGGCTGAACACACATGCGCCAGGGACATTGACCGAGCGCGAACGGTTGATACAGGACTTCGCGGCAAGAACGGGCCAAGAACCTGCGGCGATTGCAAGGTCACTTGACGATATGATGGCTAATTTGGGGAAGCGGGAATTGCCGCCCGAAATGCAGCAAGCCGTCAAGGTTCTGTCGTCTCCACCCAAGCCCGCAGAAGCCCCCAGGATGCCCGCAGAGCCACGAACGGCCCCCGAAGTGGCTCCTGGGGTCAAACCGGAGGCGGTTGTCCCCGCTATCCCCGCAGTAGAACCTGCCCGTGCTGCCATGCAGGAATACAATCAACGTCTTACAATGACAATGGCAACGCGGGGTGATGTCGGGGTCAAGGCGCTCTTAAAAGAAATCTCAAAGCGATACGGAGTCACGCCAGACCAAATGATAGCGGCAGGGGCGGAGGCCAAAGCCGCGCCGGAAGCGAAGCCTGAAACGACCTCCATCAAAAAGGCCATTATGGAGGCCGAGCGCGTGGCGCGCGGGGCCGAACCGTTGCCAAAACCAACACCAGAAACACAACGACAGTGGTTGGATGAAGCCAAGAAGCGGGTCGAGGCCGACCCCGAACTTCCGCAGCGGTTGATCCAAAAACTCCGTGAAGAACCGCAGGCTCTCGACCAAGTGGAAATCGCCGTCTTGCAGAACCACAGGCGCAGTCTGAAAAATGCCTACCAAGAAGCCACGGACAACCTTTTTTCCGCCGCCGAGAGGGGCGACGATGCGGCGAAGGCAACGGCACAGGCAGTGGCCGACGCCTACGACGCCAAGTTGAACGAACTCGATGTGGCAACGCAGGTCGCGGGGACGGTTTGGGGGCGCACTGGCGTGGCCCGTCAAATCGAACTGGCGCAAGATTACTCGCTTGCGGGCATGGTGCGCAAGCAACAGGCGGCCAAAGGCGGCAAACGTCTGACTGACGCGGAATTGATGAAAATCAAGGCCGAACATGAACGGTTGGCGACGGTCGAAGCGGCGCTGGTGGAACGCGAAAAGGCGGTCGCGGCTCGTGAGGAAGCGGCCAAGACAACGAGGGTCACAAAACGCATCGAGGAACTTTCTCTAGCCAAGTCGAAATCCACCACGCTCCGGCCAACCTCTCCGCGATTCGGTGAGACCAACAGGGTCTTCACGCGGTCGCAACATGATGTGGCCCTGGCGAGTTTCAGAAGCAAGATGGGCCGGTTGACAGTCGGAGTGGATGTCGAGGCGATAGCCGACCTAACGAAAATCGGCGGCTTTTACTTCGAGGGCGGTATCCGTAAGTTCGAGATTTGGGCGGAGGAAATGGCGAAGGAACTTGGTGAACTGGCAATGAAAGCGCGGCCGTATTTCGGGCAGGTCTGGAAAGAGATTCACGCGAAGCGTCTGGATGAAATGCAGCAACGCATCGCGGCCAAATACGCTCGTGCGACAGCCGCCGGAAAAGAACCACGCGGGTTGACGAGTGACATCCAGGAACTCTTTACCATCTTTATCGCGCGCGGCCTCTCGCGCGATGCGGCGGTGGATGCCACTCACGATTTCCTGACCACGCTCGAAAAGACCATCTCCCGCCGCGAGACGATGGATGCAATTTCGGGATACGGCAAGTGGCGTTTTTTAGACAAGGACGCGCTCAAGGCCGAAGTCCGGCAGAACCAAGGCGAACTCCAAGAACTCGCCAAGTTGGAGGATATGGCCGAAGGACGCGCTCCGGCCAAGACGGGTTTCGAGCGTCAGTCGCCAAGCGATGCACGGCGCGAACTCATCAAGAAGGTGAACGATGCCAAGCGACAGGGCGGTTACAATATCCCTGACCCCGAAACGCAGTTGAAGTCAGCCGTCCAGTCGCTCCGAACACGCTGGGAGAACGAAATCACCGACTTGATGGCCAAAATAGAGGCGGGCGACTTTGCCAAACCGCCTAAACGCGAACCCATCGCGCTGGACAAAGAAATGTTGGAATTGAAGTTTGAGCGCGACAGAATCAAAAAGGAGTTCAACGAGGGCAACTTCAAGTTACGCATGGCCCAAAGGACGGTGTTGCAGAAAATCGTTGGGCTGGGGCAGGAAGCCCTCAATCTTCCGCGCGCTATAAAGTCCAGTTTCGACCTCTCGGCCCTCTTGCGCCAGAACCTAATCACGAGTGTTTCCCATCCGATACGGACCTTGAAAAAGACCGTGCCCGCGATGTTTAGGGGCGTGACTAAGCGGGGCGAACATAAGATTGACCTCGAAATCACGGAGCGGCCCAACTTCCCCAACTATGTCCGCGACGGACTCAACCTGACCGAACACGGTACGTCACTGGCAAAGATGGAAGAGATGTTTATGTCGCGCTACGCCGAGAAGATTCCCGGTGTGGCCGCGTCACAGCGGGCTTACACAACGACATTGAACATCTCGCGTGCGGATTCCTACGACGTTCTTGCTGCTACGCTGGCGAAGGGCCGTACATTGACGCCAGCGGAGGGCAAGATCATTGCCAACTTTGTCAACGTGGTGACGGGTCGCGGTGGTGGTGGGAAATACGGCAGTGCGCTTACAGGACTCAACTCGGTTTTCTTTGCTCCGCGCAATCTCATCAGCCGCTTCGAGTTCCTTATCGGACAACCGCTCTGGCATGGCATCTTGTCCGGCAAGGTTCCGCTCCGAGGGACCGTCAAAGTCCGACTTCTGATTGCTGGGGAGTACGCACGATTTCTGATAGGCATGGCTGTGATATACGGTTTGGCTGAGGCGGCAGGTTTGGAAATCGGCTACGACCCGCGCAAATCCACGTTCGGGAAAATCCGAGTAGGCAAGACCCTGCTCGACCCGCTTGCTGGATTGTCTCAGGCAACGGTTTTTCTGAGTCGCCTGATAACGGGTGAAAAGGTGACCGTGACGGGCAAAACGATTGCTCTGCGCGGAGAAAAGACGACCTATGGCGCGGGAGACATGCTCGACGTGATAGGGGATTTCGTGCGGTCAAAGTTAAGCCCTGTGTTTGGCGCTGGTGTCTCCGTCACCGCCGGCAAGACCTACATCGGGGAACCTATGACACCGGCCTCGACCGCCGCCGACCTTTTTATGCCGATGGCGCCACTGGACATCTACGAAACCATGAAAGCCAACGGCGTTCCCGAAGCGACCATTCTCAGTATCTTGGCGTTCTTCGGGGCTAGTCTCCAGACTTACGACGAAAAGGAGCGTAGGGCGAATCCGTGATAATCGCTTGTCGGAACAATCCGAAGGGTGTAGAATAAGGGAACCAGGAAAAGGAGGGTCTGAAATATGAAACGGACACTGTTGGCCGTACTGCTCGTGGCTGTGCTGGTTGGTGGGGTTTGGGCCGCTTACGAGCGGGACATTACGGGCGTCCTGCGGAAAGACGCCGCCACGATGACGGAGGCGGTGTTAAAAGCCATCGAGTATATCATTGACAACGGCGTGACCGTCAACGCCGGAACCAACCTGAATACCTCTGCGCTTGCGACGAACGCGAGCGTGGACGGGTTGGAGGCCGGGCTTGGCACCGCCACGACTGTTGCCGTGGACGGTGATGCAGCGGGGTCGGCGGTGGCGCACCTGCGCGGGATCAACAAGAAATTGGCGGCGGGCATCGTCGGTTCCGGTACGGCGGGGACGGCTGCGGGAGGAGTGCTGACGGTTCAGGGCGTGGCGAGCATGACGCCGATTCTGGCCACCGTGACCGGAGCCGTCACCACTTCTGGTACGGTGACGGAGGCGAGCGCGGCGACTATCCTGGCACGCCTTGTCGATTTGACGACTACGCCGGTGGCCAAGACCATCACGCCCCTGGTCAAAGAGGTTGCGGTCAGCGGTACGGGCGTGCCGCTCGTGGCGACCGAAACCTTCGCGCGGAAGGCATACCTGACGGCAAAGAAAACGGCTGGCGCGAATACGGGGTTGGTCTATATTGGCAGCAGTACGGTTGATGTCGCCGGACCTCAGCAGAACCAACTCGCGCCAGGCGATTTCATCGTCATCGACTTCGGACCCGGAACCAAGTTTGACCTTGCCCTCATCTACATCGACTGCGCTGCGGGGAACACGGACGGGGTTTCGGGGTGGTACATCACCCCATAAGGAGGGATGACATGAAGCGATTTGGATGGGTGATTTCTTTCGCGCTCATTCTGGCTCTCGCCCTGCCGCTGTGGGCCGACACGCACACCTGGAATAATGGGGCGGCTGATGGCAATTTTAACACCAACGGGAACTGGGAGGAAGGTTCTCCGCCCGCCGACACCGACACCATCGACATCAGCGACGAGACTGCCCCCACGACGAACCGGCCCACGGCGGGTAAGACGTTCCACTTCAACATCACGCACGCCCTCAACGCGGTAGTCATCAGCGATTGGCTCGATGGCGCGGCCATCGGAAACGTGACGGTCAACCACGCGGACGCGATGGTTTATTCAGGAACAAACGTTTCTGGGAATGTGATTGTATCGGCAGGAATTTGGACGCCTGGAACTACTGAGACGACGGTCGGAACGACGACGGTGGCGAGTGGTGCGAGTTTCTGGCCTTCTAATGCTACTTCGACTGGTCTTGTAACCATCAATCCCGGCGGCGTATTGATGGTTTGGAATACATTCACAGCCAACGGTGGTGTTTCGCTTGGTGGAACTCTGCAAATGGGCACGGTTCCTGCGGTTCTCGATTCCGCCTCTCCCATCCTCATCACGGCTGACGGCGCGGTCATCGACTGGGCCTACCTTGACATCTTCGGCGGCCTGAACGCGAACGGGAAAGCCGTCACGCACTCCAACACCACGGACGCAGTGCTGACCTGCGACCAGGCAGGCACGCTCGACCTGGGCACGACCACCGCGAACTCCATCGCCGTCACGAACACCGCCGCCGTGACCATCGGCAACTCGTTCGCTTGCGGCGGGTTCAACGTGCAAGGCAACGTGACGGGCGGGGGATTCACCATCACGGTCGGGGCGGGGGGGTTCACCTACACTTCCGGCACGCTCACGCCGAGCCTGGACATCACGGTTGGCGCGACGACGACGGTGGCCGTGTGGAACAACGCCGCCAACAAGTTCCGCACGTTGACGGCCAACGCATCGACCACGCTTTCGGGCCACGTTCGGTGCAAGGCGGTTGCGGGGTCGGGGGCCATCGTCACGGCCAGCGGCAAAAGCCTCCTGTTATCTCCCGCCGCCAATGATTTCTGGACTTACACGGGGGCACTCAGCGGGGCGGGTTTCGTTCAAATCTCTTTGCCGTCCGACTTGTCGAATACCGTTGCTTCGATTGCCACCTCGAACGTCGCGCTCTACGTAAGTTCTGGCGTTGGCGCAACCGCCTTAACTCTTACGGCCAATGCAGTTTCGACCGGAACGGCTGCGCTAACTGTCGATGGGAGTGCCGGAACGATTGGCGGCCTTTCGGTCGCAAACCTGACATCGGGGGCCATCACGCTGGGCGGTGCCGCGACCAGCGGAGTCCTCACACTGCGGCCAGGCGTCCACGTCATCACGGGGGCCTTATCAAAAAGTGGAACGGGCACGGCCAACGCCTTCAACCCGCAAGGGCGCATCTATCTCGGCGGAACGTTTACAGGGACCGGCATCGTGGTGACTCCGAGCCAGGAAGGCGCCATTGATTGTCAAGGCGTCGGGAAAGTGACGGCGGTCGTGGCTTCCGGCAACAGGCTCGTCGTCAGACGGGCGATTCATTCGTCCACCGGCATACCACTACGGTCGTGGGAAGCAGACGGATGCACAAACACGAGATTTTTGGGCCGTCGGACCATCGGCGGCGGGGACTTGAACTAGCGGAGGATGCGGCAATGATGGACAACGGATGTTTCCGAAAACACGCTTGGGTTATCGGCGTCATACTGCTCATCGTGTTGACCTTAGCGGGCGTCGTCTTTGCAATGGTCGGCAACTACGATGAGCGACTACGCAACGTGGAGAACGCAACGGCGGCGTCTGTTGAAAGAGGCAAGGCCATTCAGGACTCGCTGACGCGAATCGAGGCGGACGTGAAGGAACTCCGCCGACAAGGTAGGCCGTCGAACCAGTAAGGAGACAGGACATGGCAGCATGGACTTGGGTGACGGAGAATTGGACGGAAGTGGTGGCGGTTATCGGGGCGGTGGTCATCGTAGCACGGCTTATCGTCAAGTTGACGCCGAGCGATTCCGACAACAAGGTGGTCGAGAAAATCGTGGCCTTCCTGAAGGCCGTGGGCCTCCACGTGAAGGACTGACCCGATGGTGGAATATGTGTTCGGAGCGCTGGTGGCGGCGCTGGGGATCATTTTCTGGTTCCTGAACAACCGCGCCAAGACGAAGCGCGAAAAGGAGAAGGAGAGGGTGCGCCTTGAGGTGGAAAAACTTGCGGATGCTGTTGGCCGGAACGACCCTCGCGCTGTGCGTCTCGCTCTGGATAGGCTGCGGAGAGACGCGAGGCCCTGAGTTTTTGCCGGTGGTTGACCGTGTGTTTTTCGTGCCGGAGGGGACGCGGCTGGAGGCTCCGGCAGGCAAGGTCATCATCACGGAGGGGCCGGACGGGAAGGTTGAAGTCCATGCGATGGACCTGCCGTACAAGGGCGTCGTCATTCAGGAAGGCTATTTTCTTCTCCTGATGCGCGAGGCGATGGAAAAGAGCGACTTCCCGATACCGACCCCCAGTGCGCCATGAACCCCCAGAGAGGGACATTGAAATCTACCGAACAAGACTTAGAACGCGACATTCGCCAGAACCTTTTTCTGATTGAAAAGGCACTGGACGCAAAAGACCTAGAAGCCATCCAACGGCTCGCTGAGGGCATTGTTAGATTGTGCATGATGTTAAAAGTAAAAACGAGCAAACAGGAACGCGCGGTGCGCGGGGTTCAAGCCTTTTCCTGAGACTGGGTCTGGTGCGATTTCTGCCAATCCTCCGCGAACTTCAAGTAGTTGCGTAAATCAGCGTAGTTGTCCTCGTAAAATACCAACCGCATCCGGTTAAGTTTTATGGCTACCATGAGAAGCGCCCACACATGAATCGGCAAGGGTTCTCCGCGCTTGATGGCGTCAGCGTGTGGTTGCAGAAGCGGAGCGCACATCATGGCTATCCCGCGCCAATTCTCATCCGGTGACCCGTACACTTTTCCCCGTTCGCGCTGGATGGCCGCCAACCGGCTCTGTTCAACTATCTCAAGCATCTCCGTTAGGGTTTTCACGTCCGCCTCCGTTTCCTGTAGCCGACCCGCCACAACAGCCGCGCCAAGTTCGTCGCCGCCTTCTTCACGCGACTTTCGGCCAAGTGCGGCAGTTCGCCGTGAAGCCCCTCGTGAAGCCAGGCGTAGAGTTCCAGGTGCGCGCCTAACGACGGCAAGATGTTCATGTCCTTGTTGTCGATACACCCCGCGCAATCGACCCGCGTGATGCGAAACCGCCCGCTCGACAGCGTGATGCTTTTCAGCGGACTCTTGGCGCGGGTCACGGCTTCCCCTTGCTTAATCCAACCATCGCCCTAGAAATCTCCCACGCCGTTCGTCAGGGTGCTTGCTCATGTTTAATAATATGAAAAATCAACCATGCCTCTAGGTCTTCAGGATTAACGTCTGGGGGAAGCCAAATCGTTCCTTCAGGCAACCCTGTGCCTTCAAACCCATATTCGATTCGATACATGCGCCAGTCTTCCATCCATTGTGGCGGCCGAAAGACCGCCAACTCTGTCAAAACAGGGCGGATTTTTCTACTCATGGCTTCCCCTTTCGCCGGTACATCGGTGCGGGTGAACATCGACCTGTTATATCAGGCACGGAAAAATATCGGCACTCCAACAGCCCCGCCGCCATCGCCGGTCGGATAACCTTTTTGAGCGCGGTTTCCTTCGACACGCCCAAGTATTCGGCAATCTCGCGGGATTTGACGAAGCCTGGCGGTCGGTCTTTTTGAAGAGACTCCGGCATGTCCCGCGCAAGGTCGCGGAGCATGGCCTCAATGTCGGGCAAAGTTATACTTTTGTTGCCCGCGCGACCTGTGACTTGATGGGTGCGACCTTGATTTCCCATTGCGTTCTCCCTTTATCATCCACGTCGAAAACGGCGAACCCGAAGTCCACCAGACCAGACATCCGCCGCGCGCCATACTTGGTCCCCATCGCTTGAAGCGCAGGCAACGTCATGGCCCACCGTTGTTTAGCCCCGCTGAACACCCAACCTCCGACGCTGAAGTGAACATGAGCGCGAATCAGGAAGTCGGCTCGCGGGGCTTGCTTTGCTTCGGCCCATAACGAGTTCCACACCAGATCGCGCATGATGGCCGTGTGGCGACCGTAGGGTACTTGCGACATGCCGACATGGTGTTTCACGTCAAAGATGATGCCGTTCACGTCGTACCATTCGTGGTCGTGGGCCGTGGTGCTAAAGGCGCGGGCGATTTGATCCTCCCAGTCTTCTTCGTCGCCAACGTGGTAGGCGGTCCCGCGAACCAAAGAGTATTTTTTGCCGCCGATTTCCTGTAGCCCGCGTACCGCCATTTCCACTTGCTCATCGCGGTCCGTGACTAACAACTCCGTGCCCCCGCTTCTGCGCCCCGCGCCCTCAATGCCATCGCCCGCGAAAACCGCCAAGTCGATGGGCCGTTCTCGCCGCAACTCCTTCAACGTGCGGGCATACCATCGCCAACATTCTCTCTCAATCTTTGTCCACTTGGCGTACCGCCCGCGTTTGAGGTTGGCCTGCCATTCGGGGGGCGTAAGTCCCGCGCGGTGGCCGCAATGAAAATCCGAAACGACGACGATGCGCTTAGTCATTTCGCACTCCTTCGTCTGGTTCCTCGAACGTCACCAACCCGTTCCGCATACGCGGCATCCGGTAAAAGTCCTCGCACGTTTCGTCCACGCCAGGCGTTTTCGAGAACCACGATTGCCACATCGCGTCCGGCTTGGCGCGATAACGATAGCACTTCTCCCTCGCCGAACAGCCCTCGCCCTTACACATGGTTATATCGGGCATGGTTTCGTTTTCTCCTCCCGGTCTAGTAGTTTTTGGCAAGACGCCTCCACGGCATTACAAGCCGTTATGGCAATCGCCAGCATGTCGTTTGAACACAGAAGATCATGGTTATAGATGGTAATTTCGCGTTCCTCTGCGTGTCCGCCCCGCAATAAAAACCGGACTCGCATGGACACACCGGAGTTGGCCCACCCAGGCCCGCTTGCCGACCACGGACGAGCCGTGTTCTGCAAGACGTGAGCAGAAACGACCCCCTTCGGGAACTGTTTTTGGTATTCTTTCACGATGGCTCCTTTCCCTCTTTCGCCGCCGCCGTCACTTCCTCCTCGTGCATCCGCTCGGCGGTCGCAAGAAGCGCTATGGCCTTTTGGACCATCTCGTCAATCAGGAAAGCCCCGCCAAGCGACTGGGCTTCCATCGCCTTTGCCATGCTCGCCCTCAATGCTTGGGATTTGGCTATCGCCCGCGTCAAACGTTCGCTTCTCGGTTCGTCGTCTGGACAGGTGGCTACGGTGCTCATTTAAGACTCCTTTCGCATTTGTGGTCTCGCACGTCGTTCTCGCACCCGTTCGTTCGTCCTGCGCAATCCTGGGCGTCCTGGGAGCATTGTGGCCCCTCTTGTACCTTTGCCGCTGCCAACAGCGGCCCACCTTCCAAAACCCGTTTCGTCCACGCAATCGCGGCGTCCGACTTGTCGATGAGTACGGCGTCGCGCCCGTGTTTCTGACAAGCCAAGCCCACTACGCCGGACCCGCAGAAGGGATCGAGTACCCGTTCGCCTTCGTGCGTAGAGTTCAGTAGCAAGGTCTCAATGAGGGCCAGGGGCTTCTCCGTCGGATAATGATTCCCTTGAACCCGCTTGCACCGCTGAACGTCCGGCAACGCCAGGTCATTTAGCCGCCGCTTCCCCTTCTCCAACATGACGACGTACTCGTGCCTTGCCCGCCAGTGATACCCCATCCCCGCATCTTCCTTGTCCCACACAAGATTTTTGACATAGTTGAACGGCGTCTCGCTTTCCCGAACCCAGTTGTTCAGGGTCGCTTGCACTTCACAATCGGCGAAGAAATAGGCGTGCGAGTTTTTTTTCAGAAGCAATCCCAAGTTGTTGAACGCTTCCCAAAGGTCGTCGGCGTCGATAGTGTCAAACCACATCTCGTCGCGCTGCTTGGTCGCGTCACGATGCCCGCCAAGCCGCGTCGTGGTCCCGACGTTCCGCCACTTGTCGAGGGTCCAGTAGGGCGGGTCGGTGATGATGCAATCGAACGAGGCGGGTCGTTCGCGAACTTCCGTTTCGAGCCAGAGAAGTGCGTCGGCCTGAATGATCTCAATCCTCATGGTCGATTTCCTTTCCGGCGGAACAGCCTACCGCCTCGGCGATTTTCTCCCACGTCGGAGTCCGACGGCAAGTCGATTGGATCGTAGGGAAAAAGATAGGCGATGGCGTCGGTTGCACCAAAGCGCATTTCAACCCAGTTGGCCACACCCTGACTACACCAAGTCCAGACCGCCTTCCCCTGATTCACGGCCAGCCTCGCATCGTGCTCACTCAAAATCTTGCACTCGACCCGTAGCGTTATCGCTGTCTCGCTCACTTGCCGCCCCCCTTCACTTCAAACGTCAGCACCCACACCCACGGATTGGAGGCCCAGGAGTATCCGCGCTTGGCGTTCAGTTTTTCCCAATGCTCCATAAATGCTGCTGTGCCGTTAGGACACCGGAACCCTTCGGCCCACGCGCCTCCGTCGATGTGCTGGTCGTACTTGTCCTTGCGGTCGATGTCTTGCAGACATTCGACTCGCACCGCCTTGAGAGTCAGAAACAGGCGGCAGGCCCAGCGCGGCATGTAAATGGACGGACGCCACCGCCCATAGGCCGTGGGCTTGTCGCCGTCAGCGGCGAAAACGACTTTGGGCCGAGAAGGTACTGGACCCAAAACAAAGGCGGGGCAATGGCGATTATTCCACTTGCGGTTGACGGCCCAAGTTTCCCTCACCCACAAGGTATCGCCAATGATGCCATAGGGGCAATGAATCCGTTGGTCTCCTCGGCGGAAAAGTCGCTCCGTTTCCAAAGAACCGTCGGTGCAGGTTCCATGCAATCTTTTGAACTGCGGTCGCACCACCCTGCGCGTCTGCGTCTTGCGGCCCTTAAGAATGGCCTGGACCATCGGCGTCGAAAAGATAATCGGGTGTTCGCTCACTTGCCGCCCCCCTTCTTCCACCTACGATTCCGTCCTCGCCGCCGTTTCCCGCGCCACGGCCAGAAAGTCGTCCGAATGCACTAGTATCCAGAAGCCCCGCCCTGATTTTGGATGCAGGGCGGCCACAAACCGCTTGCCCTCGGCTTTCGCGTTCGCCAGGCCCTCGTCTATCATCGCTCGGCCTTCGGCGTTGAGGAATCGCGCCAAGTCCCCATGCTTCGTTTCAACGTACAGCGTCGGATGCACCGTGTCCGACGCCGACTCGTCCGACCGTCCGCTACTACCAGAACAACGGTTCCGCCGCGTGCCGAAGAACGCGGCGATTCTGCGCTCCACGGCTTTCCAGGTCCGGTCAGCCATCACTCGCCTCCTTTCATCGGCAGCGGGATCGTAAAATCTTCTCGACACCACGTATCCACCAACATACGCTTTCCTTTGTAGCGAACTGGTTGCCAGCGGCCCCTCTGTTTCCAGGTCTTTATTAAGTCGCAGTGAAGAAAAAGTCGAATTAAATTAACAACGGAATGGCCTCGAATCTTCTCGATAGGAAACCCACGACGGTCTAGTGCGATAATCACGTCTCGCCTCCTTTCGCCTGCTCTGCAGCCTCGGCCTTCTTTGCCCGTTCTTTTTGGTACTCGGCCTCTTGCATGGCCCTTCCCTGAATCTCACGCAGAAGACCATCTACCTCGTGGGCATACTCACACGAATCTGCACGGTCTTGAGCCTGGCGTCGATGTCGCTCTAACCGCTCGACCTCGGCCTTGAGCACCGCGTTCTCCGCCTCAGTAGCGGTTAATCGAACCACCGCCTCATCCCGTTCCTTTTCGACGACCTCGCTGACGACGCCTGCGTACACTTCTGGCGTAGCAATAGCCGCTCGTAGTCGCTCGACCTCGGCCTTGAGCGCGGCGACCTCGGCCTGGGCACTAGTCAAACTCTTCATAGATTGTACCAGTTGGCTAACAAAACCTTGCTGGTTCGGGCCGCACCTGGCGCAGAAAGGCCCTATAAAGATGGCAATCTCGGTTAACTGGTCACAGATTCGGCATCGGTACGCCGACTCCGTGCTTGTTGTGCTCGCATTGTTCATGGCTCCTCCTTTCCTGCCGACTTCACCGCCTCGTCTAGCGCTCTCATGTAAGGACAATTCCACCCGTCCCTTTCGATTTCAGGATGCTTGCCTTTCAGGTATGACAGGAGCGAGGTTGCCGCCACCACAACGGCCTCGGCCTTCTCCCGCGCCGCTCGCTCGGCGTCTCGCTGCCGGAGAAGGCAGATATAACCATCCGACACGTGCAGGTCCAACGCATCCATCGGCACTCCGCAACCTGGGCACTTCGCTATCGGCTCTACCTGCTTGCTCATGGCTTCTCCTTCGCCGCTATCCCACTTCATGTGAACTTCCATTTGTCCAAGATTGCCAAGTCCACAATCTCGACAAAACCATAACCTTCAACCTTCACCGTCACGCTCAAGTTCCCACTGCTCACCACAATCCCCTTGCCCTCCGGTCCGACGGCCTTGCAACCAACTTTGACGCCGGAAAACGCCAACGCCCTCTGCTCCCTTTCCTTTTGGAGCCTCTTTAGCGTATCGGCCTCGATGGTTTTGTCCGATGCGGGTTCCGCTTCATCGCTCCACCGCCCCTGGTTCAGCCACGTTGCGGGGTTCGGGATATACCCCTCTCTCCACCGCTTCGATTTCTTCTGCGTATTCACGGCAGCCAGGATAGCGGCGAGGTCCGGCTTGTCTTTCGCCTTGTCCCATGCCTTTTGCGCCGCCTTCTTGCCGACCTTCGAGGGATAGGCGCGCCAGAAAACATCAAAAGCATCTTCCTCTTCGTCTCTCTCTTTATCTTCATCTACATCTTCATCTACATCTAGTGTGCCAGAGTCGTGCCAGTTCTGTGCCAAGTCTGTGCCACGGTTGCGAAAACTGCCATCGCGCTGATGTCGATTCCAATCAGGAAAAACAAGGGTTCCATCGAGCATTTTGTCGATTAATCCGCAACCGATTAATTGTGCCAAGATTGTGCCAAAGTTGGCCGACGAAATGCGCAATGCTTTTTGTAGTCGCAAAACCTCTGTGCCAGGCACTGCGCCACGGGGCGTCTGCCGAGCGGCCAAGTCGTACAATTCTCGGAACAAACCACGGGCCGTCAAGGAAAGAGACTGCCACCTTAAAGACGCCGCCGCAAGGTACGGATACCACTTCAGGAATGGCAACTCGGACATGCGCCGTTGGGCTTTTTTCATGTCTCGCTCTCCGCCGCGAACAGCGGCGCGTCAGTGGCCGCGCGGAGGCGATTGCAGGCAATGTCGAAATATTCCGCGCCTGTCTCGATGCCCGCGAACCGGAAGCCTTCGAGCATGGCCGCCTTGCCCGTGGAGCCGCTCCCCATGAACGGGTCCAGGACGACGCCCTCCGGCGGCGTCACGAGCCGCACGAGCCAACGCATCAGGGCGGTCGGCTTGACGGTGGGATGGTGGTTGACTCGCGGCGCGGTGTTAGCCCGCTCGCCGTCGCGGAGTCCACCGACCCCGCCGTCGCGGAGTCCATCATCCCTATCCGCCTTGCTCGCCTTTGCGCAGTAGAAGAACCGGGCGGCGGAACCGGAGTCGCCGTAGAAACAAGACTCGCCCATGTTCTCGCCCGTTGCCGAACCATATCGCCCCTGTGTGCCGAGTTTTCCGCGTGTAGGGCCAGACGCCACTCCCGATGCTCCGCCTTGCGGGAACAGCCCCACCACTTCCTCGCTGCCGTCGTGGACGAGGTTCGCGGGCCAGCGGCCGGAGGGGCTACTTGTCACGCCATTCGGCACGCCTTTTGCCTTGCCGTATCGGCCGTGTTTTCCGAACGCGCCCAGCCCTGAATCCGGTGGCCGAAAGACGCGGCAGTCGTCAGTCCCTATTCTGCACCCATCCACGTTTATCCCACCCGTCCCGTGATTGAGGACGTTCGCCGCAACCGTCCCATCGAGGGGCTTGCGGGCGACGATGATGGGTTCCCAGGCAGGCTTCAACGCCGTGCCCCAACCTTCCCACTGTTCGGCGGCAGGCGTGGCGGGGGCGGTGACGGGAACCTCGCAAGGCTTCTGGACAATGCCTACGCCGCCACGGGCAAGGCCCCCATAACCCTGGTTGTCGGCTACTTGTATGCCGCGAGAGTACCCCACTACTTCACGCCACCCCTTCCACGCTTCCTTGAACTCCGCCCTGGTCGGCGCATGTCCAAGAGACCGTTCCAGCGACTTGCGGCAAGCGTCCGCGTCAATCGCCTTCGACACATCCAGCGACTTCGGGAACCCGCTGCCATAGACCCACATCACCGTGTCCCGAATCTCCCAGCCCGCGTCCTCGATAGCGCACATGAGCCGATGGTGCGTCCGCGTCCCGCCGAAAGCCAGGAGGTGCGCCCCCGGCTTGGCGATGCGCAACATTTCAGTCCAGAAATGGACGCCCGGAATGCCGTGGTCCCAGTCCTTCCCCATGAACGACAGGCCATACGGCGGGTCCGTCACCACGGCGTCCACGCTGCCCGCCGCAAACGTCGGCAGGACTTCGAGGCAGTCACCGAGATAGCAGACCGCCCGCCCGTCGCCGAAGATGTCAACCCGCTCGCTCACTTGCCGCCCGCCTTCGCCGCGAACAGCGGCGCGTCCGTCGCCCTGTCCGATACTGTGGTCTGCGGGGCGACCGAGCATCGGATACGGTCAACGGCAATCTTGAAATACTTGGGTTCGATTTCGATGCCGATGAACTTGCGGCCAAGTTGCATACACGCCACGCCCGTCGTGCCTGTTCCCATCATAGGGTCACAACATGCATCGACCGAGAACAATTCAACCGCCCGATGCATGATGGGATATGGTGTATAGCCTGGATGCCCATAGGTGTTCTCTCGAAAAAAGTAGCCTTCGCCCTTCAGCCGGATTCCCTTCCACAAATCGGGCACACACCTATTTGGCTTGCCACATGCCAAAGTTATCTCAAATTGGTCGCTCCACCCGCCACGGAACGGGCCGCTTGCCCCTCGTGGTATCACCACGAGATGCGCTTCAGGCAAAAGCCCAAGCCACAACAGAAGTTTATATCGCGGGGCAACCCAAAACTGGTTTTGGGCAAGACGCCGACATTCCTTGACTCGCGCTGCCGCCCAATTTGTGTATTCTTTGTCGCTCATTGCGTCGTTGTGTGCCCCATAATCTTTTCCAACATTATACGGCGGGTCTGTCACCACGGCGTCCGCGCTGCCCGCCACAAACGTCGGCAGGATTTCAAGGCAGTCTCCGAGATAGCAGACCGCCCGCCCGTCGCCGAAGATGTCAACCCGCTCGCTCACTTGCCGACCCCCTTTGTTTTTGTAGTCGCGCGACCTCGGCCTTGAGCGCGGCGACCTCGGCCCTTAATGCCTCGTGGCTTAGAACGAGCGCCTCAATGGCTTCGCCATCTGCATCATCACAGGGACGCATAGCCCGCAATGCTCCGTAGTGTTTTACCTGTTCCACTGTGAGAATCTTGCCCACGGCTTCTCTCCTTATCGCCATCGCCCGCCTCCTTTTTACCAGTTTGGTGCATGACCCTGTTCCGTCAAACTTGCCGTCTTTGGTGAAGAAAAAATCCCGATTGTCGGAAATGGGGTTTCCGCCATATTCGATATGAAGCCGGTCTAGGTTCTCGCCCCCGATGGCGCTAAGGGTGAGACCGCTTACCTCATCTCGGATTTTCCATCCATCTCTTATCTTCATCTCCCGTCTCCTTTCGTGCTCCCTTAAAAAATCGTGGCCGTGGCCGGAGTTCCTGATAAACTTCCAGTGGAGTCACCGGCTTCTGCTTTTCGGTATCTGGCGGCCTACGGAGTCGAACCGTAGACTAAGCAGCAAACTCTCCAGTCGTATATTTGACTGCCCCGATGAGTTACCGCCACTGATGCCAGTCCGTCCTGCGTGTCCTGTCCACGCCGCACGGCCCACGATTCCAAAGAACAAGGGCAGCTGGCCAGCAAGTTCACCAGAGGCCACCTGGTCGGATGCCAGTACGCGTGTAGCCCACGAGGGGCCGCAGCCGCCCTATTTACTTGTCAAAAACTGAGCGACTGGCCGGATTACTCGTACTGCTTATAAACAAGCACGAGCGTCCCAACCGTCGTATATTATGCGTCCGCGTGACGCGCGCAGCCGCCCACTTTTACTCTCGTTCGACGTTGTGGAGCCAGACCTCGTAACTCCTGTCGTCGCCGTCCAACTGGACTTCGAGGACTGGCAGGCTGCAGGTGTCGTGGGAACCCCGTACCCTTCCAACCCGTCCTGCAAACTTCGTGCCCGTCACGTGCTTGCCAGGTACTCCTTGCTCGTCGGTCGGGTTATCCTTGACCCGTACTCTCGACCCAGGGCAACATAGCGCCTTCTGCTCAAGAGTCGGCGGAGGTGGAGGAGAGGCGGTAAGGTCGCCTTCCCGGTAGCCGGGGTGCAGCATTTCGACGGTGTAGTATTGCCAGGCACCGTCGAGAAGTTCTGCGCGGGCAATACGCACTATCTCGCCCGACGGAGTGCTTACGTATCGCCAGTCCTTAAACTTCCTCGGCGGCATCTCCGGCGGCTTCTCGGCAACAGGCGGGTCGAGAGAGTCGGCAACTTTGCCAAACCGAATATCAAGTATGCTTCCTGACCCGTCTCGCATCTCTCTCAACGCCTCCGCAATCTCCCGTCTTACATCTTCCGTCGTCATCCACGTGTTTCTCATGCTCCTTCTCCTTTCATCGCCGCCCGCACCTTTGTCAAACAGTCTTTGAGATAGTCTTTGCGGCGGATTCAATCAGTTGTCCAGCCTGCACAAGGTCGTTTTCGGCGTCATCCAAATCTTCCGCCAGGTCCCTGGCCTCGTCGGCCAAGAGTCGCAGTTCATCGCGCAATACTGCGGCTCGTTTTTTGCGACTCTCAATGGCGGCAATAATTGTTTCGAGCGTCATGTCCTTCCTCCTTTTGCCAGTTCCGTCCGATTGCACCGCCTACTCACGCCGCTGGGTGTCAAGCAAAATCGCCAACACCCTTTTCCAGTACTTTAACGTACTTTTTCTCTGTGGCCCTTTACCACCGCCGTTGTGAATCCTGGCCCGCGTCTCGAACGTGTCAGGATACCCGTAGTGCCGGATATAATAAGAAGTCACGACACCGAACATCTCCCACGCCTTAGCGGGATCGAAAGCGTCGTCGTGCACATATCGTTCCTCGCCCAAGATTCGATTCGCATCGGCTACGTAGATTGCGCGGATTTGGATGATGCCCCTGGCGTCCTCGTCCTTGTTGTGCGCCCGGGGATTGCCTTTCGATTCGACCTGCTCGATTGCCTCCTGCTGCTCGGTCGTCAGTTCCGCCCCGAACACCGCCTTCGCCAGCACAAACCCGACCGTGACATAGATGAGCAAGTTCATGCTCTACCCTCCCGCGTCACCGTCGCCCGCATCCGACGCTCAATGTACGCCGCCGACACGCGCGAACGAATGGCAACAGCCAATTGTTTCTGGCCTTCGTCCCCCGCCGCCCCCGCCGCCGCCGCCCTCGCCGCCCCCGCCGCCTCCCACGCCGCCCCCGCCGCCGCCCCCCCCGCCGCCCCCGCCGCCGCCCACGACGCCGCCCGCGCCGCCCACGCCACCGCCGACGCCGCCCACGACGCCCTATAAAACTCATCGCGGTCGATGGCCTCACCCGCACCGTAGCGCGCGAGCAGACGCAATACGCGGTTGACCGACGCCCTCGCCTCCGTCTTTGGATTGGTCAAGCACTGAAGGCCAAGCCCCAGGCACTCGCCCAGGACGCGGCAGGCGAAGCGGTGTGACTTGCTCCCGTATTTCCCCGCTGTGCGGAACAGTAGCCAATAGAGGTTGCTCGCCCGCTCGACCGGCCAGCCGTCCCAGGCCGCCGCGCAGTCGGGGAATGTTTGCATCAGGTTCTTGATTTGGCCTGGCACGCCGCACACGCCCAGAGCCTTGTGCAACTTCACCGCTTCCTCGATTTTCATGGCTTTCTCCTAAGCCGGAACAAGAAGGTTGTTGACGATTTTCCAACCTGCGGGCGGTTTTTCTGGCCTATGCGCGCCGGACAGGTTCGCGCCGGACAGGTCCGCGTCGGACAGGTCCGCGCCGGACAGGTCCGCGCCGGACAGGTCCGCGCGGGACAGGTTCGCGCCGGACAGGTTCGCGCCGGACAGGTCCGCGCCGGACAGGTTCGCGCCGGACAGGTCCGCGTCGGACAGGTTCGCGCCGGACAGGTTCGCGTTTTTATCACGGCTACGGTCACTGGCGGCCAGAAACGCCCGAACTCGCGGATACATAGGCAGAAGGAGCCAATCCCAGCCGATTTTTTTAATGAGGCGGATGCTGGCGAATGCCGCCTTGTCGCTTCCGTCACCATTGATTGGTCCTCGCCCTTCGGCCAACCATAGGTCTGCCTTTGGCTTCCACCAGGCGAGAGGGTCACTCGTAAGGTGATAGCCTTTTGAACAACATTCCGGGTCAGCGATTTTCGGCGTCCATTTTCTGGATTGATATTGGAGGGTTCCTCCGTGGCAAGAACGGCCATCCACCAATACCTTGAACATCGCAACAGAAATCGCTTTCGACTTCATGGCCTTCTCCTTTTACGACACCCTCTCGACCTCGACGAGTTCTCCTTTCCGGCAGGGAGGCGCGAGTCCTCGCCCCCCTGCCGTCCTCTACTCGCCCCAGGTGCGCCACCATCAAAATGGAATTTTGGTGTCTTCAAAGGGCAACTCCTCGGTCGGTGGCGTCTCGCCCTTCGCTTCTGGTTCTATAACATCCGCCGCATCCAGTACGGCCTTCGTCCGCTTCTTGCTTTCGGCGAGCGACTCATCGGCGTTGACGACTGCGCCCGCTCGCCTATCTTCTTCAACTGCTATTTCCTCCAGGATCGCCCTGTCGTAAGGGCTGAGGTTGACGTGCTTGCACAGTCGCCGTATCGGAGCCTTTCGGAACATCTCCGCCAGGTCGGTGATGTAGGCTCCAAAGTTCGCCATGCGGCTCTTGCTGCGGATATGATTGAGGTCTTGCCGGTTCATGTGCTCCGCAAGGGCCAGGTTGTCGCTTATCCATGCGATAGCGTAGGCCGCCACGATGTCCTCGTCGTCGTGCCGACCCCCGACGACAGGCTTGTGGACGATGGGAGGTTGACTGCCGATGTTCACCGTGTATTCGTCGCCCTTATAGACGATGCCCGACTGGATGGCCTTGACCTGGCCGCTTCGGTAGGCCAGGGCTTCATAGCCCCGATACCCGACCATGAGTTGACATTGATTTTTGAACGGCACAAGGTACGCCTGGCCCATCACCCCGCCAATGACCATCCCGTACCGGCACGCATCGGCCACGGACTTGAGGACGCTCTTGCCGGTACATGACAAAAGTTTGTCCTGAACACTCTTGTCGGCCAGCGCGATAGCCGATATGCCTGTCGATATGATGAGGTCCACGTCCAGACCCACCACCCTGGCAACATGGGCCGCGAGGCCAGCGCGGTTAGCATGAAGCAAGTCGCTCACGTTCTGCATCGTCTGGACGGGTTCGGCCAGCGGATGCGCGTACACAGTTACGGCTATGGTTTCGGTCATTGTTCATCTCCTACAGGGCAATCACATTGTCCAGGTCGTCGTCGTCTTTCGGTTCAGGAGGCACTTCTCTCCCCGCGATGGTGGCGCGGTCTTTGAGTATGGTTTCGAGGCCGTCTGCGTAAGGAGTCCACTCCTGGCCCGCCCACGAGGGCAGGATAAGTTCTTGGAGTTCCTCTGGGTATCCAGGCCAGTCGTTGAATCGCTGGCACAGAACGTATTGCCGCAATGCGTCTGTGGCCTGAGCGCGGCCGAGTTCCAACTGTTCCGGCGTCAACTCGAAACACTGAATGTCGTAGGGCGGGGCCTTCTCGACCGCCGCGAGGATGTATTTCCTAAACTCACGTTTGGCCGCCGCTTGGAATCCATCGGAGTAGATGCCACCCTGAAAAAGATAGCCGTTGCGATAGGCGTCCGCGCCGAACCGATGAGCCGCCGCGCTCTGTGTGGATTTGAGGTCAAGGATGATCCCGCCCTTTACGTTCACGGCGTCGAGGCGGGCCTTGAGAAGCAACCCGCTTTCGGCATGAACCCACTGGAGACTGACTTCGGGTTCCATCGTCTTGAGCAGCGGGCCGAGAAACGGATGGGCATGAACGGCCTCGCAAATGCCTTTGCAAATATCATAGGTCGCTCTGGACAGGCACGGTTTGCCCTGTTCGGCTTCCCATTCACGATAGGCTTTCGTGTTTCGCCCGAACGGTTCGCACGTCCTAAGATTGATGGGGCCGCCCGTAGCGTAAGTTTCCGCGAATCGCTCCGGTTCGAGAAGCGCGGCGTGAATCGCTTGGCCATCTTCCATCGCCTCCGTCGTCGTTTCTTCGGGATGGTCCTGCTCCCATTGAAACTGGCGCGGAGTGCTGGCGTACAGCGTCCACAGCCTGCCACGCGATAGCCCAGGCCAGACGTCGTATTCAGCGTATGGGACGTTCGAGAAAAGCCCCACTTGGGGGTCGCCTTCGCTCATTCGCCCGCCCCTTTCTGCCGCGCCGCCTGCCGCTCGGCCAGAAAGAGCGCGTCGTCGAGGGCGGCCTCTGCGGACTCGTCCGTCGAAACGCTCAACTCGCTTCCGGGCGTGGAAATCTTGGCCGTGTAGCCGTCAGAGAATTTCCCCATCAGCGTAACCCGCCAGCCCTTCTCTTCAATTCTCGTCAACATCTGTTCGATATTCATTCGCCCGCCCCTTTCTTGAAAAACGCCGTCCAGTATTCGCGCCGCACATTGGTGCGCGCGTGGCACGACTGGCATAGTGAAACTAGGTTCACGGGGTCGCTGTCTTTTTTGTCGTAGTTGCCGTGATGCACATCGAGGGCCTTCTCGCATTCGGCCTGTGGCACACCACATAACATGCACTTGTAGCCGTCGCGCCGCCGCACTTCCTCGCGGAGTTCTGCGTTCCATTCCCATCCGTAAGGTTCGCGTGAAATGCCTCCGAGCCAGGCCGGATGTCGGAAACCTTTCCGCGCGGCAGACATTTTTGCCCGTGTCTCTAGTGAAGGAATCTTGCCCTTGCTTGCGGCACCTATCTTGGCCCGTGTTTCTGGTGAAACTACGTGTCCTTTTAATATAGCGGATATTTTGGCTCGTGTCTCCGCTAAGGGTTTATGCCCCAAGCAGTTCTTGTTACCCTTTAGGGCAACGGATATTTTGGTCCGCGTTTCCGACGACACCTTTCTACCCTTAAGCGCGGCAGACCTTTTTGCTATTGTCTCCGCTGAGGGCTTATGCCCAAGACAGTTTTTCTTGCCCATCATGCCCGCGCTTATTTTCACCCGCACCCACATTGGCCTTTCCTTGCCTTTATTGGCAACGGACAGTTTTGCCCGCGTCTCCGGTGTATGGTGTTTCCCCCACATCGGATGCTTGTCGCCTGTTCTCCCGTACATCCAATTTTTGTCGCCAGTTAGCGCCGCGCGCATCTTCGCTATCGCCTCTGCGGAATAGTGGCTACCTGCTCTCATGGCTCTCTCCCGAAGCACGAAAAGAGGTCTGCGGCTCGGCGGGTGTAAGGGAAGGACCGTGGTAGGTTCTTCGCGCCGCCTGCAACAGACCTCTTTCGATGCTTCATGGAGCATCCTTCCCTTACACCATGCCAAACTACCACGGGCTGCGCCTATTGCAAGCAAAATCTTCTACAAAATATGCCCCATCCGCTCGACGGCTTCCCGAATCACTTCCTCTGCTTGCGACAAAGTTATCTCCACCCCTATGAGTGCCATCGTTTGCTCCTCCTCGAACGAGATTGTCTCATAGATCGCCTTCCCCTTCCTCCTCATCCTCCTCCTCATCGTCCTCCAACTCGTCCTCTTGGCGGTCGATGTCAAGGCGATGGTCGTCCTTGAAGTCCTCCCATTCTTGGTCAGATACATCGGGGTCGGGACACGCTCGCGTCATATCTCTACCTCCAAATGGACCCGTTCGCACGTTCCTCGCTTCGGCAGCGGCGCGTCGCCGTATTCCCGACGCCACTTTCGATATGACCACAGCGTGCATTGCCAACAGTCACCGCCCAATCGCCACTGGCCAATCTCAACGAAGGCGACACCGCTCTCGTCGCCTTGTTCAAGGAAGGGCCGGGCTGGCCCTGAAAAGAACGCTATCGGTTCATTCCCGGCGTATCTTTTCTCGTCCACACACAGCCAGCCTATCACCATTTTGCCCGCTCGCCGACGAATCTCGCGCGTCATGGCCTGCCCTCCTCCTCCGCCTTCCGCTGGGCCTTGTCTAGCGCTGCCTCGGCCTTGTCCAGCGCGTCGTCGGCCTTCCGCCGCGGCGGCCCTTATCCACTCGACCTCGGCCTGTTTCCACTCGGCCTCGGCCCGTTTCCGCTCGGCCACGATTTTATCCCTCGTGTCATCCATCTTGCGCAGCGCAACGTCAATTTTCACCCAAGCGAGCCTGGCCTCGTCTCGCTCCGTCTGTAACTGTGCCAGTGATTTCATTGCCTGCCCTCCTCCTCTGCCTTCCGGTTGGCCTCGTCCATCACGGCATTGACAAACGCGGAAGCGGCCTTGCGTCTCTTGTCGTCGGCCTTGTCCACGTCCTCCTTTGCCCTCCGCCACTTGTCGTCGGCCTCGACAAACTCTTTTCGCAACTGTGCCACTGATTTCATGGTCTGCCCTCCTCCTCAGCCGCCAGTTCCTTTTCCACCAACTCCGCCGCGTTCAAGAGCACGGTCGCCGCGCTTCTGTACGCGCCTCTGACGGCAGGATGCTTCGCGCGGGCCGCGTATTCGAGCACCCGCCGCGCCGTCGAGTGTAACTTTGCCGCCTCGTCCGCGCTCATGGCCGCGATGCTACCCATGTTATTGGTCCACCAAGACATCAGGCAAAAAACCGGCCGCTTCGCCGACGATTTCGACTTTTCCTTTCAAAATAAGTTTGTCGTTATGTTCAGCGATAAATTCGCCGACACTCATGCCTGCCTCCTCGGCGTCTTTTTGCACATCGGCGTTCACTAGATAGGTTATTTCACGACCGCTCTTGCTGACAAACACGAGAAATTTCATGGCTTGCTCCTTTCGCGGGCAGCCCGCCCGCCGTTTAGCATTGAACACGAATAATTAAGAGGGTGTTGGCTCCCAGAAAGTGGAACAACGCCTCTGCAACTCGCCACGCAGCATTGCTGTCTCCAGCCACGGGCACGACGATAGGGGTGTGGTCGTCCTGGGTTAGGAGTATCTCGTAGAACGGGTCCCCACCAGGAACCTGTGTACCTCGAACGGTGATTTCTATCTGCGTTCCTTGCATGGCCTTGCTCCTTTCGCGGGCAGCCCGCCCGCCGTCTATGCCCTTTTCAGACAGTTGACCGCCGCGCGGGCCGCGTATTCGAGGACCCGCCGCGCCGTCGAGTGTAACTTTGCCGCTTCGTCCGCGCTCATGTCGTGCCAGAATCTCACACGCCACCAAAAACCGCACGCTCTCTGCATGTTTTGGCGCGCGGACCCTCTTATTCGGCTCCTAGCACCCCTCCGTCCTGGCAATCCTCAAGGGTCTTAGCCGCATCCGGCATCCGTTTTGGGTCCAAAAATGCCACTAACGGGCCTTTGCGTGCTGTTTTAGGGCGTTTTCCAAACCGGAACGGCCACAGATCGCAGGCCGTCGAGTTTAGCCCGTCGCACGGGCAGAACCTTACGCCCTTTGCCGTCGTCGCGCAGTCCAGGCACTTAAGCCGGATTGCCCGCAATGGCGAGTTGGTCGCGTCCTTCATCGTTCGCTCCTTTCGCGGGCAGCCCGCCCGCCGTCAGGTCGCTTGCTCGGCCCGCGCGCCATCGACCCACGCCACGGCCACCGCGCCATCGGCCCGCGCCTCGGCCACCGCGCCATCGACCCACGCCACGGCCCGCGCGCCAGCGACCCACGCCTCGGCCCGCGCGCCAGCGACCCACGCCACGGCCAGCACCGGTGCCATCGCAACTATGACCACGCCTGCAGCGACCGCTTCTGCATCTTCACTCACTTCATACCGCCCAGACTTCGTGTAGGTTTTCATTTTCCATCTCCTGTTCAGCGAGCCTCATTGCCGCGCCGTCTATGCCCCCGCCTTCTCGAGCGCGGCTTCCGAAATGCCGCGCTGGTTATTGAGAAAGATTTCAGCGTTCCGCCAGTCTCCCCTGTCGCCTAGTTCCAAGGCGCGCGTGATATTCTCGATTGCGGATTGATGCGCCTCCACCAGTTCCGGCGCGGCGGCGATAAGGCGGGCGTTGGCGTCGCGCTCAGGATCATCAGCGGTGGACCAATACCGTTTTTTTATGTTGGCCTGCAAGTCCACGAGCGCAACGCGACGGTCCCCCGCCATCACTGCCGTGGCGCCATCATTTGTAAGGCATTGAGTAGGCTCAATTCCTATCTCCCGCCCCTGCTTGACTTGCAATTCGCCCCCAAAATACTTGTTCCACGTCCACGGAGCCGGCGTATGTTTCGTTCCCATCGTCCGTTCTCCTTTCCGGCGGGCCTCATTGCCCGCCGCTTGTTGGCCCAGGCCCTTCCCCGCCGTGGCGGGGTCGGGCGCGGGTCAGTTCCGCTTTGCAAAACCAGGCGCCGCCGCCTGGATCGCCGCCGTCCGCTCCTCGCCGATCTCGGCCCGCAGCGACCGCCACAGGCGCTTGCGTGTGCTGCGCGATCTCCCCGCCGTGGCCGTGGCGATCTTCATCGTGAGTTCGGGCGAGAGGCCGGTAGTGGCCTCCTCGATGGCGGCCTGTCGCCGCTTTTCGGCCTCGGCCAAGCGAGCCTGCCTCTCTGACTCTCGCGCGGCTTCCCAGGCCGTTACCTCTTCCGGCGTGGTCATGCAGTCCTCGTCCGCCGCCGCGTCTGCCGCATCGCAGCCCGCAGAGTCCGCCTCCTCGAGTGCCGAAAACGCCGCGAGGACTTCGGCGGGAGGCGAGGCATCATAGTGACCTTCCTCGATGCAGTACGGCAACGCATGGCCGTGGCCCGGCCCGATCCAGGTCCGCTCCTCGCCATCCGTTTCCTCGAAAACATACATCCGCATCTCGCCGGGGTTGTTGCCGCAGCCGATTTTGGCGTTCGCAAAAACGCCAGGCCCGACTTCGGCGCGGTCCACGGCATCCAACCACGCCTTCCAAGCGGCCTCCGTATGCGAATTGCCGCACAAGCACATCTTGCCGCTACATCTTTCAAACCTAATCTCGTTCGCCACCACGTCCGCGCTTCTAATTTCGGTCGCCATTTCAGGCCCCTTTTTCTTCGGCGGGCCTCATTGCCCGCCGCCTACATCGTGGTCCAAAGGCTTATGCCCCGCCGTGACTGGCAGGCCCACATCGTGCCGGTCAACCGGACGACAACCGGCGTCGGGGAGCGGAGAGGAAAGGCTGCTCGCGCGTGGTCCATCGTCTGTGGGTCTGGTTCTTCCATCCTCACACGCCGCCTCGTGAAGATCTCCACGAGTGCCTTGTCCGCCGTCCAATCTTCGCACAGTAGCATGGCCTTTCTCCTTTCGCCGTAGACAAAGCCGCCCAGGGGGATTCGGGGGAATCGACTTGGCTCGGATGAGCCAGGTGTGCCCTGGACGGCCTCGCGTTCGGCGTTCGTGTTGATGGTCATCGTCGATTCCCCTTTTCTGCTCTTACTATACCCTATATCATCGGACAAGTCCAGTGAAATCTTGAGAAAATCTTTGAAGCGCAAGCCTAGCAAAGCAAGACACTTACGTTATATCGACTAAAAAGCATAAGACCGCAAAGCCCGCGCCGAGCATAATCAACGTATGGCCAATGCTCCATAAACACCATAGATTGCATAACGGACGAAAAAGACACAATAGGCAGTACCGCAGCCCGTGGTAGATGAGAAAATGACGAAAACGCTATGGGTGGTATGACAACGCCTGAAGTGTTAGACTGTCACGGATTGACAGTTTCCGGCTTTTTCTGCCGCATTTCGCAAACGCTAAACCCGTTGCAGGACAAGGGCTTACGGCTGCGCCTGAAAAAAATCCACCTTATGCGGTATTTTTCTCTTGACTTGGACACTGCCGGTTGTGTATACTTCCAAAAACGGGAAGCGAAGCGCCATGACCAGAAAAAACCGTTGCCCAGCCTGTGGTAAGTGGCATGCAGGCCATTGCTCCAAGTCACACTACCGGGGCCTCGACGCCGCCAACGTAAGAACCGCACGCCTCGATGACGATCCTTCTGATGAAAAACTCGGACCACCCAAAGCCTACGGCCAGCGCCTGGAGGATGGCATGGCGATTTGGCAAGGATTTGCCCTCGCATGACCGAAACCGTCGTCGAACCTAAACTGCCAAAACGCCGCGCTGACCGTTTGCGGCAAGAGGCGTTTGTAGCGGCTTATATCACTCCGACCAGCCCTACCTACCTGCGCCCGGCCCAAGCTGCTATTGCAGCAGGATATAAGCCTAAGCAGGCCGCCTCACAAGCATCTAGGCTCCTCAAGGGCGCCAGAATCAAGGGCCTGATTGACAGTAAGATGATTGAGATGGCAGATAAATTAACCTCGGAGAAGGTGATTGATGTTGCCTTTGTAGAGCGCCAGCATCTTGAGGCGATGGCGCGTTGTCGGATTGCCGGGGACCGGACCAATGAGCGGGAGCATTTGGAGTGCATCGGCAAGATGAAGGGCGCTTACGACACTTCGCTGCACGTTGATCTTACGGTCAAGCACGAGTACGACGAGCGGCTGGCGGTTGAGGCGAGTAGGATGGCGGCGATGCTGATAGAGGCGGCTGGGGTGGGGGGGTTAGGGTTGCCGGCGGGGAGGGCAGTAGAGGCGTGTGCTGCCGCCCCAAAGCCCCAGGCGCGCCCCGATTCCAGACCTACCCC
>Ga0315289_10001083_pt1 | contig 42549 bp, 41 predicted proteins | sample YL17G11_40_MG_FD_203452 | JGI IMG/M metagenome (GOLD analysis project Ga0315289, IMG submission 203452) | Sediment microbial communities from Yellowstone Lake, YNP, Wyoming, USA - YL17G11_40 | ecosystem: Environmental > Aquatic > Freshwater > Lake > Sediment | place: USA: Wyoming | collected... | reverse complement strand
CATCAATGTGGACAGCTTCAGCAAGTCCTTCTTTACCGAGGAGCATCAACGGATCATTGAGATCATATCGAGATTAGTGGGCCGCCACATCCAGGGCCTGCAGAAGATCGACGAGCTGCAGCAGGAAGTGGATCGGCTGAAGCGGGACATCACCTATCGCGATCCCAAGGTTTCCTCCTATCGATTGGGGACGATCATCGGCAACAGCCCCAAATCCCAGGAGATCATCCGTCTCATCAACACCTTCGTGCCTTTCCTTTGCAATCGGATCTCCCAGTGGGAGAAGGGAAGCCTGCCGGAGTCCCCCTTGGGCCTCCCTTCCATCCTTATCAGTGGAGAGACGGGGTCAGGGAAGGAGTTTATCTTTAATCACATCTACGCCCTTCTCAATGAGCTCTATCAGCGCGATCGGGGGTCGGGCAGTGAACTCTCAGTGCGAAAATGTAACATTGCCGCCTATTCCGGGGAATTGACCTATAGCGAGCTCTTTGGCCACAAGAAGGGTGCCTTCACCAGCGCTTACTCGGACCGCCGGGGGATCCTGGAGGAGTCTGATGGAGGCGTTGTCTTCTTGGATGAGATCGGGGATGCGGACCCCAAGACCCAGGTGCAGTTGTTGCGGTTTCTCGATAATGGCAGCTTCGTGCGCCTGGGGGAGAATCAAACCCGGTATTCCCGGGTCCTGCTGGTCGCCGCCACCAACCGGGACTTACGAAAGACGATCCAGGCGGGGACCTTTCGCGAGGACCTTTATTACCGTCTCAGCGAGTTGACCATCGCCATTCCACCTCTCCGTGAGAGGCGAGAGGATATCCCCGACCTGGCCACTCACTTCCTGGGACAGCTTTATCAGGCCTACAAGGATCCGGGGGAAAGCGGCCGGGAGGTCCCCTATCTGGATAGGGAGGCCAAGGAGTTGCTGCTGAATCACCATTTTACCGGAAATGTGAGGGATCTGCGCAGCATCCTCCTCCGAGTCCTCTTCCTCCGTCCCCAGCAGCGGATTGGAAAGAAAGAGGTCCTCGCGGCCATGCACTCCATTGAGGCAGTTCGAAAGCACGAGCCTCTGGATTCCTTGAATGAAAAGGTGGCGCGCGAGGTTTACGAGAGGATCGAGCGGGGCGGAAAGGACTTCTGGGAGGCGGTTTATCGTCCCTATTGCAGCAACGAGATCACCAGGGAGATGGTGAAGCTCGTTTGCACCAAGGCCCGCATGGAGGGCGGTAATTCCTTGCCCAAGATGGCGGTCAATTTGAAGGCCTGTCTCCCCGACTTCAACCGGTTGCCCGAGGAAATGAAGAAGTTCATCAGCTTCAAGAACTTCCTCTATAAGACCATCCGCATCACCCAGTGACCTCTCGGGGGAAACCGGCCCCGCATCGCTTCCGCCTCGGGCCCCCCCCTTCCTCCTGTAGCCAAGTTGCCCCCCAGGTGCACCATCACCTGAAGAGGAACTCCCCGGAAACGGCAGTCCTCCCAGTATAACAAAAGTAGTCAAAGGTGGTCTCGAATTTTAACCCAATTTCCCTGGGCCCCGTGGAGGACTTCATTTAAATCCGGCCACTTAGCGATTGGAACGATAATTGCTGTGTATTGCTTCACGGTTTATCTTTTTCTTCATCATCGTCCTCTCCTTCGGGGAGGAGGAAATAGAGAGGAGCGACCGTGGAAAAAAAGCAGAATACCGGCAGTGTCAACCAGCAGGTGAACCTCTTCAAAATCGCGCAATCGCAGATCGACCGGGCGGCCGAGAGGATGCATCTAGACCCGGAGACCCATCTCCTTCTGCGAGAGCCCATGCGGGAGCTGCAGGTCTCCATTCCCATCAAGTTGGATGATGGGACCCCCAAGGTGTTCAGGGGATTCCGTGTCCAGTACAATGACGCCCGGGGTCCTTGCAAAGGTGGGATTCGCTATCATCCCGAGGAGACAGTGGATACGGTGCGGGCCCTGGCTTCCTGGATGACCTGGAAGTGCGCCACCGTAGACATCCCCTTGGGGGGCTCCAAGGGAGGGATCATCTGCGATCCCAAGTCCATGTCGATGCACGAGTTGGAGCGATTGAGCCGGGCCTACATCGATCGGGTGGGGATGATCCTCGGCCCGGAGAAGGATATCCCGGCCCCCGATGTCTACACGACCCCCCAGATCATGGCCTGGATGATGGATGAGTTCAGCAAACTCCGGGGGTACAACGTCCCCGGGGTTATCACCGGCAAGCCCATTGCATTGGGGGGATCCCTGGGCCGGGGCGACGCCACTGCGCGCGGTGGACTCATCACCCTGAAGGAGGCCGCCAAGCATTTCAAGCTGAACCTGGCCAAGGCTCGGGTGGCTATCCAGGGGTATGGAAATGCCGGCTCCTATGCCGCTTCCCTGACCAAGGATTTGGAGGGCTCCACCATCGTCGCGGTTTCCGATTCCAAGGGGGGGATTTTCAATCCCAAGGGCCTGGATCCGGCTGCGGTCCTCAAACACAAGCAGAAGACCGGATCGGTGGTCAACTTCCCCGGATCGAAGTTCATCTCCAACGAGGAACTGCTGGAGCTCGATGTGGAGGTCCTCTATCCCTCCGGATTGGAGCTGGTCATCAACGAGAAGAACGCGGGCAACATCAAGGCTCAGATCATCTGCGAGCTGGCCAACGGCCCCACCACCCCCGAGGCGGATGACATCCTCTACAAGAAGGGTATCTTCGTGATCCCTGACTTCCTCTGCAACGCGGGTGGGGTGACCGTCTCCTACTTCGAGTGGGTGCAAAACCTCTCCAATTACTACTGGGAGCTGGAAGAGGTGCATGAGCGATTGACCAAGAAAATGACCAAGGCCTTCTATGATGTCATGGAGATCTCACAGAAGGAAAAGGTCGATATGCGAACGGCTGCTTTTATACTGGCCATGTCCCGGGTAGTGGAGGCAATGAAGCTTCGGGGATGGGTATAGGCTCATAGGCTTGACCAGGAGTGTTTTGCAGGGAAGCTGGCCCGCCGCCCCGAGAGGCTCGCAGGCCTTCGCCTGATATGGCGAGCCAGCTTCCTCTCCTAAAGAGGTGAGGGAGGAAGTGAGCTCATGAAAGTCAAGGAGATCGTGGTCGTCCCTCATGCCGATGGCCTGTTGGTGGTCTGCTATCCCAACGGAAAGAAGACCCAACAGATCTTACTCAGTAAGGAGCAAGCCCTTTTTCTGGCCCAGGAGCTCAGGAATATCCTCTACAAGATGGGGTATAAGTCCCCGACAGATCCAGTCCCCCATTTCTCTTCCGGGTGATTATCCCGTCGTCGGCAGAGGATGTGGCCCTGACGCAAGAGGAGATCATTCGTGCCAGTTGCTGCCTATATTCTCATCGATGTGACCCCAGGCACCAGCGATCGTATCACCAAGGAGCTCCTGAAGATCGCCGGAGTCAAGTCGGCCCACTGGGTTACCGGACCTCACGATATCATTGCCTATGTCGAGACTTCCGACATGAGCATGCTGGGTCGCATTCTATCCTCGCGTATTCACGCGATCCCTGGAATCCTTCGTACCGAGACCGACGTACTGGTGGATTGAGGACCTTTTCTTCGAGATTCTTCCCCACAACCTTCCACCCTTTGGGCGACCTGAGAGGATCCTCCCTTCAGGCCTGCCTCTGGCCTGCCTCGCCAACCCCTTTCCCAACCCTTTCCTTCGTGTTGACGAGATCAATTTTTCGTGATATATTCCGGGCATCAATCTCCCAAGGGATGAGCGCCTCTTTCCTAATTCTCGGGGAGGACGAAAGGACATGAAACCAGCAAAGGAAAGGTCCGACTTCAGCCATGCCGAAGAGGTATTGGCCCTGGCCATCAGTGCCGAAATAGATGCCCACCAGTTCTATCTCCGGGCAGCGGACCAGGCGAAGGATGGCAAGGTTAGAGCCACCTTCCTCGCCCTGGCCGGAGATGAGGAGGGGCATCGCTTGCAACTGAAGGCGCAGTACCCTCATCTAAATGGAAAAGGGGGGTCCGCTACCGCCCCGGGAACAGTGTTCTGCATCGATATCTGAAGAAGGACCTGGATGAACTGGAGGCCATCGCCTTGAGCATCAAGGCCGAAAAGGAGGCCATCAACTTCTATCAGGCCTCGAGCGAGAAGGCAGAAGATCTGGGGTTGAAGAAGCTCCTGCTGAGTCTCTCGGAATTCGAAGATGGCCATCGGAGGCTGCTCGAATCTGAATACCAGGCTCGGCTGGGACGCCCCTGGAACGACTTCGAGCTGGCCCTTTGGGTGCGGAAGTAAGGGAAAGGAGGGTCAAATGTCCCTGCAAGGCAAGAAAGTCGCTATCCTGGTGGAGAACAATTATCAGGAATTGGAGCTCTGGTATCCCCTGCTGCGGCTGCGCGAGGAAGGAGCAGAAGTCAAGGTCGTGGGACCGGCTGCCAGGGAGACCTATCTCAGCAAACACGGCTATCCCGCCCTGAGCGACCTGACCGTGGAAGAAGTAAGGGTGCAGGAGCTTGACGCAATCATCATCCCCGGCGGCTTCGCCCCGGACTTGATGCGGCGAAACCGGGCCATGGTGAAGTTAGTAAAGGATGGCTATGGTCAGGGGAAGGTGGTGGCCGCCATATGCCACGCCGGGTGGATGTTGGTTTCCGCCGACATCCTCAGGGGAAAGAAGGCTACCTGCTTTTATTCCATCAAGGATGATCTGGTGAACGCGGGGGCCCAATTCCTGGATCAGGAGGTGGTGCGCGACGGCGGCCTGATTACCTCCCGCAATCCCATGGATTTGCCGGCCTTTTGCCGAGAAATCATCAAGGCTCTACAGGAGAAATGAGCGTCTCGTTTCCCGGGAATGGCCCCGGGCCAGGGAAACCGGGGAGAACAAAGATCCGGGGTAAAAGAGAGGAGGAAAAAATGAAGGAATTGAGCCGCAGGGATTTCATGAAAGCAGGAGTGGCCACTGCAGCATCCTTAGGCCTAACCGGTGTCCTGGGAAGTTCAAAGAGCTGGGGGAAAGACTATGGATCAGATGAAGACGCAGGCGGTAAGCCCATCCAGAGGATCAAGGATCCGGCGAATCTGACCCCAGCAGAGAAGAAACACTCTCCTCTGATCCAGGTGCAAGGGCCGGTGAAGGCGGGAGAGCCCACCAAGGTGACCGTCTCGGTGGGCCGGTTAATGCATCCCATGGAAGCGAAGCACCACATCATGTGGGTCGAGCTCTATGCAGGAGATGAGAAGATCGCTCGACTGGACATAGAACCTGAGGTCTCTCGGCCAGTCGCAACCTTCACCGCAGTCCTTCTTAAGCCAACAACTCTTCGAGCTTTAGAGGAATGCAACCTGCACGGGGTATGGGAGGAAACCCTGGAGGTTCAGGTATCTGGGCCAGCTGGCGGATAAACGCTGAAGACTTGATCAAGCTTGATCTGTGGGGGGCCTGAGCGACCAGGCCCCCTTTTTATTATCCCTGCGGTGGTCCCCACTCCTCCCATCGCCGAGGAGCGAAAGGCTATTTTATGACCGGAAGGCCTTCTTTTTCCCAGGCGACCATCCCCCCCGCGATGTTCCGTAGGTTCCGATAGCCCAGCAACCATAAGGCCATGGTCCCATAAGAGCTTCTCGTTCCTGTCCGGCAGATGACCGCCAAAGGGGCATTCTTGTCCGAGGGAAGTTGATCAAGCTTTTCGGCCAGTTGGCGGAGGGGGAGGTGAATCGCCCCCTCGATGTGTCCGGCCTCAAATTCCGAAGCCTCTCTCACATCCACCACCGCCATGGGCTCCCCGGCATCCAGGGCGGCCTTCAATCCCTTGGGGGAGAGCGTATAGAAGTCCTTGGGGAGAGTGCTCAGGAATTCATCTACCGCAGACGCGACCGGACCGGCTGCCGGAGCCGGGAGGGCCATGGCCAAAAGGGTTAGGTTGATTCCAATGATAAGGCAATAGACAAAGCTTCTTCGCGGCATTTCTCTCTCCTTTCCCAGTCCATCCAACTTCCATTCCTTTCCCGCCAAGAGAGGGCGTGCGCTCCTGGATCGCCAAGCTTCCGGTGGCTTTAGCATACCCGGCTCCCCCACCAAAATCAAGATCATTTTTTCCTCGCTGAAGGCCCTCCCAGGGGAGAAAAAGGGCTTGACAAAGTCCCAGTTGTGTATGATCATGCCTCACAATTTTCTCCCCAAAGGGCATTGGCAAGGTCCGAAGGACAAAAGGAGAAGCGATGGAGGAATTCCGTCGGATCAAGAGACTCCCCCCTTATGTCTTCAACATTGTCAACGAGCTAAAGGTTCAGGCGCGGGCAAGGGGAGAAGACATCATCGATTTCGGGATGGGAAACCCCGACCTGCCTACACCGCCTCACATCGTGGAAAAGTTGATCGAGGCGGTGAAAAATCCGAGAAATCACCGCTATTCAGCCTCTCGCGGCATTGCCAAACTGCGCTCCGCCATCACCGACTGGTATCGCAGGAATTACGGAGTGGATCTCGATCCCGAGACCGAGGCTATCGCCACCATCGGGGCCAAGGAGGGGATCGCCCATCTGGCCCTGGCCCTGTTGGAACCGGGCGATCTGGCCTTGGTGCCGGATCCCAGCTATCCTATCCATCCCTATTCAGTCATCATTGCAGGAGGGAATGTCTGCGCGGCCCCTCTCAACCTGGAGACCAACTTCTTCGATTGCCTCCTGGAATCCTTCCGCCAGAGCTGGCCATTGCCCAAACTGCTCATCCTCAGCTTTCCCCATAACCCCACCACGGCCGTAGTAGAACGGGATTTTTTCGAGAAGGTGGTCGCCCTGGCCCAAGAGCACGACCTGATCGTGATCCATGATTTTGCCTATGCGGACCTGGTCTTCGACGGCTATAAGGCCCCCAGCTTCCTGCAAATCCCAGGGGCCAAGGAAGTGGGGGTGGAGTTCTTCACACTCTCCAAGAGTTACAGCATGCCCGGATGGCGGGTGGGCTTTGCCGTGGGCAACCCGCAGATCATTGCTGCCCTCGCCCGCATCAAGAGCTATCTGGATTACGGGGTTTTTCAACCCATCCAGATCGCCAGCATCATTGCCCTGAATGGTCCACAGGACTGTGTCAAGCAGATCGTGGCCATTTACCAATCGCGGAGAGATTGCCTGGTGGATGGCCTCAATCGCATCGGTTGGAAGATCGCCAAGCCCAAGGGGACCATGTTCGTCTGGGCGAAGATCCCGGACCGCTACCTCGCCCTCGGGTCCCTGGACTTCTCCAAGCTCCTGCTGAGAGAGGCAAAGGTGGCCGTCTCTCCCGGAATCGGCTTCGGACAAAATGGCGACCAATATGTGCGCTTCGCCCTGGTCGAGAATGAGGATCGGACCCGCCAGGCGATTCGTTGCATTCGACGCATCCTCTGACCATACCCCCGCACTCCCCTGCCGCCCCCATCTTCGCACACCCCCGGCATTGAAACTCCTTGGATCGACGAAGCCGGCGAGAGGAGATATCGACAAATGTGGGGTTTGGGCTTGCCATTTTCCAACAAATTCGCTATATTTGATCGGGAGGATATCATGGCCGCCCGGAGCGACAAACCAAAAGACGAATGCGGGGTGATCGGGATCTTCGGCCATGCCGAGGCGTCCAATATCGCCTATTTAGGCCTCTACGCCCTTCAACACCGCGGTCAGGAGAGCGCCGGAATCGTGGTCAGCAACGGCCGTTCTCTGCACATGGAGAAGAGGATGGGCCTGGTGGCAGATGTCTTTTCTGAGGAGCGTCTGCGCCATCTTCAAGGAGAGGCGGCGATCGGCCATGTCCGTTATTCGACCGCCGGCTCCAGCAATCTCGCCAATGCCCAGCCCTTTATGGCCTCATACCATCAAGGCTCTCTGGCCCTGGCCCACAATGGAAATCTGGTAAACTCCACCCCCTTGCGGGCCGAGTTGGAGGCTGCAGGCGCGATCTTCTCCTCCACCTCCGATTCAGAGGTCATGGTGCACTTGATCGCCCGATCTTCGGCGGCCTCCCTGCTGGAGGGGACCATCGAGGCATTGCAGCAGGTGAGGGGCGCTTACAGTCTGGTCCTGATGAACGAAGAGGAGTTGTTGGGGATCCGGGACCCCTTCGGTTTCCGCCCCCTCTCCCTGGGGAAGTTCAAGGGGGGCTATGCGTTAGCCTCCGAGACCTGCGCCTTTGATCTCATCGAGGCCGAATTCATCCGGGATGTGGAGCCAGGCGAGATTGTGCAGATCAACAAAGAGGGGGTACATTCCCATTTCCCCTTCTTGCCCGCGAAGAAAAGGCAGTGCATCTTCGAATACATCTATCTCGCCCGTCCTGACAGTTTCCTCTTTGGCCACAGTGTGCACCAGGTGAGGCACCGGCTGGGGTCTCAGTTAGGGAAAGAGGCGCCAGCACAGGCCGATCTCGTAGTGCCGGTGCCCGATTCCGGCGTCTATGCAGCGTTGGGCTATGCCCGCCAGTCCGGGATCCCCTTCGAGCATGGTCTCATCCGCAATCATTACATCGGCCGTACCTTCATCGAACCGAAGCAATCAATTCGCCACTTTGGGGTCAAGATCAAGCTCAATGCCGTGCGCCAGGTGCTGGAGGGAAAACGGGTGGTGGTGGTGGACGATTCCATCGTGCGGGGAACCACCAGCCGCAAGATCGTCTCCATGATCAAGGCAGCGGGAGCTCGGGAGGTCCATCTGCGCATTAGCTCCCCCCCGATTATCTCCCCGTGCTACTACGGCATTGACACCCCCACCCGCAAAGAGCTCATCGCCTCCACCCACGATACCGAGGAGATATGCCGCTACCTGAAGGCTGATTCCTTGGCCTATCTCAGCCTGGAGGGAATGATGGAGGCCGTGGGAGAGCAAGACGGATTTTGTTTGGCATGCTTTACTGGGCAATATCCGATCAGTTTCCATGCGCAGGAATTGGCGCAGTTGGCCCTTTTTGAAAATGCTTAGCGAGTGAAGATGGTGGTCGCAGGTCCCCCCCCCCTTTTTTTTTTGAAGAGCCCACCCTGCAAGCCGGGGGCATATTCAATGTAGGGAAAACCAAGAGGAGGAGGCCATGGCGCAAGCAACGGGTCCAGAGGAGCGGGCCGAACGTCTGGCCCGGCTCATCATAGAGGAGATCGTCCTCTACAACAAGGAGAGGATCAGGGAGGGGATCACCAACGATAACCTCTTCGATCTACTGGCGAAAGACATCTCGGCCGGAAGGCGCTATTACGAGGATAACATCAGCCCCGATCTCTCCCCCAACTCTAACTACTTTGACCAGGCCATCGTGGATGTCCTGGTCTTAGGCCAGGGCGCCCATATTTCCTCCAGGATCTGGTAGAAACCAATCGCCTTCTCTCCTGGGGGAGGTCTTGCACTAACCTCCCCTCCTCAAAGGAGCCATCGAGAGATGAATGCCTTTCTCCGTCGCCTCAGCCAAGGCCCGTTGGTCTCCAGTGGGGCCATCGGTACCCTGATCCAGGATCGGGGTTTGCCTCCGGGGGAAATCCCCGAGCTATGGAATATTCGACAACCCGAGCAGGTAGCGGCCATCTATCTTTCCTTTTACGAGGCGGGGGCGGAACTCATTGGCACCAACACCTTCGGGGCCAATCGCGTCAAGCTAAAAAGGTACGGCCTGGAGGAAAAGTCCTATGAATTCAACCAGAGGGGGGCGCAGATCGCACGGCAGGCCCTGCCTGACTCTTGCCTCATCTTTGGCTCCGCCGGGCCTACGGGTGAGCTCCTGGCTCCCCTGGGTCCCCTGTCCGAAGAAGAGGTCTATGAGGCCTTTCGGGAACAATCTCTGGCCCTGGCGGAAGGGGGCGTAGATGTCCTCTGCTTCCGCACCATGTCTGACCTGGAGGAGATAAAGATCGCCATGGCCGCGGCCAGGGAGAACACCGATCTGCCCATTGTGAGCACCATGTCCTTCTCGTTGGGGCAGCGGGGCTACCGCACCATGATGGGAATCGACCCCGAGACCGCGGTCCATGCCCTGCGGCAGGCCGGTGCCCACGCAATCGGAGCCAACTGCGGCCAGGGCATGGAAGAGATGGTCGGGCTCATGCAGGAGCTGAGGGGCTACGACCCAGGGCACCTGGTGGCCCAACCCAATGCCGGGAAGCCTCAATTGATTCAAGGGAAGACCACCTATGCCCAAGATCCCGCTGTCTTTGCCTCCAAGGTGCAGGCCCTTCTGGACATGGGAGTCTGCATCATCGGCGGCTGTTGCGGGGTCGGTCCGGAGCATATCCGGTGCGTGGCGGAGGCGGTGAGAAAGAGAGGCTCGAATTGAAGCTCCCCACGGCAAGGTTGCTCAGATGGGATACGCCCAAGACTCTGGGCGCCGCGGGCGACTGGAGGCGCCCATGATACCCCGGCTGATCGAACTCTTTCCCATCGGCATCATTCACTCCCCCTTCCGGGAGAAGGAGGGGATGCCTCTCCAGCCTATTCGCTCTCAGGAGGCCGGGGTCCTGGAGGTCTTTCCCGACTACGAGCAGGGACTCCAGGATATCGAAGGCTTCTCTCACCTGATCCTCCTCTATCACTTCCACCAAGAGCCGCAGACCCGAATGTTGGTGAAATCCTATATCGAGGATAGCATCCACGGCGTCTTCGCCACCCGATCCCCCAAGAGACCAAATCACCTGGGGATCTCCACCGTGGAACTGGTCCAACGGGAGGGCAACCTGCTCCGGGTCTTCGGAATCGATGTCCTGGACCAGACGCCCCTTCTGGATATCAAACCCTATATCCCCCGGATAGACGACCGAGCAGGGGCGAGGTCAGGATGGCTGCAACACCTATGGTAGCCTTGAAGAGATTCATCCTGCTCCATCCCTCCGACAATACCGCGACGGCCCTCGCGGACCTGCAGAAGGGGGAGGCCCTCCATCTCGATCTGGGAGCGGAGGGCCGGGATCTCACCCTGAGGGAGTCGATCCCCTTTGCCCACAAGTTCGCCATACTCCCCATCCCTCAGGGGGGAGAGGTGAAAAAATATGGGGAATTAATTGGCGAGGCGAGCCTGGATATCGAGGCGGGGGAGTATGTGCATGTCCATAATGTGGTGAGCCGGCGGACGCGAGGGCAAGGCCGATGAGAAAAAGGAAGGGTCAACCCACCTTTGTGGGCTACCGGCGGGCCAGCGGGGAGGTGGGAACCCGCAACCTCCTGGGCATCTTCTCCCTGGTGACCTGTGCCAACGAGGCGGCGGTCAACATCGGCCGTCAGGTGCCCGGGGCAGCGATCTTCACCCACCAGAATGGCTGTGGGCAGACCCAGGCCGACCTGGAGGCCGTGACTCGGACCTTGATCCACCTCGGACAAAACCCGAACTTAGGGGCAGTCCTGCTTGTCTCCCTGGGGTGCGAGGGATTGTCCCCGGACCGGATTGGAGAGGCGATCGGACAGGCGAAAAAGCCGGTGGAGATGGTACGCATTCAGCAACAAGGCGGCTATCTGGGGGCCCTTGCCGAGGCTGGCCTCAAGTCCCAGAAGCTGGCTCAGGCGATCTCCGCCTTCAGGCGAGAGGAGGTGGGAGTGGAGGAATTGGTGCTCGGCTTGAAGTGCGGGGCCTCTGATCCTACCTCAGGTCTGGCCGCCAACCCTCCCCTGGGCAAGGCAGTGGACCGCCTGATCGATCTGGCGGGCAGCGTCATCTTCGGGGAGACCACCGAGGTGGTGGGTGCAGAGCACATCCTGGCCAAAAGGGCAAAGAATGAGGCCGTGGCGAAAAAGCTCCTGGGCCTAATAGACCGTCTGGAGGCCAGGGTGAGGGCCAGTGGCTCCGACATCCGGGGAGGAAATCCCAGCGCGGGAAACATCGCAGGAGGCATTACCACCCTGGAGGAGAAGTCCCTCGGATCCATTGTGAAGAGCGGCTCCTCGGCCATCCAGGATGTTTATGAGTACGGAGAGCGCAAGCAAGGCCGGGGGCTCTTCTTCGTGGATTCCCCAGGGCGAGAGCCGGAGATCCTAACGGCCCTTGCCGCCGCCGGTGCCCAGGTCATCGCCTTTGCCACCGGGCTGGGGGCCCCACAGGGATTCCCCTTCGTCCCGGTCATCAAGATCTGCGCCAACTGGAAGACCGTGCAAAGGCTCCCCGATTTCATCGACCTGGATGTCTCCGGGGTCATCTCGGGAGAGGAATCGCTGGAAGAGGCAGGGGAGCGCATCCTGCAGGAGGTTCTGGAGGTAGCCTCGGGAAAGTGGACCAAGGCAGAAACCCTGGGCTACAATGGGTCCACCAACATCTACACCACCGGACCGATCGTGTGAGAGAATCTCAACCTATCCGAGCTGATCGGAGAAGGGTCCCCCTTTCTCCCAGAGGGCAAGGCGCATTTGAATGAGGTGGCGATCCCGGAGCCGGATGAGCTCTGCCTGCGAGCGCTGCCTCCAGTCGTAGAAACCCTTTCCAGTCTTGATTCCCAGTTCATCCCTCCTCACCATCTCCGAGAGCAGGGCAGGCGGTGTGGTCTCCGAGCTGATCTCTGGGCTCAAATTCCTCAATACCGCCTCCATCAGATTGAGCCCGGCGAGATCTGCCACCTCCAGCAGGCCGATGACCGGCATCCGGATGCCGATGCCTGCCTTCACCGTCAGATCCACATCCTCGGCCTCGGCCACCCCATCCTGAACCAAGGTGATCGCCTCCCGATAGAGTGCCATCAGGAGCCGATTGGCGATGTAACCCGGCACCTCCTTCTTCAGCACCACCGGAACCCATCCGCATCTTCTCATCAGGGCCAGGGTCGCCCGGAGGGTATCCTCGGAGGTCTTCCCGCCCTTCATGACCTCCACCAGGGGGACGAAGTGGGGAGGATTGAGATAGTGGGTGGTGATGATCTTGTCCTGCCGGCGGACCAGGGCCCCCACCTGAGAGAGGGAAAGGGAAGAGGTGTTGGTAGCCAGGATGGTGGCCGGCGGGCAAAGGGCATCCATCTCCGCAAACAGCGCCTGCTTCAGCCTCAGATCTTCGGAGACGGTCTCACAGACGAAGTCCGCCTCCTTCACCGCCGAGGCCAGATTGGGCTCGAGACTTATCCGGCTCATGATCTGGCCGATCTCGTCGGGACCCAGGCGGCCCATCTCCTCCATGAGGCAAAGGTTCCCTTGAATGCGCGCGGGCGCCTCCTGCAAGACCTTCGGCGCACGATCGGTCAAGCTCACCTCGAGGCCGGCCACCGCGAAGCCCTGGGCGATCCCGTGCCCCATGAGGCCCGCTCCAATGACCGCCACCCTTCTAATCCCATCTGCTCTATTCGGTCCCATCGGCTTACCCCTTCGGCCCCCTTGAAGCCTCCCCCTGCAAGCCGGCCAGGCTTCAACTCTGTGGATTGGATGTTTTGGAATTGCGGATCAACCTCTTCGCGCGCCCCATACAGCTCCTAAGATAGGAAAACCGGCCACCCCTGTCAATCCCTATTTCCCGCCTTCCTCTCCCCTTTCCACTTCACGGGTCATCCCTCCTTCGAGACTTGGCCTTCCCTATTGACGCAGCGAAGGGCCAGGGCTAATATGATTCTATGATGGCCCCGATGGATTCACCTCAGTCGATCAAAGAGACGCTGGCCATCCTGCCGGATGGGCCGGGCGTCTATCTGATGCGGGATAGTCAGGGTAGGCCCCTCTATATCGGCAAGGCCCTATCCCTGCGCAAGCGGGTGCCCTCCTACTTCCATGACCCTGCCTCCCTCCCTCCTCGCTTGGTCTCCATGGTCTCGCGCGTCAGGCGCATCGAGTTCATCGTCACGGAAACCGAGATCGAGGCCTTCATCTTAGAGAGCAATCTCGTCAAGGAGCAGAGGCCGAAATATAACATCGTCCTCCGGGACGACAAGCATTACCCCTTTCTTCGCATCGACCTCCAAGAGCCCTTTCCCCGCCCCACCGTGGCCCGCCGCATCAGAGGGGACGGCGCCCTCTATTTCGGCCCCTATGTCCCGGCCTCAACCATGTGGGATACCCTGGCCCTTATCAACAAGGCCTTCCCGCTACGCAAGTGCAAGACCCTGAGGTCCTCTCCCCGGCCCTGCCTGGAATTCCACATGGGCCGATGCCTCGCGCCCTGCGGTGGGCGGGTCTCGGAAGCGGAATACGGCGAAATCCTGGCCCAGGTCCGGGCGCTGCTGGAGGGGAAGAGAAAGGATCTCCTCCGCCAGCTGAAGGCCCTGATGAAAGAGGCCTCCTCGCACCTCGATTATGAGCGAGCCGCCAGGCTTCGCGACCAAATCTGCTCATTAGAGAAGGCCCTGCAAGAACAGAGGGTGATCTCCTCGGGAAGAGAGAATCTGGATGTGTTCGGGCTGGCCTTCCAGGGAGGGGCGGCCTGTGTCCAGGCCTTTACCTTCCGTGAGGGTAGGCTCCTGGGCAGGGAATCCTTCCTCTTTCGGGGCGTCGGGGAAGGAGAGAGAGAGGCCCTCCTTAGCTCTTTCCTCCAGCAGTTCTACTCCAGTCGCCTGAGCCTCCCCCAGGGTATACTACTCCCCTTTGCCATCCCGGAAGAGGCCCTCTTAGGGGATTGGCTGAAAAAAAAGAAGGGACAGGTCGTCACGGTAACGGTCCCATCCCGGGGGAAGAAGCAGCGGCTGTTGCAGTTGGCCCTGGCCAATGCCCAACAGGCCCTGGAGGGCCTCTCTCCCGTTGCCACCCTGCAGGAGGAGGGGGCCAGAGAACTCCAGGAGGTATTGACCTTCCCCAAGGGGTTTCGCACCATCGAGGCCTACGACATCTCCAACATCTCCGGTAGCCAGGCCGTGGGCTCAATGGTCGTCTGGGAGGAAGGGATCTGGAGAAAGGATCACTACAGGCGTTTCCGGATCAAGAGCGTGGTGGGACCGAACGATTTAGCGATGATGGAGGAGGTGCTTCGCCGTCGCCTGGCCCATCGCCAGGAGTTCCCCCTGCCGGATCTCTTCCTGCTGGATGGGGGACGGGGACAGCTCCAAGCAGGCCTGAAAGCCCTGAGGGAGGAGGGCCTTTCCGAGCTTCCCATCATCGCCCTGGCCAAGGCCGAGGAGGAGATCTGGCTGCCGGGAAAGAGGGAGCCGCTCCGCCTCCCTCCCGATTCTCCCGCCCTGCACCTGCTCCAGAGGATCCGGGATGAGGCCCACCGCTTCGCCCTTTCCTATCACCGCCTGTTGCGAGGAAAGAGGGGCCTTCATTCCTTGTTGGACGAGATACCGGGGATTGGCAGTAAGAGGAAAAGGGCCTTACTGGAGTACTTTGGTAACTTGAAAACCCTCAAGGGTGCCTCCCTGGAGGAATTACGGACGGTGCCGGGAATCTCGGCTTCGCTGGCAGCCGTCATCCTGAAATCCTTAAGATCCTTTCTTCCCCAGGTCCATCCCAAAGAATCGAAGGGGAAAAAGGACTAAGAACCCCCGGACCCTCCAGCCCGTACCGGTTCCATTCCCGCCCTTGGCATCCATCATTTGGGCAGTTAACTCGCCTTCCCCTTTTCGCCCCTCCTTCCCAAAATCATACATCGAGCGCCCCTTGCACAGGGACACTTAACGGCCTGCGGCTGAGTTGCGGGGACGTAACCGTTCGGCTTGTGCTGTCCGCACCTGGGCAACTCACCTCATAAATGATTCAAACATCTATGCACCAGAGTCGAAGTTTGTAGCCTGCTTATTCCGTCAGCTTGAGCCGCTGGTTAGGCGGCCGGGTGTCCGTCGGCGGCTGGCACCGAGAAGCGATCACGGATGTCGGATCCAACTCGCGTTGGCCTACCGGATCGAATGTCGATCGGGCACCACAAGGTGCGGGCACGCGCCAGCAACCTCCGGTCGCGGGCCCGCAGGATCTCGGTGTGCCGCTCGAAGGTGTGCGCGGTGGCGGTGCCCACCCAGGTGCGAGCGATGACCCCGTCGCCCAGGCGTGCGCCATGCTTGTAGTCGATTTCGTGGCGGACGACCGCCCATGCAACATCGGCCTGTTGGGCGGCGGTGGCCGCGGCCCGCCAGTGGGCCACGGCGGCCTCCTGGATCCAGCGCAGGTAGACAACGTTGTTGACGTGGCCGAGTTCATCAATGTCCGGTGCCTCGACTGGAATGGCCAATTCGAAACGCTCGGTGGACGGATCGGAATGCACGGCGTGGAAATCCCTCTTCTGTGGAGGAACCGGCCGCCTAACGGAGGCGGATCAGGCGCGAGATAGAGCAAGTCGCCTGCATCCGTCTTGTTGGGCACTGATACCTCTTTTCTTGTGTACACGACTCTGAAACGGCGAACAGGTGATTCCTCGTTATCCATGTAGTCTTCGAAAGCCCTCTCTATCAGGTTGCAGGACTTGAACCCATTCAGGTCTTCACTCGTGAGAGGCCAAGACATCTTGCCTTCGACATCAGTGTGCCCTCTTCCTCTGGCGATAACAAGCAGAGTGCCTCCCGGCTTTATGAAACCCGCAATCTCGGCCACTGCCTTCTGCCGGAGTCCCATTGGCAGAACCTGGAGTGTGTACGATTCAAGGACGAAATCGAAAGCGCCTCGCCAGTTCTGGGGCGCCTTGAACAGATCCGCGATCACATAGTGAACCGAAGTCCCAGGGAATCTGCGTTGGCACCAGGCAATGGCTGTCGGAGATATGTCGAAAGCCGTTGTGTCAAATCCCCGACTTGCCAGTTCCTCGGCATCATCACCCAATCCGCAGCCTATCTTGAGGGCTTTCTTCCCACCCCCCATGATCCCGTGGTTGTCAAGCCAAGTCACCAGATGGGAGTTCGGCATCAAATCTGCCCATGGTATGACCGAGGCATCACTGTTGACTTGGGCATAGAGTTCTTCGAATCACCCAAAGCGTCACCTTTGGACAGATACCGGTTTGCGATTTCTCGTGCCGTCGCTCTGTTGGATTCCTCCATCCTTCTTCTCCTGCCCATCGCTACGGCTCACCGGCGAGCGTTAGGAATAGGATAGAATAGGGGTCAAATCTTGAGGGCCTGTTGCCCAAATCCCTTGAATTCACAGCAAGTTAGGTATATAATCGCCTCCAAGGAGGCGATCGCCATGATGGGAATCCAGGACCCGCCCCAGGGCAAGCTCTACTACACCCACTTTAACCTGGACCAGCGCGTTCGCCCGAATCACCCCTTACGTAGAATCGACCAGCTCATCGACTTCGACTTCGTCTATCAGGAGGTGGCGGAGAAGTATGGGTTCAATGGCAATGTCTCCCTCCCCCCTCCCGTCATCCTCAAGCTCATGCTCTTGCTGGTCTTCTACAATGTCCGCTCGGAACGAGAGTTGATGGAGACCCTCCCGGAACGATTGGACTGGCTCTGGTTTTTGGGCTATGACCTGGACTCAGAGATTCCCAACCACAGCGTCCTCTCCAAGGCGCGCCAGCGGTGGGGGGCAGGAATCTTCCGCAGCTTCTTCGAGAGGATCGTCCTCCAATGCGTCCAGGCCGGCCTGGTGGACGGCAAGAAGATCTTCCTGGATGCGAGCCTGGTGGAGGCCGATGCCTCCAATAGCTCCGTCCTGGATAGGAGGAGCCTGAAAGGGCAGCTGCACCAGCGCTATCAAGAGCTGGAGGCCCGTCTGGAAGAGAAGAGCGAGAGCACGGATACTTCCCGAACTTACGAGAAGAAGAATGGCCGTTATATCTCCGCCACCGACCCAGATGCCTCCCTCGTCAACCGCGGCCAGCCCGAGCTCTCCTACCAGGTCCATCGCGCGGTGGATGAGGCACACGAAGTCATCACCGCTACCCAGGCCACCCCCGGCGAGGTCAACGAGGCCCACCTCCTGGTCTCCTTACTGGAACAGCATCGAGAGACCACGGAGATCCCGGCCGAAACCGTAGTAGCCGACAGCAAGTATGGGACCCTCGAGAACTTCCTGGCCTGCTCCGACTGGGGAGTGAGGGCCCACTTGCCCGCCTTACGAGAAGCAGCGGTGAAGCGCCAGGCCCGGCGGGGCCTCTTTTCCGAAGAGAGGTTTTCGTATGATCCGCAGAGTGATCACTACCTCTGCCCGGCGGGAAATCTTCTCCAACCCCAAAAGCTCCATCCTAAGAGGCAGAGCCAGGACTACGCCGCGCCGAAAAGAGTCTGTGCGGCCTGCCCCCTCCGAGAGCAGTGCACCAAGAATCGATCAGGCCGAACGATCAAACGGCATCTGCGGCAGGAGGATCTGGATCGGATGCGAAGGGACAGTCACTCGGCACCGGCCCAGCGCGATCTGCGCACCCGGAAGCACCTCATGGAGCGATCCTTTGCCCGCTCGAAGCGCTATGGTTACGACCGGGCACGATGGCGCGGGCTCTGGAGAATGCAGATCCAGGATTACCTGACCTGCGCCATTCAGAACATCCAGGTGTTCATCAAGTATGCCGGCAAACCCGGCAAGTGTGGTCCCTGCGGCTTGCTGCGGAAAATCTTCAACGGTTTGTCACTTTTCACTTGGTTTGGCGGAGAAAGGTTGCAATGAAAACTCACATTCCGAAGATCGCGCATGAACTGCATCTCACCCCCAAACAGGTCCAGGCCACGGCCGACCTCCTGAACGAAGGGGCGACGGTCCCCTTTGTGGCCCGATACCGCAAAGAAGCGACCGGTTCTCTGGACGAGGTGGCCATCACGATGGTCCGGGACCGACTCCATCAGCTCGCGGAACTGGACAAGCGCCGTGACTCCATCCTCAAATCCTTGGAGGAACGGGCACAGCTCACGGACGAGCTGAAGCAGAAGATCCTGGCGGCGGAGACGATGGTTGCTCTGGAAGATATCTATTTGCCCTATCGGCCCAAACGTCGGACCCGCGCCATGATCGCTAGAGAAAAGGGACTGGAGCCGCTGGCCCAGCGGCTTTTTGCCCAGGAGGAGATGGATCCACTGGTTGAGGCGGCTGCCTTCGTCGATCTCGAAAAAGAGGTGAATTCGGCGGAAGACGCCCTCGCCGGAGCCCGGGACATCATCGCTGAATGGGTCAGCGAAGACGAGACGGCCCGAGCCCGAATGCGTGATCTCTATTCTTCGAAAGCGGTGTTCAAGTCCAAGGTGGTTACGGAGAAGGAGGCCGAAGGGATCAAGTATAGGGATTACTTCGACTGGGAAGAGAACGTGAGCAAAGCGCCATCCCACCGGATTCTGGCTATGAGGAGAGGGGAAAAGGAGGGCCTTCTCACCCTGCGGGTCTTGCCTCCGGAAGAGGAGGCCCTCTGTATCCTCGATCCCCTCTTTGTCAAGGGGGAAGGGCCCGCGTCCCAGCAGGTCAAAATGTCCGTGCACGACGGCTACAAGAGGCTCCTCTCTCCTTCCCTGGAGACCGAGATCCGCCTCGCGACCAAAAAGCGGGCGGATGAGGAGGCGATCCGGATCTTCGTCCAGAACCTCCGCCAGCTTCTTCTTGCTCCTCCCCTGGGTCAAAAGAATGTTCTGGCCATCGATCCCGGTCTCAGGACCGGGTGCAAGGTGGTCTGCCTCGACCGTCAAGGGAAGCTTTTGCATAGCGAAACCATTTATCCCCACACCTCGGAGAAGGCGACGGTCGATGCCGGCACCAAGATCCGCCAGATGTGCGAGCGGTTCGGCGTGGAGGCCATTGCGATCGGGAATGGAACGGCGGGCAGGGAGACGGAGACCTTTATCCGCAGCCTCGATCTCTCGCAGGACCTCGAGGTGGTGATGGTAAACGAAAGCGGTGCCTCGATCTATTCCGCATCCGAGGCGGCACGGGAAGAGTTTCCCGATCAGGATGTCACGGTGCGGGGAGCGGTGTCCATCGGCCGGAGGCTGATGGACCCTCTGGCAGAGCTGGTGAAGATCGACCCCAAGTCGATCGGGGTCGGCCAATACCAGCACGACGTGGACCAGGCCGCATTGAAGAACGGCCTCGACGATGTGGTGGTGAGCTCCGTGAACCGCGTGGGCGTGGAGGTAAACACAGCAAGCAAACAGCTTTTGACCTATGTCTCCGGGTTGGGACCCCAACTGGCCAGGGGGATCGTGGAATTCCGGAACGAGCACGGTCCGTTCCGCTCGCGAGAAGAGTTGAAACGGATACCCCGTCTGGGACCCAAGGCCTTTGAGCAGTCCGCCGGCTTTCTGCGCATCCGGGATGGAAAAAACCCGCTGGATCAAAGCGCGGTCCACCCGGAGAGCTATTCCCTCGTGGATGAGATGGCGAAAGATCTGGGCTGCTCGGTGCCGGACCTGATGCGCGACGAGGAGCTCCGGCAGAGAATCGATCCGAAGCGATACCTCTCGGAACAGGTGGGCCTTCCCACCTTGAACGATATCCTGTCGGAGCTCTCCAAGCCCGGCCGCGATCCCCGGGAGGCGTTCGAGACCTTCCGCTTCGCAGAAGGGGTGGAAAAGATGGAGGATGTGAAGCCCGGAATGAAGCTCCCGGGCATCGTGACCAATATCGCCGCCTTTGGCGTCTTTGTGGACATCGGCGTCCATCAGGATGGCCTGGTGCATATCAGCGAAGTTTCCGACCGGTTCGTGAAAAACCCCGCGGAGGTCGTGAAAGTTCAACAAAAGGTGACCGTGACGGTACTGGGTGTGGACCTTGCCAGAAGGCGGATTTCCCTTTCCCTGAAGAACAGACCGCCCCGACCCGAAGGATCTTCCGCCCTCAAGACGGATAGCTGACCGTGAAGGCATGGGGTGAGGAGAAGAAAAGAGGTTGACAAGAAGGATACCGGGTAGTAAATAGGCCAAGGGGGGAGTGCGATTGAGCTGCCGAGACGTTTCCTCCAACGAACTCCAACCCGACTTTTCGATAACGATAGGCATCTTTCTCCTTTTTGACAGGAGTAAGAAACTTGGAAAGGCACCGACCGATCTTTTTTCCGAAAAGATTTCCGTGCCTTTTTGTGTTTATAGGATCGAGGACACATTGCGACAGTGAGGTCAGGCGTCTGATACGGAAACCATATAATCCATAGTTGGCTGAGGAATCGAAGACGAAGCAAAAGGAGATAGAAAACATGGCGGTATCACGTCCCCTACCCATGCAAATCTTGAAGAAGATGTTCCTCAAGGTGCTGCTTGAACACAAGCGCCCGGGCGGGGTCTACAGGGGCCATGGATGGGACTACGAAGGCATTGTACGCGAGAAGCTCACCGAGTTCTTTAAGATCGAACGACTGTCAGAGCAAGAACATGCGGACGGCCTCCGCGCTGTATACGAATTGGAGCGAGATGGCTTCATCTTGCAGGATCCTTCGCAGAGCGGTGCCTTCAAGATTCTGACACAGAGGGGGCTGCAGGTGGTTGACCAATCGCTCGACGAAATGCGACTGCCCAGCATTGACATCGATCAGCTCTTAAAGCATCACGAGTTGCGCAACAAAGTTCACGACGATTACGTGTCCGGAGACTATGAATCCGCAATCTTCAAAGCCTTCAAACTGCTTGAGGAAACCGTTAGGGCCAAAGCGGAACAGCCTCCCGAGATGATAGGTGCTGAGCTCATGTCAAAGGCGTTCCGCCCAAGCGGAGGGGTTTTGAAACACCCAAGTGCGAAAACGCCTGCGGAGGAAGAGGCGCTCCACCTTCTCATGCGAGGTGCTATCATGTGGTTCAAGAATCCAAGCAGCCACCGCACGGTCGGATTCAATGATGCTGAACAGGCTGCTCATGTCTTGTGTTTTGCCAATCTCCTGCTTGACTTGGTGGACGAATGCTAAGGCAGATTTGATGGACCAACTGAGGAACAATCAGACAACAACTGCATCCAGCGGATCGCCCATACTGCGGGCTCCCGCTGAGCTTCCCGTTAGACACATTGAGGGAATAACCACTGATAGATATGTCAAGCCTCACCTTTCCGAGAGCCTCCGTGAATTTGCTGGACCATGCGCAGTGCCACGACTGCCAGCGCCCCATTGCGGTCATGGAGACTGCCTTCACCGAGGAGACGCGAAGGGGACAATGATAAATATCCCATCGGCCTTGAAGCTGATCGTCGCCGTGTTCTTCCTCTCGATCCTTCCCGTGTTGGGCTACGCCCTTACGCCCGACCAGGTTTTCGACAAGGTCAAGGATTCAATCGTTGTGGTAAAGACTCTGGACGCCCAAGGCAAGGTGAAAGGCCAGGGGAGCGGGGTACTGCTCCCTTCCGGGAAGATCGCCACCAACTGCCACGTTGTGGAAGGGGGTGACTCCTTTCTGGTGGGCCGGGGCAAAGAGCTTGTCCGCGCCACTCTATACGCGGAAGATGCGGACAAGGACATCTGTCTCCTCGATGCCAAGGGTATTACAGGGAAACCAGCGCAGCTCGGCAAGGCGGCAGGCCTCAAGGTGGGGGACCCGGTTTATGCTGTGGGAGCGCCGCAGGGCCTGGAACTTTCCCTTTCCGACGGCATCGTCGCGCAGCTCCGGGGCGGACCGCCGCCCTTGATTCAGACCACGGCGGCCATCTCCCCCGGTTCGAGTGGCGGGGGGCTCTTCGATGGAGAAGGCCGTCTGGTCGGCCTGACGACCCTTTACGTGGAAGGCGGGCAGAACCTGAACTTCGCCATGCCCGTGGAATGGATAGGCGAGGTCAAGCTGGGCCGCAAAACGGTCGTCGAGGGTCGTAGCCAGACCGAATGGTCGAAGGGTGTCGTCGCCCTTGAAGAGATGAAGGACTGGCAGGGATTGCTTGATTGGTGCTTAAAGTGGACGAAAAGCGATCCAAACAATGCCTACGTCTGGTACAACCTCGGGGCCGCTTACGGATACCTCAAGCGCCACAACGATGCCATCGAAGCCTATCGTCAGTCCATCCGCATCAACCCGGAAGATGCCCACGTCTGGTTTTTCCTCGGGTGCGCTTACAGAAGCCTCAGCCGCTACAACGACGCCATCGAAGCCTTCCGCCTCGCCGTCCGCGTTGATCCGGAGTTTGCCGAAGCCTGGTACATGCTTGGGAGCGCTTATGCACGCCTCTACCGCTACAACGACGCCATCGAAGCCTATCGTCAGTCCATCCGCATCAACCCGGAAGATGCCGAAGCCTGGTACATGCTTGGGTGCGTTTACCTCTTTTCCGGCAACCGGGCTGCCGCCCTGGAAGTCGTTCAGAAACTGCGACGCCTCGATCCTGAAAAGGCGGATAGACTTTTCGACATGGTCGTGCCGCGCTGACGCAATCGAAGATGGAATGTCCCCTTTGCCCTGTGGGATCGAGGACACATTGTGATCGCGAGGCCGGGCGTCTTATGTGGAAACCATATAATCCTTAGTTAGGTGGCTGTGTTGGACGAAGCCAAGCTAAACGAAGTCCTCGGGTCTGGGGTCAGGTCTATTTTGTTAGCACACCCTTCCCCCCCCTCGGCATGATCCGGCTGACGTGTGGAATGTATCCGCATAGGGGAAAGGAAAGGGGGGTCTATTTTTCTCAGCCAGTGCTCGCAGATCGGATAAATAGAGCTGTTATCCCATTTATCCTCAAAAGGCGATTCCTCGTTTGGCCCTTTATTACCGAGAAAAGGAAGACATGCTAAGAAAATAGACCTGACCCTCTTCCCCTCCCTAAGAAAATAGACCTGACCCTCTTCCCCTCCTCTTCCCCTCTTCCCTCCCTGACCCCCCAAGACTGATGTAATAAACAGTACCGAGAACCCGGCATAGCTTTCCTCTTGCATCGGCCACCGCTGCTATCTGCATATGCTTGACACTGTTTCATCATTTATGTCGAACGCCGCGGGTCACCGGGAGCCCGTTTTCCGGGTGATCCGGTGCAACCGCTGGTTAGCTGAAATCCTCTCCATAGTAGTCCAGCATCTCATTTCGCATCTCAATAGCATGGTCAAGGCCAGCTTCACATCCGTCGAAAAAATTAAACACGGCTTCGAATACATCCCGAACATGTGTCAGTTGAACAGATTTCGGGAGTTTGTCTAGAGTGCTTCTGCCGGAAAGGTCCTTTGAGTAGCGAAGGCTCTGTCCTGATTTGTCTATGTTATGAAACTCCTGGACTATTCTTCCAGTAGCATCTATGTCATTCTTCGAGCCATCTGGCCAATGGGCTTCCACGACTTTCTTTATAAAGTTCCAAAGTTGATGAAGGTTGTGGTCTTCTAGGGCTTCAGAAGTCTTTTCATCTTTTGGGATCAATTCAAGCCCAATACCGCGCCTGACTATTTCTTTCATCTTGAGTTCCAGACTATGCCTGTATAGATAGGCTATGGGCATAAAGAACATGTCGGCGTGTTGAAAGGTATTGGCGCGGGTAAGCTCTCCGACTATCTTGTCGCCAGCCTCTTTGAAGGCCCTAGCAAAGAAGGAGTCGTCGACCCTAAGTGACGCAAGCCAGTGTAGCGATGCCCACGTAGGGGAATCAGGGTCAACGGCTTTGACAAGAAAGGGATTATCTCCTTTCTTGGGCCAACGGAATTCATCGTCCATAGTAACTTGCCTCTATTGGTCAGCTAACGTCGGCGGTGACCGGCGGTGAACCCGCTGCGGGTTCACCGTACGAGTTAACCGCATTGTTAGGCCGTCATCAAATTTGCCACCACCAGCTTGAGCGATATACCGTCATCTGCCGCTCAGTCCAGATGCGCTTCTCCCACATAGGCTTCTTTTCTTGACCTCCAAATTTCGCCCCGTCGTTCAACTTGGTGAATACATCCTCGGTAATATATGTCGGGTATCCCGACTCACCCAAGGCCGACAACTTTGCCGCGTAGTTGGCAGCTCGACCGACCCAAACCAAATCGTTTGCATTGCGAATGCCGGTTCTCGCAACAAATAGATCACTGGTGTCGATTCCAACTGTCTGGCGAAGAGTGTAGGCAGTTGTCGGATACGATGCACGCAGCATTTCATTCGTCTTGGTTACCAGGTAATTGATCTGAAGCGCGGCTTTTGCGGCAGTCGTATTCTTGTAGTCACCAAGGAAGACCGCCATGACCCTGTCCCCGTCGAATGCGGTAACTTCTCCGCCTAGATTGCGGATCACTCGACACGCACCAAGGAGATAAGCCTTGTAAACCTCTGCGGCGAACCATGGGCGAAATCCGTTTACAAGGCCGGTAGAATCAGCCATGTCGGCATACAGTACCGTTCCTGACAGCGTTACGGCGTCGTTCCCAAGCGCTATGTCCTTTGCTTCTGGAACTTGACGTCCCTCTCTCGTATTCCATTTCTTTCCGAATATCGCACGGATCTCTTTCAGAATCTCTTCAGATGTCATGGATCATCCTTTCATTTCGGTCCATACCGTTCGATGAGCCGCACGAGTTTATGAGTCACCGGTTGAATCGCGCGAGCAATCGTCTGGCTGCGCTTCTTCTGGTATGTCAGAAGAGTCACGCCGAGAAGATCGGTCGGTATTTTGATATCGAGTGGTCGTGGTGCGACGATGTACGTCCTGTCGCGCGATAGCGCGCCCATGAACAATCCAAGTTCAAATATCGTGTTGTCACGGGGGGCGGCCTTCCGTCTGCCTCTGCTGATCGTGACGTCGTCCGCCCCCAAGACTAGAACAGCAAAGTCGGTCTGAGTCGTTGCGGCCATGAGATCTTCAATAGTTGCACGAGAGCATTGAAATACACCATCGGACCATATCTGTGGCTCAATCCGTCTGCGCGAGAGGCTTTTGTGGATGGCGGTAGCGATAGCAATCGTCTCCGATGATGAGCCAATGAAGACCGCAGGAATGGAGCGGGGGGCTGGATGAAAGCGGCTTCTCTCACGAAGGCGCTGTGCGATTGTGCCAGCGAGCTTTCGCCATAGCACCGGATGTCCATTAGCAACTCGCGAAAAGTCATTCTCGGCAATCTTCGCGACAACAGAGGGCTCTGCGGTAATCACTGTCGCACTGCGGACAGCGGTGCGATCTATCAGCGCCATTTCGCCGACGTGCTCACCGGCCCGTCGGGTAGCCACTTCCCTGCCATTCACCAGGACACGAACGCTACCGCTTAGGATGAAGTAGAGATCGTTATCTTGTCCTCCTTGGATCATGAGCATGTGATCGGCGGGTAACTCGTAGAGCCTTGCGCATCTGGAGAATGCATTTGCCGCCGTCTCGCTCGCAGAAAGAAGTGGCTGGCCGAGGAGCGTTTCCGCTAGTCGCTGTTTTCCTGGCTCACCCCGGAAGCGTTTGACCACGCTCGGACTTGATTTGTGTGCCATAGTGTTAATATTGGCCTAACGTAGCGCTCACCGGCGCGGCTTTCACGAGAACCCCTCACTGATAATCTACATTGTTAAGCCGCGTCCGTGTGCAGCGCCTGGTTAGCTGTTCAATCCAAGATTCGAAGGAATTCGGGCATCTTCGTGATCCTCTTGAGGTCTTCATACAGCAGGTCCTCGAATTCTGATGCGGTAAGAAACGCCCGAACAACTCCTTTGCTATTGAGTTCATTGCGAAACTCAAGCACGAGTCGTTTTTGTTCGAGCTGCTCTGGTGTCGTGAAGTTCGCCGGTCGATCACAGAAGTAGAATGCTATCCAAGGACGCGCGCGCTCTTCCCAGCACCTGACCGCAGCATCAAACTCTTCCTTTGTACCCGATGCAGCGATCTCTGTAGGTGTGCCGAACCGATTCCACATGATCCCACAGAACAGATGGTAGTCGCCTATCTGCTTGTTGATAACTGCTTGTGCCTTCGGACCGATTTGAGGAGCCATGTCTTCCCAACGAACAAGCTTGATGAACAGTCCTCTCTCTTCGACTGCCTGCTGATTGAACCGAAACACAGCTCTAGCTACTCGGTCTCGTTCATCAGCCACATCGCCCGGCGAACTGAGCAGCAACCTGACGATTCGGATCTCACGGGTCTTCGTGGCTCGGCCGGGTTCTTCTTTGGCAGGGTGCTCAAGAGCTGACACAAACTGCGATAAGGCTTGCATCACACCATATCGAAGGTCATCGGGTCCGCGAAAGAAGTGAACCACAAGGTCAGAGGCCAGTCGCCGTCTAAACTTTTCAATTCTCGTCCTGTCGGGATCGATGAACTTAGGTGGCCAAGGGGCGTCTTCGGCTGCCATGAATACAAGCAGGGGCTTCGACCGCTTTCTCGCTACTTCGTACTCTGCCTCAATCCAACTTCTACCAGTCTGAGGGTCGGACGTGCCGTAGCGGTGGCCAACCAGGAGCAGGACAGCGTCTGATCGATCTATTTCCTGTCTGAGTTTCTCTGTGATTAATAGGCCGGCAGCAGGTTGCTCCTCGAGCATGATGGGCATTGCCCCAGCCTGGAGTACGGCATCGCGGACCGCGTGGCGAAAGTCCATGAGATCCTCAAAGGTCGATGATACGAAAATGCGGAGGTTACTCTTTGTCATGAATTTCTGTCTCCGTTCGTACAGAGGCTAACGCCGGGGTTCAGCGGCGCTTGAACCGCGCAGCGGGTCAAGCGTACGCTGCAACCCCTTGTTGGACGCCGTCATGGTTTTCCAAATCTCCTTCGCGGTGGCGAAATGCCCTTGAGTTCGTCTGCCAAGTGATCCAAGTCAGGAAAGATGTCGCCCTTTCTGAAGCCACATAAGTCAATCGCACGAGCCATGGCCTGAACGGCATCAGATGGAATGCACATCGCGGTAAGAAACGTTTTGTACGTCGTGTGTGTTTCGAGAGGACCATCGAAAGAGTGAATCGTAAAGCACGCCTGCTGGACGGACATACGCATATCGGTCTCGGTAGCCATGACAGCAAGTACCTTCGGCTCTGCAGTATACTTGTCTGTAAACGCGGCTGCAACCATTTCGTGACACGTCTTCGCGTCTAGAGAAGGTGTGATGGCTTTGTGGATCTCATGTTGGTTAAGTGCGTGCGGGTCAAGGACCCATATCACAGAATCCTCAAAGGAGACCTGCGGATTATAGATGTAGTCCTCCAAGGCAAAGTAGAGAGCAATAAGCGGCGATCGCGACCAATCGAGTAATCGCGTGGGAAGCCGGTAATGCTGCATCAGGCTCAACCACGACGCTACATCGTCATAATGTGGAACGGCAGGGTGCTTCGTGCCTGCTCGAGCGCAGAATCGATTTGTGAAGTTGCGTTCATCATCACGGTCGTAGTCACGCCAGATGGACGGCTGGACATGCCATTGGAGCGAACGATGACCTCGAAACCAGAGGATGCGCCTCTGTTCTCCTGTGAGTGCTGCCACCTCGTCGATCAGGTTGCCCAGAGTGTGTATGACGTGCATAGGTAACTCCAGTGATTGTTTGATCATTCAGAGTCCAACTATTATTTTCTGTTGCTGCAATTCATCCCAAGGCCTCTTTATCAAAATAGGTTGTTATTGTCAACATGCAGGCGCAGGAGGCTTGACGAAGCGAACGTTGACGCGGTATAAGATTATAAAAATAATTATTCCACTGCTGAGATCTGAATCGATCTGGGGGTTATAAACGTGTTGGAACAATTCAAGGGCTACCTTGCCGAGACAGCCCACATCCAGGCAGGCGACCGGGACGTCCGTGCAGAAATTGCTTGGGTTGGCGACCGGAACGTTCATGCAGAAATTGCTTGGACACACCGCCTGGACCGAAAAGGGGTGGGTCTATTTTTCTCCCTCCTGTTCTCTCCTCGGCCTCCCTCGGAGCCTCAGCTTTGCCGTCATGGGAAAGGCCAAGGAAAGACGAGCCTTCTTATTCTTCCTCAGTAAGGCGGTTCAGCGGGCCCATTATAGCCACACATTCCCAGGCGGGGCGAGTTTACGAGTGGCACAGGCTCGCCATAGTCTTCGTGGGGATGGGTTTGCGCGTGTTCATCGCACAAGGTTCCCCATACGTCATCCTCGAACAGGCACTCAAAACATAACCAGGCCGCTGGCTGCTGGCACTCCATGCATTGAGCTTCTGGCAGCGAATTACGAGCCATCAGTGCAATGGGATGACGAGTAGTCGGCTTGCCCTCGCGTGTTCCCACGACCTTGATCAGTGTTTCGGACGAAGTTCCAAAATCGTAGATGTGGGTGAGTTCGATCCCGGGCTCGAAGATCTCATTGGCCCTTCTTCTCTTCGATATTTCCTTGCCTCGCCATCCCCCGATAGAAAACTGGCTCAGATGATCACAACATTCCAGCCAAATTCCCCGCAAATAATGATCCAGGTCTCCCAGGGTGGCTGTGCCGCGCATCTCCAGGTCCAACCAGAATTCGTTTCGCCATGCATCTTGCACACGGAGGTGGTAAAGTGTTTCACCCTTGCCTTTATTCTTTTCGGCCTTGCTGATCGATTGCTGGCGTTGAGGGCAACTTAGCAGGTGCCTTGCCATTCTGCCCTTCGTCATCTCTTGCCCGCAGTAAGTGCACTTCCCCTTCGACGCTTTCCTTCCAGGCATACGAACCTCCCGAGAATATGTGATTGAAAAGGTCTGCTTTCGTTCCCCTTCAGGTTGGCAGCCGTGCTGCCTCAGCCCCCAGGCCCACTCTCGTAAGACGGCCACCACGGCTGCGGCGCCTTGTTTGATGGCTGGCGGGAAATGTCATCAAGGGCGCGAAGGGCGACCGAAAACTATGCCGACCCGCACGGCCAACTCCCGGTTCGCTCTTGCCCATCGCTTTACCCAGCGTTCGATACCGAGAAACCGGAAGTACTGCAACGCCACCTCCCCCTTGATCTCGCTGAGCGTCCCAGCCTCCACCGCTTTCAGCCGGTACTGCGGGAGTCGCAGCGCCAGGGCAACATCTTTAATGCTTAACCCCTGCTGAGCTCGCGCTTGCTCGCAGCGTGCCGTCAATGAGGCCCAACGCACGATATCGTCCACACGGACGGTCATGTGGCGAGGGATCTGGGCAAACACGGTGCCGAGCACCGCACGCACCCCACTGGCGAGAAGGTCCACCTCCCCGTCGTTCAGGATACGGGTTTTGTTCCTCCTGAGTTTCTTTTCGAGTGAGATGAGCATGTCGATCTCTTGTATGGGCAGTGTAGTAATTCGACGGCGTGCGGTCATAAGCTGCGAGCCCTTTCTATGATCGCGTTTGTGGGGGATAGGGGGTGGGGGTCAGGTCTGCTTTTTGACATTCCCCCTTTTCCGTGACCTCTCGTTGAGCAGGATTGCCGATCTCGATCTCTAATCCCATCAGCCCCGTCGTAATCTCCTGCCTGTATGAGGGAAAAACCTCAATACTGCAACATTACTATTTTCTTTCGTGAGCGGTACAAACCACCCGCCTCTGTTCGGTTATTTACTCCCCTCGACCTCTTTTGTCAATTCTCAAATCGGCCCTTCGCCGGTGGGTCGCACGAATCGGACAGCATCCCTGATTGACGCCGCCCCGTCCATTTGCAATAATAGGGGTATGTCCAGAGCCCGCACCATCCTCTGTCTGGACCTGGATGCCTTCTACGCCTCGGTGGAGGAGATCCTGCACCCGGGATGGCGAGGAAAGCCGATCCTGGTGGGCGCCAGGCCGGAGGAGCGCGGCGTGGTCGCCTCCTGCTCCTATGCCGCCCGCGTCTTCCGGGTCCACTCCGCCATGCCCATGGGCCGGGCCCTCCGCCTCTGCCCCCACGCCCTCCTCGCCCCACCCAATTTCGCCATCTATTCCGACTATTCAGCCCGCGTCATGGGGATCGTCCAGGATTACGGCTGCCCCATGGAGCAGGTCTCGGTGGATGAGGTCTTTCTCGATGCGACCCACAGCCTTCTCGCGTGGGGCGATGTCCTCTCCCTGGCTACTGATCTGAAGCGTCGCGTCCGCGAGGAGACGGGATTGCCCTGCACCATCGGCATCGCTTCTAACAAGCTAATGGCCAAGATCGCCTCCACCCGCGGCAAGCCGGACGGTCTGGTGAAGGTGCCCCCGGGCGAGGAGGCGGCCTTCCTGGCCCCCCTCCCGGTCTCCGAGCTGTGGGGCATTGGCCCCAAGCATGCGGCGCGGCTCAAGGCACTGGGCATCTCGACCATTGGGCAGTTGCAGGCTGCTCCGCTGGATTTGCTGCGGCCGGAGTTTGGACGATGGGCGGACGAGCTGCAACGCCAGGCCCACGGCCTCGACACCAGCCCTCTCCTGACAGAACATATCATCAAGTCTGTTAGTCACGAGACGACCTTCGCCCAGGATGTGGGCGATGTGGGGCGGCTGCGGCGCACCCTGCTCTCCCTGTCCGAGGAGGCGGGTCACGATCTCCGGGCGGAAGGGCTCCATGCCAGGACGGTGGCGATCAAGGTGCGTTGGCCGAACTTCCAGACGATCACGCGCCAGACTACGCTTGCTAAGGCTACCGATTCTACCTCCGACATCTATCAAGCTGCGTCCTCTTTGCTGGCCACCGTTCTCAAACCCAGCGCCAGGGTGCGGCTGCTGGGGGTGCGGGCGGCCAACCTGGTCAGCGGACACCAGCTCGGCCTTTTCGATCGAGGCCGAGAGAGGCATTCTCGCCTCGACCAGGCGGTGGACTCCATCCGCGAGCGCTTCGGACAGGAGGCGATTCGCCGTGCCAGTCTCGCCCATGATCTTGAGCCATAGAGACGAGGCGGCCGACCATGGACCTGAGTTTGACTTCCTCGGCGATTCGGAGTAGAAATATCCTATCCATTCCCAGGCAATCCGATCTGGGCAGAAAGGTGAGGGGCCGATCGGCGGCCACGGCAGCTTGACATCCCCCGCAGGAGGCGCTGCACCTCCCTGAGATCCTGAAGAAAATAGCGGGCCGCAGTGGGATGATCGGCCCCCACGCAGGTAGAAAGCCCTCGCCTCCTCAGGGCGACAAAGGCATCCTCGTCGGTCTGATCGTCTCCCAGATAGAGGGCGATGGGTCTTTCCCCTTCCTTTTGCCGCAAGTGGTCTAAGAGGAGGAGGACCGCGTCTCCTTTATTCCAACTGAGGTTGGTCGCACCTCCAGGACTTCTTTCCCCGGCATCGCCTCCATCTTCTCCCCATACCCCTCCAGCACTCGAAAGAATTGATCCTGCAGAAAGGAAACCGATCCCCGGTCCACGTTGCGTTAGTGCAGGCTCACGCAGAGACCCTTATCCTCCACCAGCGCCCCCGGGAACATCTGGGATTGGGCTCGCAGATCCCTCGCCATCTGGGAGAGGAGAGACCTCCTCTTCGCTGCCTCCGGGTGCTGAAAGGTGAGTCCTGGCCCCTCAATCTCTAAGCCGTGACAGCTTCCATAGTAGATGCCCGCGATGCCCACTCTGCCTCGGAGGTCATCCCGGCTCCTGCCCGAGAGGATGCCCAGATGAACCCCGGGCAGGCCTCCCAGGCGGGTCAGCAAGGATCGAGTCGAAGGGGAGAGCTGTGCCTCTATTGGCCACCGCTTCAGGGAGGCCAGGGTGCCGTCGAAATCGAACAGGGCCACTAAAGGATTGCCCGGGGCCAGGAAGGCTTCGACTGCCTCGAGGTGAACAAAAAGGCGCTGCGCCAAGGGCTCCCCTCCTCTGCAAGGGCAAGGGTACCCCTCACGCCGGGGGTGATCCCGGCACCCGAGAGAGGGCGTTGATCATCTCCCCTGCCCAGCGGTAGATGTTGTGTTCGGAACCACCTCCCGCAACTTGGCCATTCGCTTCCTCCTCTGGGCAATCGGCATCTCCAGGGCCGCCTTGAGGGCGTCGCTGAATCCTTTCAGGTCATAGGGATTGATCGACAAGGCATCCGTCAGTTCGCGGGAGGCGCCGGTAAAGCAGCTCAAGATGAGGACCCCGTTCAACTCGGACTTGGCAGCCACATATTCCTTGGCCACCAGGTTCATGCCATCGTGAAGGGAGCTATGGTAATCCTGGATCCAGAGAAAGGTGGGGTGATCCCTGATCTCCTCCAGGACAGCCTGGGCGAAGATCTCGTTCACGGTCTTATAATGCTGCCAATGGGAGTCATCGAAAGAGGGTCGGAGGTAGACATTGTGGCGGAGAGGCCAGAGGGTCTGGTTGGAAAATCCTTAGTAGTAGACATCTTCCTGTCCTTTGTCGTTGATCCAGACTCGCTTCAGGACATATCTCTTCTCGTCCTCCGGGACCAGGATCTTATTGTTGGCATCCACCACCTCCCGATCCGCATCCCCGCCCCCATGGGCAATCCAGATTCCCCCGCAGGCCCTCATGACCGGATCGATCCCGGTCACCAGGCCGCTCGCCGGCCTCAGGCATTCAATCCTCTCCCCGCTATGCACATGAATGTAGGGTTCCCGGTTGGAGATCGCGATGAGGAGGGAGTCCCCGATCCGGGCCGAGGCTAACTCCCGCAGCCTCTCTTCACTCCATTTTCCGAACACATCCATGGATCGCTCTCCTCCTCCGGGATTTTCGCTCCTGAAGGAGGGGCTTATTCGGAAAGGGAGGGCCCAGGATGAGCGCTAAAGCCACCCGAAGGGTTGCCCTGCTCTATTTTACCAGCACCTGATCCAGCACCTTGGCCAACTCCTCGATCTTGGCCCTGACCTTAATATCCAGCTTCTTGAGTCCCTCCCGGACTCCCTCCAAATTCATCTTGACGGTGTCTCGGGCTTGAATCCCCTGATCCCCCAGGGGCCCGAAGGCTTTATCCAGGGAGGCCTCAAGGGCATCGATTCGCTCATCGGCGCGACCGAAATTCCTCTCTAACACATCGCACCGGGCCTCGGAGACCAAGACCCTTAACTTGCAGATCTCCAGCTGGGCCTCGGCCTTTGCCAACTGCTCACGCGAGGCCTGAGAGACATTCTGCAGCTCGGTCATCAAGCCCTGGATTTGGCCTTGGAGGTCCTTCACCTTTTGATGCTCCCAGAAGTAGCCTCCAGCCAACCCGAGGCACGCCGCTAAGAGAACGATCAATATGTAGCGAAAAGATCGCATCCTTTCCTCCTCTTCAAGAATCGAATCACTGCTAGGGATGGTGGTTACTGGATGATGGTCGCCTTCAGGAGATTGGTGGAGCCGGGCACACCGACGCGAATTCCGGCAGTGATAACTACTGCATCCCCTCGGCGCAATATGCCAGATTCCAAGGCCCTGTCCAGCGCCTTGTTGATCATGTCATCCGTATCAGAATAGCCAGGAGATAGAAGGGGAATGACCCCCCAGGAAAGGGCCAAACACCTGACCGTGTTCAACTGGGGGCTGATGGCCACGATCGGCACGGGGGGGCGATACTTGGAGACCTGTCGGGCGGTGCTTCCCGAGGTAGTACAGGTGATTATGGCCTTGGCGGAGATGTCGATCGCCATCGATCGGGTGGCATGGCTGATTGCCTCCGAGATGTCTCGCCCTCTCCTGGATTGACCTCTACCTTCCTCCTCCTTCCTCTCCCCGGGGAAGGTTCGCTCGGTCCGCAGGGCAATCTTCGCCAACATGGCCACGGCCTCCGCCGGATAGCGCCCCACCGCCGACTCTTCCGAGAGCATCACTGCGTCTGTCCCGTCCAGGAGCGCATTCGCCACATCCGTCACCTCCGCCCTGGTCGGTCGAGGGTTCTCCACCATCGACCCCAACATCTGCGTTGCAGTGATCACGGGCTTTCCCGCCCGATTCGCCTTTTTGATGATCGCCTTTTGCAGAATCGGAACATTCTCCAGGGGGATCTCCACCCCCAGATCCCCCCGCGCCACCATGATCCCATCCGAGGCCTCCACGATCTCATCGAGGTGATCCAGGGCTTCATGCTTTTCAATCTTCGCAATCAGGGGGAGGTCCTTTCCCTTCTCCCTGAGGAAGCTGCGGGCCTCGTCTATGTCGGGGGCGTTGCGAACAAAGGAGAGGGCGACGAAGTCTACCCCGTGAGCGATCCCAAATTCCATATCCTCCCTATCCTTTTCGGTGAGGGCAGGAATGGAGAGGGTCGTAGCCGGCAGGTTAATCCCCTTGTGGGCCCCGAGCACGCCACCCACCATCACCCGGCAGTGGATATGGTAACGATCGCGAGAGAGGACCTTCAACTCCAGGGCCCCGTCGCTCAACAAGATGGTATCCCCTCTCTTCACCATGGAGGGCAAGTCAGGAAAGCCGATCGAAACCTCCCTTTCATCCCCGGGTACCTCTTCCGCGGTGAGGGTAAAATCGGCCCTGGGTTTTAAGACCACGGAGCCTCCCTGGATTCCCCCGATGCGGATCTTGGGGCCGGCGAGGTCTTGAAGGATGGCCACCTCCTTGCCCCGCTCCGACGATATCTCCCGGATGGTCTGGATCAGCTGCCGATGTTCCTCCCGGTCACCGTGGGAGAAATTGAGGCGGGCCACATCCATCCCCCGATCCACCATCTTTTTTAATACCCTGGGGGAAGCACTTGCCGGACCGATGGTGCAGACGATTTTCGTGCGACGAGCTGGCATATTTTATAACTCCGTCCTTAAAAAGGAAAGGGAGCCGCAAAGCTCCCTCCTTCCTCTCCCCGAAAGGGTAACCCCTATTTCTGGGTCAGCTTTTCCCTCTCTTTCCCCATGGCCTCTTTTCCAGCCTCGAAAGCGGCCGACACCATCGACTTCTTTTCCTCCAAGGCCTTCTTGCCCAAATCTAACGTCTCTTTCACCTTATCTCTGATTTCCTCTACTGCCCCATCCGCCTTGTCCTTAACCTCCTCCACCAGGTCCTTGATGCGCTCTCGGGTCTCCCTACCAGAGAGAGGCGCAAAGAGGAGGGCCAGGCCGGCCCCCACCACGCCCCCCAGCAGGAAGGCCAAGAGGATGACAGGAGCATTTCCTCTTTCCTCGCTCATTCCCTTTTCCTCCTTCGAAACAATTGGTTCATCAACACCGACAACCCGGCCTTCACGCCCGCGACGAAACTGACAGCCCCAATCACGCTGGAAGGAAGCAATGACCGGAGCATCGAATTGACGAGCCGGATCGTCCCCGCCCCCTCTCCAATCGCTACGAAGAGATCAGAGAGCTTAGCGACCCCATCCCCGGCCTCAGCGGAAACATCCCTCAAGCGCTCGCTCGTCTCCGTCAAATTGGTCACGATGGGCGATAGATCAGCCTGCGCCTGCTTGAGGAAATTCATGAGGGCCACGGCGAGGCAACGCATCTCCAGGAGAAGCCGGATCAACAAAAAGACCAGGATGAGAAGACTCAGGGCGATTATAATCTGGGCGATGTCCACGATGAGGGACATGGAACCTCCGCGGCAGCAGAAATTGTCTATCCACAAAGGCCTCGGGGACCACGGCCACGGGGAAGGCTTCCTCTCCCCTTGGCGGCCCCTTATGCCTCCAACGGCTGATCCTGGACAGGGGGCGCCCGATCCGCTGTAAAATGGTGCCGAAGGCGGGACTCGAACCCGCACGGGTATTCCCCACTGCCCCCTCAAGACAGCGTGTCTGCCAGTTCCACCACTTCGGCCCGGGACCGGCTACCCTTCTTCCAGCCGGTGCGATATACCGGCCCTATCGTTCTTATAACCAGTTCCAAATGGAGTTGTCAATCAAAAAATTGGATTGCTTCCTTTTCGTCTTCATGTTATAGGAGGCAGAGGGGGGAATCGGCGCCCTTGAGGATTGCCTGTGGCTTAATTCCAGGGGACTTCATTTCACCCCCGATCCTGATTATTAAGGGACTACAGATGAGGGCAACTTCGATCCAGGCGACAGACATCTCTCTTTGGCCAGGATGGCTCCGCAACTGGCCCCTCGCCCATGAGGGGAGGAGCTGGCCCTTCGGGCCCCACCCCCTTTTAAGAAGGAAGGGGCTCATTTGCCTTCCGGTGCTGCTCTTTCTGACCCTCCTGTGGACCTCTTGGGCCGTCTGCGAGGAAGAAGGCGCACCGAAGAACAGGGAGGTCGGTCCGGCATTTTCCTTCCTCACCTGGGGACGGGCTTTGCTCTCCACCGACCAATTCTCCCAGGCAGCCGCCTACCTGGAAAAAGAAGTGGAGAATCGGCCCGATTCAGCGGAAGGGCACATGCTTTTAGGAAAGGCCTACTGGGGGATGGGAAGGATCAAAGATGCCCGTTCTGCCTGGGAAAAGGCCGCCTCCTTAGAGCCAAACTACCTTCCCCTGGTGGAGGCCAGGCTGGCGCGATTGGACCGACTGCAGGATGTGGTCATTATCTCCAATGAGATCAATGCAGAGGAGCGGGTCCCTCCATTCTTGGTCCGGGACATCCTCTCCAACCATTTTTCTCAGTTGGGATTCAATATCTCCCCGAAACTCTCGGGGGAATTCCTGGCCCGTTTAACCTCCAGCCTGGAGGCCCTGGCTCCCCCTGCACTGGACGAGATCAGCAAGATGTGCAATGCGGACATCCTGATCCTCTCCGAAGCGGTGAGCTATTTAGAGCTCCAGGAATTCCAGGAAAAGGCAATCAAGGCCACCGCCCGTCTCAGCGCCAAGGTGATCGACCTGCATCGCTATTCCAAGTTGGGCTCCTATCAGATCCTCCGCACCGCGCAAGCGGCGACCCTGCTGGAGGCCAGCGAGAAGGCCCTGAGAGAAGGGGGGGGGCGGATTGCCCGGGAGCTTCTGCAGCAGATTATCGACAAGGAGAGCCTCAGACCCTTCCTGGTGGTAGATCAGGCAGATATCGTGATCCCCAGGGTCACCTTCCCTCAGGGAAGCAGAATCCCCATTGAGGTCACCATCCACAATGACGGCGACGAGGAAGCGAAAAACCTGGAAGTTCAGGTCCAGGAGACTGCTCCGGACCGAGAGACCAGGCCGATGGATTCCTTTCTCGTCCCCTCCCTTCCTCCCTTGTCCTCGGCCACCTTCAATCTCCGATGGGAAGCTCAATGGCCCGGACTGCAAAAGATCTCTGTCTCCATTCGTCCGGAGAATAAGTCGAAGAGGGAGGATTCGGGTCGCCTCCAGGCCCATCAAGAGGTCTTGGTCCTCACCCCCGACGAGATGCTGGTCAGCCTCTACCGTTTAGCCTTCAATTATACGCCCCCGGGTTCTTTGGATCGATCCCTGCTGCAAGCTCAATTAAGGGTGGCCCTGAATCCCCAGGATGAGGACTATCAGGGCGAGCTGCTCAAGGTGGCCTTCGATCCGGAGAGCTCCTATGTCACCGTAATTGGCCTGGCCCTTCGTCCATGGAATATCTTCTCCGAAGAGGTGGCCCACCCCGTGGCCCAGAGGGCGGCGAGGGTAGATGCGCAGAACTGGTTGGGCCTTATCAGGAAGGCCATGGGGGAAACCCCTTCAGAGCCCACCATCCCTTCCCGGGCCCAAGTATATGACGCTCGCATCCTCTTAGAACAAATCATGCCGGATGGCAGCGTGATGGTGAAGTTGCACGCCCCCCTCTAATCACGGAGGATCGCCAAAGGCCTTATGACAGGCTCAGCAAGGCGGCTGGGTTCTCCTGAACCATCTTGGCGACCTCCCCTTCCCCGATCCCCTGAGCCAGCATTTCGGCGATGAAGAAGCGCATCATCTCTACTGGAGCTGGGTTGGAGGCCTGGCCGGAGTCGGTGGCCATCACGCAATGTGCGGCCCCCACTGCGCGGATGAACCCGGCGATCTCCGCGGCGGGGATGATTTCCTTCCCGGGAAGAGAAAACACGATATCCTGCTCCAAGAAGGCACCCATCTCGACCATCTCCTGTACATCCTTCAGTGTCCAGTCCAAAAAGGGGGCCTGCGGATGGGTGACCAGGATCTTTTTGACCCCCAATTTGACTGCCTCCCTCACTAAGGCCTTGCCCTCCTTGGCGGAGACATGTCCTGTTCCCAGGAGGAGGTCGTTATCCGCGATGCAACGGAGGATGGGTATCACCTCTTCCGTCAGGAGCCCGCCCGACTGAAAGAGGGAAATCCCCCCTCTTGCCTCCTCCGGGTAGGGGTTCAACCCCGGAACGATTCCCGGGCTGTGGAGGAACTGGGAGGCATCGAGGGTAGGCATCCATACCTGCTTTATCCCATACGGAAGGGCGGCCTTGAGCGCCAACAGATTGAGGCCCCCCACCGAGAGGTTGAGGGCTATTCCCCCCCAGACCTGGAACGCTGCGACCTGAGAGGCAATCTGTGCGCGATCCCCAGTCTGGGTGAGGTGATCCTTGATGAGGATCGCCCTCATGCCCGCTGCTCTTGCCTCCTTCGCTACCTCCAGGTCATTCAGTTTTCGTTTCATATGGGAGGGGGCAGCGTGAATATGAAGATCGATGGCGCCCTGAAGCAGCCTCCAGACTCTTTCCTCTGTCATCTCTTCCTCCTCTTCAGTGAATGATTGCAGAAGGACAAGCAGGATTGGATCGTCCACCGCCCAAAGGAGGGCCAAATCAATATAGAGAGCCTGTCCAATGGATGTCAAGGGAAATGGGTTGATTTTCCGGGGCTAAGTTGATAACATATGGCTATAGGGGAGGTTGATTCCCTGAGGCTGTTAACCTCGGCGAAGGAGCTACACGGTTCCTATGTTCACTCTAAGCAAGGCCTTCAAGACGATTTTCCTGTTGTCTCTTTGGTGTGTCTGCTACTTGGCGTTCTTGCCTCCGGCGGCAGCGGAATCCCCCTCCTCCGACCTGAGTTACAGCGCGGCGGCAAATGAGGTAGCCCAGAAACTGGTCGCTTCCTTCCCCAAACTGACGGGCTATGTCCTCTTGGTGTCCACACAGGGCGGTATCATTTACATCGATCTGGGGGAGAAGAAAAGGGCCTATCCCGGGATGGAGCTCGATCTCTACCGCGAGGGCGAGCCCTTCACCCATCCCATAACCGGCGAGATCCTGGGCCGGTTTGAAAAGCCCCTGGGAAGGATCAGGGTGCTGGAGGTTCGCGAGAAGTTCTCCATCGCCACCCAGGTATCCAAGGTGGAAGATCTGCCGGTGACCAAGGGAGATCGGGTCCGAATGACCGGCGCCCGCATCCCTCTGGCCCTGCCCACGATCGAGATGCCAGGCGCGAAGGCAGAGGAAGCAAAATCGGTGACCCGGGAGCTGGCCCTGGCCCTGACCCGAACGGAGAGGTTTGAGGTCTGGGACGACAGGCGTCTGCTCTCCGCCCTACAGGCCGAGGGGATCTCGGACCCCGTCTCCTTCACCGATCCTCGGTTGCTGGAGGTCATGGCTAAGAAACTGAACATCGCCATCCTGGCTCAGGGCAAACTCAGCGGCCTCTTCATGGATCTTCAAGTCTTCTCCACCTCTACCAAGTCGCTGCTCACGATTGCCAGCGTCGAGGTGCACCCGGTCAGCGTTCGACCCCCCACCGAAATCGCCAGGCCAGTCTCCCCGGAAAGGGAAATCGGCAGGCCGATTGCTCCCTCTGAGACTATCACCGCCCCTGGTCCGACTCCCACCGGAGCCGGGGTCTGGAAGGGACCAAGGGTGGAAAGGGCACTGAATGCCTTGGTGGTGGCCGATGTCAATGGGGATCGGCAGCCGGAGCTGGTGGTCGCGGACAAGAATCAGATCACCATTTACTCCATCGATCCTTCCGGCTATCGCATCCTCTACACCATGCCCAAGGAATCAGATCTCAACATCATCTCCTTGGATGCAGTGGACATCAACGGAAATGGGACCGTTGAGATCTTCGCCACCAGCTATGTCGCAGGTCGGCTCAATTCCTTTGTCCTGGAACACAAAGAGGGGAAGTACACGAAGATCTGGGAGAAGGTGAACCTCTTCCTGCGCTGTCTGCCCACCGGCCCGGGGGGGAGCTATCAACTCTTCGCCCAGTCCCTGGCGGTTCCCAACCTTATTTGGGGCAAAGTCCACCAATACCTGTGGTCGGATAACGGCTACCGGAAGGGACCAAGTCTGAATCTGCCACCCAGGGTGAATCTCTACGGATTGGCACTGATGGATATGGAGGGGGATGGCAAGAAGGAGATCGTCTTTTTATCGGAGTCCAACCATATTGAGATATATGGGGAAGATGGAAAGCGCAAGTATAGGAGCACCGAGGAATATGGAGGGACTGAACTCTCCCTGGAGATACCCCCCCTGGCGACTCCCCCTTCCAACCCCACCTCTCCCTTTAATCGCCCGGAATCTCAAGATTCTCGATACATCTCTTTGCAGGCCCGCCTCTTCCCCGTACCCGGAAAGGCGCAATTCTATGTCCTCAAGAATATGGAGAGTTCTATTTCGGTCTTGAAGGGCATCCGCTTTTTTGAAAGGTCCAAGGTCTATCGCCTCGCATGGGATGGGGAATCCCTGGAGACAGCCTGGGAGAGCAAGGAATTCCCGGTGTATATGGCCGACTACTATCAAGGCGACCTCGACGGCGACGGGGTCGAGGAGTTGGCGGTGCTCTTGGTGGAGAGGAAGCCGCTGGGCACCGATCAGAGCTCCATTTCGATCTACAAGCTCTAAAGGAAGGATTATGAGGCAAGCAGTCATCGTGGGGAGCGCGCGGAGCCCTATCGGGAGCTTCGGGGGAGGCCTCCGTGAGGTTTCGGCTGCCGAACTGGGAGGCCTGGTTCTGCGCGAGGTTCAAGGCAGGGCCAAGATAGAGGCCTCCCAGGTCGATGAGGTCATTATGGGCTGCATCGGCCAGGTCGCCGAGGATGCCTATATTGCCAGGCGATGCGCAGTCAACGCCGGCCTTCCCTTCACGGTGCCAGCCCTGTCCGTCAATCGCCTCTGCTCCTCTGGACTGCAGGCCATCGTCTCAGCCTCCCAGGAGATCCAATCCGGCCAGGCCGAGGTCATTCTGGCCGGGGGAACAGAGAATATGAGCCAACTCCCCCACTACGTCCGGAAGGCGCGATGGGGACACCGGCTGGGGCACGGCACTCTCGAAGACGGGATCCTCCTCGCCCTCACCGATCCCTTCACGAACCTCCATATGGGCATCACCGCCGAGAATGTGGCAGAGAAATGTGGAATCGGCCGGCAAGAACAGGACCGTTTCGCCTGGGAAAGTCAGCAAAAGGCCGCTGCCGCTATCGCTGAGGGCCGATTCCAGGGCCAGATCCTGCCCATCTTGATCCCCCAGCCGAAGGGAGAGCCCAAGGCACTGGACCGAGACGAGCACCCGCGCCCCGACACCAGCATGGAAAGATTAGCTGCCCTGAAGCCCGCCTTCAAACCAGGGGGCACGGTGACTCCGGGCAACTCTTCCGGAATCAATGATGGCGCAGCCGCGGTGGCCTTGATGTCGGAAGAGATAGCCAGGAAGCATTCCTATCCGGAGTATTTTCTCCTACGGTCCACCGCGGCGACCGCTCTGGACCCCGCTTTGATGGGATTGGGCCCGGTTGCATCGATCCAGAAGGCCCTGAAGCTCGCCGGCTTAGCCCTCTCAGAGATCGAGCTCGTCGAGCTGAATGAGGCCTTCGCCGCTACGACCCTGGCGGTCATCAAAGAGCTAAACCTCCCGGAGGAGCGGGTGAATGTCAACGGCGGGGCGATTGCTTTAGGCCATCCGGTAGGGGCCACCGGCTGCATCCTGGCGGTCAAGCTCATGGCCGAGATGAGCCGAAGAGGGTCTCGCCTGGGACTGATCTCCCTGTGCGTGGGAGGGGGACAGGGCCTCACTGCGATCTTGGAGCGAATTTCCTCTCAGCAATGAACAGCGGCCCTGAGTTTCGCAGCCACCCTCTGCCCCGGCGAGCGAACACGATGATCAAACAGTTTCCTGAATCCGTCGAATCCCCCCGGCTCCGGGAAGGTTTTCAGCCCCGGTGCTGGGTCTGGCTCCTTACCCTCCTTTTGATCCTTCCCCCCCCCGGCCCGGCTCACGCCGAGGAAAAGCACATCAAGATCGGGCTGTTCGCCCCCTTGACCGGCCCGGACCAGCCCTCGGGCAGCGCCCTTCTTGAGGGAGCAACCCTCGCCATTGAGCAGGTCAACCGGCAGGGAGGAGTCCGTGGGAT
>Ga0315289_10001082_pt1 | contig 42561 bp, 33 predicted proteins | sample YL17G11_40_MG_FD_203452 | JGI IMG/M metagenome (GOLD analysis project Ga0315289, IMG submission 203452) | Sediment microbial communities from Yellowstone Lake, YNP, Wyoming, USA - YL17G11_40 | ecosystem: Environmental > Aquatic > Freshwater > Lake > Sediment | place: USA: Wyoming | collected... | reverse complement strand
TTTTCTTGGCGGGGAGTGTTTCGCCCGCCGATATTGAGGCACTCATGGATGCCGAAATTGACACGCATCATGATGAAAAATCGGCTCCACCAAATATCTTAACCAAAGTGGGTGACGCACTGCCCGGCCTCGGAATCGTGGCGGCTGTTTTGGGAATTATTATTACCATGGGCAAAATGGATGCTCCCGCCGCAGAAATCGGCAAGCATGTGGCCGCGGCGTTGGTCGGCACATTCTTGGGGGTGCTTCTATCGTATGGTTTTGTGCAGCCGCTGGCGATGAATATCGAGAATCAGAATCGCATTGAGGGGCGGCTTTTTTATGTCATCAAAGCGGGCGTGGCGGCCTTTGCCAAAGGAATGGCACCCGCCCTGGCTGTCGAATTTGCCCGACGCGCGATTTATCACAGCGACCGGCCTACTTTTGAAGAAGTGGAAGAAGAAATGAGAAAGAAAGATTAACGATGCCCGAAGAACTGCCTCAGGATGAAAGGGCGACAATCCGCATTGTCAAGAAGAGGGGACACGGCGGCCATCATGGCGGCGCATGGAAGGTCGCCTACGCGGATTTTGTTACCGCCATGATGGCCCTCTTCATCGTCTTGTGGATTCTGGGTCAAAGCGAGGAAGTGCGTCAGGGAGTCAGCGGCTACTTTCGAGATCCTGTGGGCGTCGGTAAAGCCGGAGCGGGCTTGATGAAGGGAAAAGGGCCCGCCTTGGTACCGACCCAAATCCATTCCAAAACGAGTCCACCCCTCGCTGAGGACCCTTTGCAGGAGCTGGAACGCCAGGCGTCATCGCTGAAGAGTGCGATCGAGGCGACTCCCGAGTTGGCCGAATTGCGAGAGCAAATCCAGATTGAAGTCACCGGCGAGGGAGTCCGGGTCGAAATGCTGGACGATGCGCAAGATAAATTCTTCAAGCGAGGCAGCGCAGAACTGACGCCAAGTTTGCAGCGTGCCTTGGGACTTTTGGGGCAGAAATTTCAGGAGTTGTCAAACCAAGTTGTCATTGAAGGCCATACAGACAAGGCGCCGTATTCTCCATCGTCATCCCTTAGCAACTGGGAGCTCTCGACGGAGCGCGCCAACCGCGCACGCCGGGTCTTGGAGTCGGCAGGGCTTTCATCGGAACGCATTTTCGCTGTGCGCGGGTACGCCGACCGGCGATTGCGCGTTCCCGATGCTCCGCTGGATGCGCGAAATCGGCGGATTAGCGTTCTGCTCCTCTCGCCCGAAGGCCTGGCAATCGCCCAAGGAAAAACCAATCTTCAAGAATCTGTGACAGCGGGAGCGCGATGAAGAAAAAATGGCACGCCCTCTATATTCTGACTCCCGATGAAAGGACGCCCCCGGCACGATTGGAGGAATTCGCCGCTGTTACACCGCTGGTTGCCCTTGATCAGTCCCATGCCTTATCTTCCATCAGAAAAGCTGACTTCATCGCACTGAGATTGCCGATGCATGAGCGAGTTCGGGAGAAAATTGACGAGCTGCGCATGGATGGAGAGCTGGCGCGTCTTCCCGTATTGGGTATTGGCACTCATTGGGAATACGGAGTGGATGCCTGCATCACGGAAGCAATTCCCAGCGAGGATCTCCATACCGTTATGCAACTCCTGTGCGACCTCCATCGCTGCGAGATGCTCATAACGCAAGAGAAAGAAGAATTAGCTCACACGAAAAAAGAGCTGGATCAAATCGCGGACGAGCTGGTCGAGGTGATTAGTCTGCTGCTTGATTTGCGAATTCCCGAGGCATCGCGGCGCGGGCGTCGAGTCGCTGAAGCGGCAAGATTCATAGGCGAGCAGCTTGGACTAAGTCCAAGAGTTTTGTGCGAGCTTATCTGGGCCGCCAAACTTCGAGAACTCGGGAAATCGGGCTTGCCTGACGACATTCTTGCCAAATCCCGAAGCATGCGAAGCGAATCAGAACAGAATCTTTATGACCGCTATCCCGTTTGGGGAGGGATTGCTCTGGGTGGAATGCCGGGGCTGAAAGATGCCGCCACAGTGATTTCTCACCAGTTGGAGAATTTCGATGGAACCGGCTTTCCCGATGGCCTGAAGGGCGACGAAATTCCAATCGGCTCTCGCATCCTGCGCGTGGCTGCCGCTTTCGAAATCATTGCCACCGCCCCCGACAGATCTCCCCAAAGCGCGATGGAAATCCTCGAGCGCGGGGCCAATCGAGAATATGACCCGCTGCTGGTCAGGCTCATGGCCGGTTACCTCCGAATCACTCAAACCCCCGACTGGGAATCGAACATCCTGCGCGTTCCTCTATCTGAACTTCACGAAGGCCAAACATTGGCCGAAGACCTCTGGACGCGCAGCGGCGTCAAGCTTCTGCCCCAAGGCGCCAAATTAACCGAGCACACCATTCATCTTCTTCTGAACTACCGCGCCACCGACCCCATGGCCGACGCTGTCTCCATCTACCGCCAGGGGAAAGAAGAAGTCTAACAAAATCCGGAATCCGAAATCGGAAGAAACCACAGAAGCGACACTCCATACGCCGTTGTCGGTCTCCAGACCGGCAATGGCACCATCGTGGGTGAGGACACCCCCGACGGCGAGCAAATAGGAGGGTTTTTGCTCTGAAAGGCCGTTTTGCCTGCTCGCCCTATAACGACTTGTTGAATAAATAGATCAACATGAGCTTGATCTTTGGCAACTATTTGGCTAAATTGATCGGAGAAAGGATTTGCCATGCCTCGCGTGATCGATAAGTCCAACCCCTTGTCTCTTGACCACCGAATAGAACCTCCACCTGACGAATCGCGGTCCTATGAGATCTATTTCGAGGATGACAAGAAGCGAGTTAAGCTGTACCTCGGTGACTGCCTCGATGTGATGCGGTCGGCACCCGAAGCGTGTGTGGATCTCATTTTCGCCGACCCGCCCTATTTCCTCTCCAACAACGGCATCACATGCTATGCCGGGAAAATGGTCTCCGTGAATAAGGGCAAGTGGGATCGCTCGAAGGGCTTTGAGCAAAACTATCGTTTTACTGTCGAATGGCTCGCCGAGTGCCAGCGCGTTCTGAAACCGAATGGAACAATATGGGTGAGCGGAACCCATCATCTTATTCATCTTGTTGGCGTAGCGATGCAACAGCTTGGCTACAAGATATTGAATGACATCACTTGGGTAAAACCGGCCCCGCCGCCGAATTTGTCTTGTCGCTATTTTGTTCACGCCACAGAAACCATTATCTGGGCTGCCAAGAACCGGAAAAGCAGACATTGTTTCAATTATCAGCTTATGAAGAAGTTGAGTAATGGCAAACAGATGCAGAGTGTATGGACCATCGCACCACCCAGCTCCTTTGAAAAACGATACGGAAAACATCCCACACAAAAGCCAGAAGCCTTGCTCGATAGGATCATTTTGGCCTCCAGTGATCCTGGCGATCTTGTTCTGGATCCCTTTTGCGGCAGCGATGCAACAGGCGTATCCGCCGTGCGGAATGGGCGAAAACATGTTGGCATAGAGATGTCGAAGGAATGGCTCGATGTGGCGCGACGGCGGCTTCTCGATGAGCTCGGAAAGAAGCAACAAATTTCTGTCGGGGACATGGATGGCTGATATTGCTTTCTATCGGAAGCACTTTGGAATCAACTCAAACGAAGAACTCTTGGATTCTTTCCTCCGAGGCCTAAAAAGGACGAACTGGACGGCTGACTTTTTCGTTGATTGGGCGAAGATCTCGGCCAAAGTATGCGACCGGGACTATAGAAATGCTCTTAGTCTGGTAGCGGGAATTCGCCTTGCATCAAACCTGCCGGAAGAACTGAAGTGTCTCCTTCTGACCTATCCACGCATAGGAGAGATCGTGGCAGACATGCTGGCGATTCATGAGGCAAAAACGCCAGTCATTCTCGAACGAAACCAGCAACTGCAAGAAATATCCATCATCTTCCGTACCGAGAGTTTCACAGAGGATCAAGCTGAAACATTGACTCTTTTCGTTGAACAAAGTGGTCTTCTTAGATATCTGTCAAAGATCACCAGCATTTGGGACTATGTCTTCGGTGTTGAAGTTGGTACAGACACGAATGCCCGTAAAAACCGGGGCGGCAAGTTGGGCGAACAAGCTCTAAGCAAGTTTGTCACGGCGGCTGTAGGCCAGAAAAATCTTGGGCATGCTCTGAACGCAAAACCTTCAAAGGTCCTTCAAAGAAGAGAGGTCATTCAAAAGAGCGCTTTTGATCGCAGGTTTGATGCTCTGATCCACTCTGCCTCGAAAATTATAGCAATTGAAGTCAATTTCTACAGCGGAGGCGGGACAAAACTCGATTCCATTGCCAGCGACTATCAAACACGGGCGCGGGATTGCAGGCAGGCTGGATTGACCTTCGCGTGGGTGACGGACGGGCAGGGTTGGAATTCGTCGAAAGGGATGCTCCGGCAGGCGATAGCAAATATTGATTACATCTTCAACTTTGAACTGCTCGAACGGGGTGCGTTGGCAAAATTGTGCAACGAAGTGTTTCGGTAGCCGCCGGGGCTTAATCACCGTCCTTGGACATTCCCCCCCCCACCGGGGACGGTGGGGGCTAGTAAAAAAATGGTTAACTAGACAATACGCTCCCGCGTATTGCGCGCGATTGTTTCAATATAGCCATAAATTCGGATTCAACCAACACGCATAAGCGTGCGGCCTAGTGCAGAAAAGAACGAGACGACCTTCCACGAAACGGCTGTCTTTGACCAAGCCTCGCGCACAGTTCGCCTCGGCTGCAAATACTGATTCCCCTTCAAATCTCGCCTTATCCAATCCCTCCAAAAACAGCTTCATAAGTACCCATTGTCTTACGCCAACTTGAAAAGGATTCTTGCTCTTGGTATATTTATCGCAGGCATTTCTGTGATGAGTCGCCTTGTTTCCTAAATGCGATGCACTCGGAACCAGAAATTTTTGGCTTCGTTTATGATTAGGTAGCAGAACGAACCACCCCTGAGCCTGAAATCATATTTGGCAGACTTTTTACACGAAAGCCAATACCTATGAAGATTTTTCACTTTTTGATATTGATCTTACACAAAGGATACCGATGAAACGCGGTGCACTCTACTTCTTGCTTGTCGTGATTTTCGCAATTGTGGCCGTTGTTCTGTCGCATTTGATTCGCTCGGCCCGTTCGGAACGCGAATTGGCCGGCGATGCGTCCCAAGCGATTTCCGTAACGACCATGCCGTTGCAAACTCCCTCGTTCATTGACACGATTGCCGTTACCGCCTCTCTCCGCGGAATTCATGAGGCGAAAGTCTCGGCTGAAACCGGTGGACGGGTGATTGCTCTTTACGGCGAAATCGGCGATTTCTTTGACAAGGAAGAGCCTCTGTTGCAATTGGATTCAAGCTTGAAAAGCCTGACCGCTCAGCAAGCCAGAGTGGCTTTTGAAAAAGCCGAGGCGGATTTGGCCCGTGCCGAAAATCTACTTAAGGCCAAAAGCATATCCGACTCCGAATTGGAAGCGGCGCGGCTTGGGGCGAAAGCGGCTGAAGTGGCTTGGCGCATGGCCGAGACAGACTATAAGAACACAACGGTCTGCGCGCCCTTTGCAGGAACTTTGGCTGGCCGATTCGTGGAGCTTGGAGAGATGGTGGCCCCGGGCATTCCTGTGGCAAGTCTTGTGGACCTGCGCCGCCTGAAGGCGGAGTTTCAGTTGACAGAGAAGGAACTTGTCGCCACGGATGAGGGAGATTCCGTCTTGGGTGCCGTTGACGCCTTGCCCGGACTGGTGCTGCAGGGAACAATTACCGCTCGCTCTCTGCAAGCAACTGAAGGCACGCGTGCTTTTTCCGTGGAGGCAACTTTCCCGGGCATGCGAGGCATCGCCTCGGGAATGTTTCTGCGCGGTTTCATCCTCGTGAATGGCACGGGTGCGGGATTTCTCGTTCCGCGAGAAGCTGTATATGGCTCGGGCGATGAAGCCCGAATCTATATTGCTAAGGATGGAAAAGCTCAAGCTCGCAAAGTGCACGGCGAAAGCCCTCGAGGAGCTTGGATCCTGGTTCACGGGGAAGATCTGCAGCCTGGCGAGGCCTTGATCGTGACAGCATCCAAGGCTATCGAAGATGGTGCGGCGGTCTCTGAGCGCGGAGAGAATCAGCCATGAAATTGACGGAAATCGCCATACGACGACCGGGTTTCTTTTCGATGATTTTTGCCGCCCTGGCTGTGTTGGGTGCGATTGGCTATATGCGGCTGCCGGTCAATCTTCTGCCCGAAATGGACTGGCCCTATGTGATCGTCTCCACCGTTTGGCCCGGCGCGGGGCCACGCGAAGTCGAGTCCATGATATCGAAACCGATGGAGGAGATTTTTTCTACTATCGGTGGGATGAAACATGTGCGCAGTTACAACTCGGAGAATATCTCCGTCGTCATCCTCGAATTTGAGATGTCGGAGGATGCCGATAAAGTCACGGCCGAAGTGCAGCGCAAGCTCGAGTATGCCCGACCGCTCCTTCCGGAAGGGGCTAAGTCGCCTATTGTCGAAAAAGCCGATATCGGGACAGCGCCGATTCTTCGCCTGTCGCTGACCTCGGACTTGCCTGAGAAGGAACTCTTTACTCTCGCCAAAGAACATGTCAAGCCGCTGCTTGAGCAAGTCAAGGGAATCGCCACGGTGGATATCGTGGGAGGCTATGAGCGGGAAATTCGAGTGGAAGCGGATCCGGACAGATTGGCCGCGGCGGGTGTGGCCATCACCGACCTGACGGCGGCTATCGGCGGAGAGAATCTCGATTTCTCGGCCGGCAAGATGTATTCGGAGCGCCAGAATGTTGCCGTGCGTCTTTCCGGCAAATTCGACAATCTCGACCGAATCCGGCAGCTTCCTATTTTGACGCCTCACGGCTCAATGAAACTGGGCGAACTGGCCGAAGTCGTAGATGGTATCAAGGAAGAGCGCTCGTATGCTCGTTTGGACGGCAAATCCTGCCTCGCCTTCATTATCGTCAAGCAATCCAAAGTGAACGCGGTCCAAACCGTGAATGAAGCTCGCAAGAAGCTATCCTATATCGAAAAGACCTTCCCGGGCAACCTTCACTTTTCCGTGGCACAGGATGTGACGGATTTCACCCGCCGAGCTGTGCGCGGCGTGCGGGAGAACTTGCTTGAGGCGATTTTCACGGTGGCCTTGGTGCTACTGGTCTTTTTGCATTCGCTGCGCAATTCCTTTATTATTCTTCTGGCAATTCCCACCTCGCTCATCACGACCTTCTTCGGGATGTATATCCTCGGATTCAGTGTCAACCTCATCACCCTGATGGCGATGGGACTTGTCGTAGGCATCTTGGTGGACGACTCCATCGTCGTTTTGGAGAACATCCATCGTCATTTGCGCATGGGTAAAAACTCCCATCAGGCTGCGATTGATGGACGGGCGGAGATTGGGCTGGCGGCTATCGCGATTACGCTGGTGGATGTCGTCGTCTTCTTGCCGATGGGGCTATTAACCGGCATCGTGGGAAAGATTTTTCGGGAATTTGGTGTTTCGATCGTGATCGCCACACTTCTTTCGCTGTTTGTCAGTTTCACACTCACGCCGCTGCTTGCCTCACGCCTCAATCGTCCGGAGACTCTCGAGGGCAAGGGGTGGCTGAGAAAATTCGGCCTATGGGTTGAGGAGCGTTTTGAGCAGCTCAAATTACTGTATCGTCAGTTGCTTGTGTGGGCTCTTGACCATCGCGGCAGGGTCGTTCTGGTTGTTACGCTTCTTTTCATTGCCACAATGATACTCCCGGCCATTGGCTGGGTCGGGACGGAGTTCATGCCGGTAACTGATCGCGGCGAATTTGCCGTCAATCTCGAAATGCCGCTTGGGACGCCGCTCGAAACCACGAATCAGACGGTGCGACAACTGGAAGACTATACCCGCGGCCTGCCCGAAGTCGAGACGGTGTTTGCCACCGCGGGCATGCAGGAAGCGGAATGGTATCGCACGATGAGGACTCATATTGGGCAGCTTCAAGTCCGCTTGGTGGATAAACACAAACGAGAACGACGAACTCGTGAAGTTATCAAAGACCTTGAGGGCTATTGTCGCAGTCTTCCCGGCGTGACCGCGGAATTCGCGCAAATCAGTATGTTCGGAGCCGCAGCCGACCAACCGATTCTTTATGAGGTCAAGGGAGCGAATCTCGACTCGGTGCAGAAGGTAGCGGACGAGATGGTCGCGATGTTGAAAGCCTTGCCTGGGGCTGTGGATGTGGGCTCCACCTATGAACTGGGAGTACCGGAGCTGCGAGTGCAGGTGGATCGCGACAAGAGTGCCGCCGCGAATATCACTCTCGGTGAGGTGGGGTTAGCGCTGCACAATGCCATCGAGGGGGAGATCCCGACGCAATATGAAGAGGACGGGAAGGATTTTGATTTGCGCGTGCAGATTTCAGCGGAAAGTCGAAATAATCCGGCCGCTCTGCAACGGCTCCTATTGCGCAATCACCTGGGGAATCCCGTGTATCTGGGGACCATCGCATCCATCGAGCGAAGCAGCGGCCCCACATCCATCTCCCGCAAAGATCGCGAGCGTTTGATCAGCGTGACGAGCAACATCGCCGCGCGCCCTTTGGGTGAAATCAATCGCGACATTCAGGAGAAATTGAAAGCCATGACCATGCCTGAAGGCGTCAGCGTGTATGCCAGTGGCGATGTGGAAGTGATGCAGGATATGTTCCGTGACATGGGTTTCGCTATTCTTCTGGCGACGATCTTTGTCTATATGGTGATGGTGTCGCTCTTCGAATCCTATGTGCATCCGTTTACGGTCATGTTTTCCATACCGGTGGCGCTTTCGGGAGCGATGGTCGGAATGGCGCTCATGGGCAAAAACCTCTCGATGTTCAGCATGATCGGCGTCTTGATGCTTTTGGGACTCGTGGCGAAAAATGCGATTCTTCTGGTGGACTATACGAATACCTTGCGCGGTCGTGGAATGAAAATGCGCGAGGCGCTCCTCGAAGCCGGCCCGACACGATTGCGCCCCATTTTGATGACAACTTTCACGATGGTTTTCGGGATGGCGCCACTCGCATTTTCGCTTAGCGCGGGTTCGGAGATGCGCTCCGGAATGGGCGTGGTTCTCATTTTCGGCCTTTTGGTCTCCATGTTTTTAACGCTGGTTCTCGTGCCGGTCATGTACACCTTCATGGAGCGTTTCCGCCGACATAGAGAGAGCACCCTGTCCACTGAAGGTTAAGAACAGTTGCAGGAAAACGCCGAGTCGCAATCGCGATTTGCGTTCTCCAAGCCAAGAGATTGTGTGATAGCTATAAGTGTCCAATTCATGAGGCTCAACAAACCATGGTGAAGATCAAATGGACATTCCCTCTAATGGTGGTCGTTGCCGCGTTCGGCCTTCTGATTTCGTGCAGCAAGAAATCCACGGGCCCGGAAGGACCAACGCGCCCCGCTGCGCCAAGCGAGCTCAGCGCGCAAGCCTTTGACACGACGACGGTCATGCTCGCCTGGCACGACAACGCCAATAATGAAGAGGGATTTCGCATCTTTGAGTGGGATGGTATCCAGTGGCCCGTGAAAGGAACAGCCGCCGCCGATTCCACACGCTATCTCGTCACAGGTCTCTGGCCCGGAGCAGAATACACCTATCGGGTGAAGGCCTTCAATGCCGTTGGCGAATCCGATTTCTCCAATAGCGTGACCATTTCGACCGTAGGTATCCCGTTGGCTCCGCAGAATTTGACCGCGCAGACTCTCGCCCATAACCGGATCAAATTGGCTTGGACCGATGTTTCAGACGACGAACTCTATTTTGTCGTGCAGCGGCACACGGAGACGGACACCTTTGTCACTATAGCAACAATGGCATCCAACGACACCGTCTACAATGACAATAACCTGATCCCTGAGACCCTCTATTACTATCGAGTCGGAGCACTGGGAGCGATGAGCACGCGTTGGTCGTCCCAAGATACGACGCGGACTTGGCCCTATGCTGTCCCCGAGCCTCCGTCCCACCTCGCCACCGAGGTCATTATCGGAAACGGAATTCAACTCACCTGGCAAGACAATTCGTATTCGGAGGTGTTCTTCCTGATTTTTCGGAATGATGACAGCACGACTTACAAGAGAGTGGATTCGCTTCGTGCCAATACGGTCGCCTACATTGATCGGACCGTCGTCGAAGATCATCGGTATCAATACCGGGTGTATGCAGGCAATGATGTGGGGATTTCTGAAGGGACCAACGAAGCATCCGCCTACTTTGGCTATAGTTCTGCGGGGATGATTCCCCTGGTCCAAGGCAATCAATGGAACTACAAGGTTCGCGAGGCGCCCAAGGAATACCGCTTGTCCATGTATGTTCTTCGGGTTGAGCTTTTCGGCTCTCTCCCCTGGTTTCTCATAGAGGAAGCGAATGAGCGCACTGGAGAGTCGGATACAACAACCTTCATGCGCAATGAAGAGGGTTTGGGGGTCTCTTACCGTGAGCAGGGCTCCAGCAACGCTCAACTTGTGTGGAAGTACCCGACAACTCAGGGAGAATATTACTATGTGGAGAGGGATTGCGTGCGCGTGTTTGCTGCGAAGGACACGGTTCAAGTTCCCGCAGGGGACTTCCAGCAGAGTTATGGCTACCGACGATTTCTTGATTCGGGAGGAACCATTGATACTTATGTCGAGCTCGGTGTCGGAATCCTTCGGGTGCGCACCTATGACGCGACGGACCTGCTGTTGTCGGAGCAAGTCCTCACGCAATACACGATTCTCGGGCCATGAGGGAGTTCTTCTGTGTCATTCGAGTCTCGACGGGTGTTTTATTCCATGTAAACAACGAACTTTATTAGGAACTTCTCCTACCCCCTTTCTCTCACCTCATTCCAATCCATAAAATGCCGTGCGGCGGTCGCGGAACAAATGATTGGCTGAGGTTATTTCTTTGTTCAGCGCCGCTTTCGGTTCGATATCCACGACCCTCGCCTCAACCGTCTCACCTCCTGCTTGCGCAAGCGGTTCTCCCCGAGGATCCAGAATCTGGCTGTTCCCGCTGAAAACAAACTGTCTGCCGACACGCTCTTCCATTCCGACTCGATTAGCGGTAATCGTGAAAACTCCGTTCTCGACAGACCGGGCGAACATCGCCTTTTGGCAATACGGGAGCACCAGATTCGATGGATGGCAGAGGATTTGAGCGCCGCGCAAAGCTAAGGTGCGTGCCACTTCGGGAAAAATCCAATCGAAGCAAATCATGATTCCGATTTTGACCCCGCCAATATCGAAAACCTGCAATCCCTCATCGCCGGGATGGAAAAGCTCCTTTTCGCGGTCGAAAAGGTGCAGCTTGCGATACTTTCCGACAAGACCCTCCGGCCCAACGACAACCGCCGTGTTATAGACGCGGTCGCCGGCGGTTTCCGCCAGCCCCATCACCATGACCGCACTCCGTTCTGCGGCAAGCGCGCGCAACCAAGCCACGCTTGAGCCGCCGGGAACCTCTTCGGCATACTGCCGCAATTCGGTTGTATCGGAGAACTCATAGCCGGTCAAGGCAAGTTCCGGCAAGACCCACAAGTCCGCTGTCTCATTTCCCAGCAGTTCTTCGATTTGCCGGCGGTTTTGTTCTATTTTCCCAAACCGCGGCCAAGTCTGAACGAATCCAATTCGCGTATTGCTTATCCTTATATTATAGTCGCCTCAACGAGGAGGCGTCAGCATCGCATTCCAGAAATCCACAACATCCTGCTTCTCGCGCTCCTTTGAGTATTCACGAAGCACGAAATCTCGCGCGGCGGCGGTTCGGGATTCAAATCGCGCGGGTGATTGACGCCAAGCAGCGAGAATATCCTCCACTGTTTTGGCAAAACCTATGATGTCGTTGATTTCAATTGGCCACATCAATTCTGGGGAGAAGTATTCGCGCCCTCCCATCCCGTGGTAGCCGACCACAAGACAACCGGAGAGCATGGCTTCCAACGGGGGCGCTGGACAGCCTTCCGGATAACCGAAACTGAGAAAGAGAAGCGACTCGGCGAGAATCGTGGCGACCTCACGCTCACTCTTGTTCTCAATCGGCACAAGGCTGAATCCATTCAGTTGACCTCGAAACTTCAGAATACTGATTACCTGCTCGACATCGTGGGGATGCTTTCGAGGCAAGAAAGCGAGCTGCCGTTTCTTCTCCGCAAGGGGGCGAAAGCGAAACAGGTCCCCATCCACCGAAATGTGAATTCGCACGACTTTCAATTCGGGGAAGGCATAAGTCAGGTAGCGAAGGCTGTCTTCCGACACCACGAGGGCAGCGACTACCTCGGGATCCCGGTAGGGAGTCGTGGTTTTTGAGGCATCCATGCCATAGCCGCGAAATGTGTAGTAACAGTTTTGGCTAAGGATGATCTTCTTCGGGCCACGCATCGTTGGCGTCAGTAACGAACCATATACCTCGGGGATGACCACGAAATCCGAGGGTTCAGGTTTGAAATGCCGCTGGTAGACGACCGGCGTTTGATTCTCAAACCAGGTGCAGCGAAATTTCTTCTGCTTGTGAAGGATGAAGGCGTGAAATCCGCTCGCGTTGAGAAGGTCCACATGCCGATAGAGTGTTTTTATGCCGCCTGTCGGCTCATTATCATCGGGGCAGAAAAAATAGATGGTGTTCATAGCGGGGAAAGTGATTCAACGGAGACAATATAACAAAACACGGCGACTTTTCCAATGAAAAACCCGCAGAATCTGCGGGCCGGTCAAGGGGCATGTCTTGTTACATTGCCTCATTCTTGGCTGGCATGGATTACCTCTTCATTGGTGATGCGGATAGCCTTTTGCTCCGCACGGTACGCTTCGCTGCGCTTGACATTCGCTTCGAGCGCCAGACTGTTGATCCTCGCCTGGAGGGCAGCGTCGTTCAGCAAGGGCACGGGAACTTGTGAAACATGGAGGTCGTCGATCTCGTCCACCACCGAGCCATAGGTGAAGCGGATAATCAGCTCGCGTCCATATTCGGAGGCAAGGAAAACGTAGAGATACCCTGCAATGTCGAGGGTTGCCGGTTCAACGCGTATGATATGTTCGTTGGCTATCCAATTCTCCCAATGCTCCGGCACAAGTGCGACTTTACCAATGGTTCCGCTTCGTGTAATGAGGACCATGTTCTGTGCAAGTTTTAGGTCTCGCTTGATGCGATCGCCATGCTTTGCAATGGACAAATATTTCTTATTGCCCGGGTCAAGCTCGTAAAGTTGCTTGCCACCGAAGAAGGGAACACCCTGACCTTCTTGGACGTAGACGCGAGTGAAGCGTCCTGGTAAAATAACACGCTTGCTGATTCGATGGTCGCCAATCGTGGTTATTTCGGCAGCCGCCTGTTTCAAGCAGCGTTTAATGGAATCGACAATCGGAACATGATAGGAGGCATCAAGCCGCCCCGAGAAACCGATCAATTTCACTACATAGTTGCGCAGGTCTGTGGTCTTGTCGAAATAGCGCGGGCGCAGATTGGACAGCGGGGGCAAGTTGAGCGCGTCATAAAGAAGCTTTTCAGCTTTCTCGAGCAAAGCGTTCGATTCGTCACGCAGAGCGTACGAGCGAATCACCAAATCATGTATCCGTTTCTTCAAGACCGGTGGGGGATCTGGAATCGGCACGGATTCAAGATGCTCCGGCTCAATATGTGAGACCACTGCGCCGTATTCGTTGGTGCGGATCAGCGCGTTACCGATCTTGGTCCGCACGAAAGCATAGAGATAGCCTGTATCTTCCTCATTTTTGCATGTAATTCTGATTATGTCGTCGCTAAGAGTTTTGCCATGGAGAGTCTCCCCCACAAGAGAGCAATTACCGATTGTGCCGGACCGCGTCAACAGTATCTGGCCCGTTTTCGCTTTAAGAAGGTCAAAATCTGTATCGCAGAGGGACGACAAATAGCCCTTCGGCGTCGGGTTGATCTCTTGTATCTGTGATGGAAGTATTAATGGGTATTCTGAATTGTCAACAAGTATGCGTTTGAAGCGTGTTGGATAGAAGCTTGTGGCAAGACCATTTTCACCAGTGATATGAAGAATGGCCCACTTGCACCGCTTCAGTACTTCCCGTGCGTGCTTACCCTCGATGTCAAAGACGCTTGCTTCGAGACGTGAACCGCGTTCCAGCACTTCATTAAGCGTCACGGAACACCAGCGCAGGTCTTCTTCGGGCATTTCCACCGGTTCGATAGGGAGCGGGACTTCGGCGGCGTGGAGCGCTTGACTCGCTACCATGACAAGCCCTCATGTTCCCGCCACTTTCTGAACGTTTCGGCAACCAGTGGGGTCTGATCGTCGAGGACCTTCTTTTTCGATTCCACCTTGCTCGTTCGCGTGCCGTCGGCACTGTCATCCAGCGCGATCACCTGGACATCGGGAATCAGGATTTCATTGCCGTGTTTGTCGCGCTTGAAGATCGGGTTGCCGCGTTTGTCGTGGCCGATGTGGTCCACCATTGCCATAAAGATGGGATAGTCAGCCATCTTGCCGGTGCGCTCCTCCTCGTGAATCTGCTCTGGCGTCTTCTTCTGCAAGAAAAGAACGGACGTTTGGGTGCCTTTTGGCGCAAACGTGTCCACATGAAGGTCGATGCTGGCGAGAATGCGCATCTTGCAGACCAGCCATTGGCGGATGTAGCCCAGACCCGGCGCGCCGAGAATGGAGTCGGGCAAGACGATTCCCATCCTTCCACCTGGCTTGAGCAGTTGCAGGCACCGCTCGATGAATAGTTGTTCGGGCGGTACGGAGCTTTGCAAGCGCTCGGTCATCGTCCATCGGTCGCGGTCGCTTTTGTCGCGTTCCCATATGTGGCCGAGATCGAACTGCTCCAGGATGTGCGGGTCCTTGATCGGGATCTTGCTGCCAAAGGGCGGGTTGGTGACGATGATGTCAACGAGGGCGATGGTACCACCATTGCGCAGGGCTGTCTCGCGGACACCGAAAGCTCTTGCCAGATTCTTGCGGAAATCGGCTTCCCAGGCGTGAGGCGGCAGAAGCGAATCGGTCTGGAAAATGTTGCCGCTCCCGTCATTGTTCATGACCATGTTCATCTTGGTGGCTTTCACGAGGTCGGGGTTCAGATCGAAACCGAAGAAGTTCGTTTCGGCAATTTCGACGATCCGCTGTTGGAAGACGCGCTTCTCGTCGTCGTTCCACTGTGCCCTGGGTCTGCCGACTTCCTGCCTGTTGGTTTCCTCCAGGGAGGCGATAACCTTGTTCATGGCAATGACAAGAAATCCGCCTGTGCCACAAGCTGGGTCGAGGACTCGTTCGTCTTCTGTCGGGGCAAGCATTTCAACGGTCATGTGCATGACGTTTCGGGGTGTGAAGAATTCGCCCCGGTCGCCCCGCAGGTTCGCGCCAACGAGTTCTTCATAGGCTTTGCCCTTGATGTCGATGTGTGTATTCAGAAGGGAATATTTTTGCAGTTCGCTCACTACATAGGCCAGGCTACGGGGTTTCAGTTTGATTTCGTCGCTTTGGTCGAAGATGCGCGAGTATTTTTCCATTTTCTTGACGCGCTCAAAAATCGCCGCCATGCGTTTCCGAACCGTCAGTTGGCCGTCGGGGTTGGAGCGTTCGCCGGAGGCCGCATAGAACTCGAGCGGCTTACCGATATTCCGCTCGTCTTCGATCTTACAAAATATGATCTTGAGCAACTCGAAGAAGGCGGGTTGTTTCTGCATCCCGTCTGTGACGTAGATGTGATTATGGCAGGTCTTGAAAACGAAAAGGAGGTTGTCTTCGACGGCGCTCTTGAGCGTTTGGCGCTTGGGGCGGTCGATGTCCTCCACGCGCCCGTCGGCGGAGGGAATGTCGTTAAACTCGGCGAACTCGATTTCGCCCTTGTTGTTGACGACCTTGCGGAAAACCTCTTTATGTTTGCCGTTCGTCCACATACCCCACTCGCAATTGGGGCAAGCTGACATATAGGACTGTAGTTGGCCGACGCCATCCTTTCGGGAAGTGGGCTCCACCGATTCTTTCTTGCACTCGATGATTACGTGAATGTGCCCTTGCGCGCGCTCTACGGCGTCGGGGGAGAATATAGCGATGTCGGCGCGTGGTTTGCCTGAGCCTGCGCGGATGGTGAACTCGATGGCGATCCGGTCTTTGGCGTATTTATGCTCGTTGACTAGACGCTTCTCGATGTTCTGGCGCACGTACTCTTCCGGCGTGTCGTTCCGGAATTTGCCGTCAATATAGTCGTAAATCTTCCCTTCGGGGATTACAATAATGTCGGGCATTTCCTTCCTCTTTTCATGCAATATAACGAAGAATATAGGTCTTTGTCAAGAGAAAACCCGCGAAAGCCGCGGGCTATTCTTTGTGACCAATGACCATTCTCTTTTCACCCCATGGATTCTATTCCCTCAGCCGCGCATCAAATCCTTCCTTGCGAAGCAGTTCCAGCGCCATCAACGCTTGGGAGGGCGTGGCTACCACCAATCGCAGGTTCCCACCGAGAGTCTCTCGGACATAAGTCACGCGCATATCGCGGATACTAATCTGATACTCCGCAAGAAGCGTCGTGATACGAGCAAAAGTGCCGGGGCGATCAGGTGCCATGATAATCAACTCGGAGCGCGCATCCCAGCACCCTGCGGATTCGCGCAATACATGGCTGCGAAAAGCATGGGCGCGCCGAAAGGTCTCCATGAGGTCGCCATCACGCAACTGAGCCTCGCAGTTTTCCAGGCACCGGCGAAAACGCTCCAGCGCCTTCAAGATTTCCTCTTTGTTGGTCTGGAGCAGATTATCCCAGGCTTCATAGCTGCCATCCAGCAAGCGCAACATCTCGCGGAAGTCGCCTTGTGCGAGCTTGGAGAGAATGGGAGATGTCGCTGCAAGGTCTCCAGCCCATTCGGTTAGGGCGAGGGTGAGAAGAAATGGCAAATGACTGATGGCACCGACGAGGCGGTCATGTTGGGCGGGCTCCATCACCAGTGGCAAAGCACCCAGTTGACGAACCCACCATTTCATGGAGTCGAGATGGTGCCAACTCGTCTTTTCAAGCGGAGTCAAAACATAGTGGGCGCCGGCAAAGAGTTCCGCGGAAGCGTTGGCTAATCCCGCGCGCGCCGTACCTGTCAAGGGATGGCCACCGATGAAAATGCCGCGAGCTTTCTTTGTGCGCGCGGCCAGAGTGCAGACCTCGGCTTTCGTTCCACCGGTGTCTGACACGATGGCGCCGGATTGCGCGATTCGCAGAATCGTCGGAAGGAGTTTGCATGTCTCAAGAACCGGCGTCGCAATGACCACCAAGTCCGCCGATGGCACGGCTTCGGCCAAGTCCCCCACCGCTCGGTCAATGGCACCCAAAGCGAGCGCTTCATCCAGAATGTCTTTTTTATCCAGACCGGTGATTTGCCCACGAAAGCCCGATTCGCGGAGAGCCAGACCGACGGAGCCACCCACCATTCCAACACCGATGATCGCAATCCGTTCAAACTCTCCATGATGCAATTCCTCGACTTCGGGCAGGGCGAGAGTTTCTTCGTCTGTGAGGTCTGGGTCGTGCGACATAGGCAAATTTGCAGAAAAGGTTAGGTGGTCTGCTCAGTCTAACATCCTCAGTTGACATCCCGCGCTCTCGGGCTGCTTGGCGATGGTTTCAGTGTTAGCTTTATTCTCTATCACTTACACAAGGTGGATGGCCCATTCCAGTGGGATTCTGTCTGACTTAGCAAAGAGCACAACAGGAGGAAAACGGGAAGAGAGCACTTTCAAAGATTGGGGAGTTAAGGGATTGTCGCAAAGGAGAATGTGTTGCTGCGAGTTCGTGATCTTCGGCCACAAGGAAAGCCCCGTAGCAAGCAAAGAGGACCCTTTCAACCCTGCGGTTTCCGCGTGGCTTGGCGCAATTCGTCTCGGAGGGTGCCAAGTTCCGCTTCAGTCTTGCGGATCTCAGCCAAGAGTGCAGACATCTCGGTGTCATCCGGCGAAACGGATTGTCCTGCCTGGACGCGGTTGGCGTAAATGCGCCCCAAGGATTCGAGCAGGTGGTCCAGCCGCCGTTGCGCGCCGAAAATATCGAGCCGCAGCCGACCCTGGTGAGCCAGCGCTTCTCCCTTTTCCTGCATCTCCTTCATGCCTTCCCGCACCGTATCCTTCACCGTTTCCCAGAAGTTCCGAGTTTCCATTGTCTATGTGATCTCTTTTTGTTTTGCCAGCTTATCGAGGATGTCTTGGATTGTGGTCTGCTTGAGCACCGAGAGGATATTCGACTGGAGTGCTTCCCAGACATGGCACATGCCGCAGATTTCTTTCTTGTCGCACTCGCCTTTTTTGGACAGGCACTTCGAAACGAGCAACGGGCCTTCACACGCTTTAACAATATCCATCAGCGTGATTCGATCCGGCCGCCGGGCGAGCGCGAACCCTCCTCCTATTCCGCGAGAGGAGCGCAAAACTCCCTGCCGAGCCAGCCCCTGAAAGATCTTCGCCAAATAGCGTTCGGGGATGTCATGAGCCTCGGCAATTTCGCTGATAAGCATCGTGCCCTTCGGAGAGCGCAGGGCGAGGTAGATGACGCCGCGGATCGCATAATCGCTCCCGGAGGTTACACGCAACATGCCGACAACTCCGCGAGCAGTTTGAATAGGGCCATTGAGTCCACAACAATACCCCGAAAAGAGAGCCTTGGAAATTCTGTTTCAATTTACAGAAAGCTCGTTCAAAAGTCAACTTAACCGAGGATAATGGATAGGATAAATCGGATACGAAAATGCCAGAATTAGCCGAGGCATGCTCCAGAGCGGCGCCATCCGCCATGTCATCCGCAAAGAAACGGTCTCGGAGAAGTCGCCTCCGCGACCCAAAAAGCAGAAATCTGAAACGAGGCTGACGCGGTTGGCCAAGCCGAAGAGGACATTCTTGATATATTCCGAGATTTTTGCTAATTTGTAACCCTTGTCGAGAAACAATTTGTGAGGCAAATGGCGGCGACAGAACTACTTCGACGCACTTTCCATGTGATGGGAGGCGATTTTGACAAGGCGGGAGAGGTCTCGACCGAAGTCAAAGCCCTTCTGGTGGAAATTGGAGTGGATAGCGCCACGGCACGCCGCGTGGCGAGAGCTTCGTTTGAAGCGGAAATGAATCAAGTGATGTATGCCGATAAAGGCACCGTGGAGTTGGCCGTCACCGAGGAAGCGGTGCAGATGACCTTTCAGGATGAGGGGCAAGGGATCGAGGACATCGAGCAGGCCATGCAACCCGGCTATTCCACCTCGACGGATTGGATGCGCGCGATGGGCTTCGGCCTCGGCATGGGCTTACCCAATATCAAAGACAATTCGGACGAATTCCACATCGAATCCACTCCCGGTATCGGCACACTGCTCAAAATCACCGTGAAAATGAACCGCGCCTGAGGGCGGCGCTTGGGAAGACCGCTCTGCCCTTCGGCTTGGACATTTCTTTTCGTTCAAAGATGCTGGGGACAGGATTCTTTTCAGTACCGGGCCCCCTCAAAAATAGGCATAGGTGTTAACAGACTTCATCGCCGAGGCGGGTGCCTTAAGCCCGCCCGGAATAAAAAAACCGGGAGGTAGATTATGCGAAACGCGCTCACCATTTTGATCTTGCTTGCCTGCGCGCAGGCAAGCTTCGGACAACTATCGGGTCCTTTGAGTGGCACCTTGGGCCCGGACACCACCTACCACATTGTTGGAGACATCTGGGTCAATTTCGGCAATACCTTGCGAATTCTACACGGAACGACTTTCTACTTTGACGGCGCCTATTCGTTCAGCATCTATGGAACCCTCTTGGCTGAGGGGACGGAAAGTGATTCCATTATCTTTACGACCGATCCTGTGGCCAACCCAGACCGCTGGCGTGGCCTGCGCTTTCTTAATCCCACCAGTTCAGGCAGCAGGCTCACTTTCTGCCTAATTAAGAATGGCCTCGCGACAGACGGCGGCGGCGTGTATTGCCAATATTCTTCGCCAACTTTCACAAATTGCAGCATCAGCGGCAACTCGGCTGACTATGGGGGCGGTGGGGTGTACTGCGACAATTATTCTTCACCCAGTTTCACGAATTGCTCTGTAAGCGGCAACTCGGCAGACCTCCACGGCGGTGGGGTGTACTGCGACTACTATTATTCTTCACCCAGTTTCACGAATTGCACCATCAGCGGTAATACGGCTGGCTACGATGGCGGCGGCATGTTGTGCTTCGATTTTACTTCTCTACCAACCTTCACGAGTTGCACCATCAGTGGCAACTGGGCAAGTCGCAACGGTGGTGGGGTGTATTGCGCGGGTTCTTCTCCAGAGTTCACCAATTGCGTTATCAGCGGCAACGCGGCAAATGGCGACGGCGGTGGGGTCTATTGCACGGCGTCTTCGCTGACCTTCACGAATTGCACCATCAGCGGCAACGCAGCAAATGGCGACGGCGGGGGGGTGTATTGCCATTACTCTTCGCCGACTTTCAACAGCACCATTATCGCCTTCTCTTTTGATGGTGTGGGAATCCACTTTTACCTTAGCACAGGAACTGAGGTCCACTATTGTGACATTTTCGGGAACGCGGGCGGTCCACTTGGGGGTGGCGTTCCTGCCGGGCTTGGCCAGATAGATACCATCAATGCCAACGGCGACTCGTGTGATAGCCACATGAACATCTTCCTCGACCCGATGTTTATGGACTGGCCCGCTGGCGATTTTCACCTTTTGATAAATTCACCCTGCATTGACGCCGCCGACCCGTCGTTGCCCGTCGATCCGGACTATACGGTAGCCGATATCGGTGCCTTTCTTTATGACCACGGGTACCGTCCGCCATTGGCCTTCAATCTTATTTCTCCGCAATGGGATGATACCTGCTGGACTTTGGACACGATGCTAGTCTGGCAAGCGGCTCTCGATACCAACACGAATGACACGGTCACTTATGAGGTTTGGCTGGACACGCTCTCGAACTTTTCAACGGCTTGGCAAGTGGATTCAGGGCTTTCGGACACGGTTTTCGCTCTCGTGGGACTTGCCGATGATCATGCCTACTACTGGACGGTTCACGCCTCTGATTTGAACACCCCTGGAACCTGGGCCAATAATACGCTGATGTTCCATACCTATAGGCCTGATGCGCCGGACAGCTTTGCTCTCGCCGCGCCACAGGATTGGGATACGGTTCATACGACGACACCGACCTTGCGTTGGTTCGAAGCATCAGATCCTGATCCAGGCGATACTGTTTGCTACCTCTTGGTATGGTCATACGATGAAGACTTCAGCATATATGAAGACACATTGGTTTGTGATACAAGTTTCACATTCCCTGAGGAAGTGTTGTTCAGAGGAGAGCTTTCAGGAACCCGACCGACACGAGCGAAACGCACCGGAGTGAAGAATTCCAGCGCGCTTGACGAGGTTGCAGATGACTCTACGGTTTTCTGGAAGGTTCAGGCGATAGACGGTTTTGAACTTACGACTTGGTGCGTGCCTGAGGAAGGGTGGGGTTTCCATGTTTATGTTGAACAGCCCCCGGATAGCTTCGTCTTGCTCTCACCTGTTGACGGAGCCACGCTTCTCGATACTTTATCGGTCCTACTGGAATGGGCGGAAAGTACCGACCCTGACCCTGGAGACAGCGTGGCCTATTGGGTCTATCTGGCGCTTGATTCTGCTTTCAGTGGGGATATTGACAGCCAAAGTGTGAGCGGAACGGAGCTGGTTTGGGAAGGTCTGGACGACGACCAGACTTACTGGTGGCGTGTCAAAGCCTTCGATAGGCAAGGAAATGGGACGTTTTCCAACCAAACGTGGAGCTTCTATTACATGTCCTCATCAATACTTGGTGAAGATGTTCTGATACCCACGGAGTTCGCTCTATACCAGAATTATCCGAACCCTTTCAATCCGACGACCACAATCCGCTACGATGTGAAGCAAATCGGGCTTATTTCTGTGAAAGTCTTCGATATTCTGGGACGGGAAGTGACGACGCTTGTCTGTGGCATCATTCCGGCGGGCTCCTACACGGTTTCCTGGGATGCGGCAAGCCTGCCTTCGGGGATTTATCTTTGCCTGATGGAGGCGGCGGGGTTTATGCAGACGAGGAAGTTGGTATTATTAAAATAACCCGCGACCGGAGGTCGCGGCTAGTAAAAGGGGATATGGGACATCGCCCTGGTCAAATAAACTGGAGGACATGCTTTTGGAAAAGCGGAATCATGCGGTTGCCTTCGATAAGGAAAAATGTATCGGTTGTGTGGATTGCGTAAAGGCCTGCCCGACGCGAGCAATTCGCGTGCGGGATGGTGTGGCCACCGCGATGTGGGAACTGTGCATTGATTGTGGTGAATGCGTCCGCGTTTGCCGCTATGACGCGGCTCTTTCGCTGACTTCCAGCCGCGCCGAGTTGAAAAAATTTAAATACAAAATCGCTATGCCGTCGCCGGTCCTTTATACGCAATTCGGTCGCCAAGTTCACCCCGACCGCGTGCTGCAAGCATTGAAAATGATCGGATTCGACGATGTCTATGACGAGACCTGGATGTGCGAAATGGTCAGCGCGGCGATTGATACCTACCTGACAGAATGTACCGGGCCTTGGCCGCGCATTTCAACAACCTGTCCTGCGGTTATGCGCCTCATCACGATTCGCTACCCGGATCTCGTCGAGCACCTCATCCCGATTATTGCTCCCCGGGAGTTGGCGGCGCGAGATTTGAAAGGCAAAAAAGCCGCCGAATTGGGGCTGGCCGAGGACGATATCGGCATCTTCCATATCACACCTTGCAGCGCCAAGGCGGAGGCCATCAATGATCCTCTGGAGCTGACTTCTTCGCATCTTGATGGGGCGATTTCCATCCGGGAAGTCTTTGGGCCGATTTCAAAAGCTTTGAAAGAGATTGATCGCGTGGAACTCGAACATAGTTTCAGCCCAATCGGAATGGGGTGGGCGACGGGCGGTGGCGAGATTGCAGGGATGCGCAACGAAAGTGTCTTGGCGGTGAACGGAGCCCAACAGACTCTCGAAGTGCTCGACCGAATTGATAGCCGTCAGTTTCGGAATGTGGACTTTCTGGAAGTCTATTTGTGCCCCGATGGTTGCATCAGCGGCCCCCTCACGGTCACAGGACGCTACGAAGCGCAGCACACTCTGGCCCTTCTTATTCAACATGTGGCCTCCCAGAGCCGTGTCAAGGAAGAGAAGGTGCGGAGTCTTTACCGGGAGCACTATTTCGCTTTCGAGCGTGAGATTAAGACGCGCCCCATCCAGCCTTTGGCGCCCACAATTATCGAAGGGGCCGCCAAAGCAAAGGAAAAACTTGCGCTTCTTGGCCAGTTGCCCAAAAAAGATTGCGCAGCCTGTGGCGCTCCCGACTGCAAAACCTTTGCCGACGATGTCATTCGCGGTCGTGCGACAATGTCGGAATGCGTTTTCGTCCGGCTTGAAGAACTCCGAGAAGCCATCGCATGCGCGCCAATGGCCCACCCCTCGCGTAAAGTCCCGTCGGAATAAAAGGTCTTGTTTCGATACTCTGATTTTCTATTCCCTATAGAAGAAGAAATAGGCTGTGAACAAGGAGCTACGGCCGATGAACAACAAGTTGTTATTGATTGAGGTCCTCTGCCCGAAGTGCGGGGCGGATTTGAATGAAGGTGACCGTATCCCGCTGGACGGCATGGTGGTTGACACGGGCGCTCGCGGCGTGATTAAGCTCAGCGCGTATTTTGGCGAGTATGGCATTGAAACGGACCTCAATCTCCCCCAGGGGGCTTTGGTGAGATTCTATTGTCCGAGGTGTGAAGAGAGTCTGATGATTTCGCAGCAATGCGAACTATGCCATGCGCCGCTGGCTTCTCTGGAGATTAAGAAGGGAGGGCATGTGGATTTCTGCTCTCGCCGAAGCTGCGGCGGGCATGCCCTGGGCGGCTTTGGAGATGTTGATCAAATGATTGAGCTCTTGAACAAAATCACGGATACGCCGACTTATTGAAAGGCGCTCCGACGGTATTCCAAATCCATCGGGTCAAGTCCCTGCCCGTTCCGAACAAGGCTCGCAGGGCACCCTTGACTTGAGCGCGAGGAGAAAAGCAAGCAAAAATGGATGAACGGCAATTCAATTTCCGACGGATGCACTACGAGGGCGCCGAGGGTGCGCTGATCCCATTGCTCCAGAAAGCCCAAGAAGAAATGGGCTATATTCCCATCGAGGCGATTCAAATGATCTATGAGCGAACGGGGATTCCGCCGAGTGAAATCTACGGCGTCGCGACCTTCTATGCCCAATTTCGACTCAAACCCGTCGGCAAGCATATTGTCCGAGTCTGTCACGGAACGGCGTGCCATGTGGCCAATGCCAAGTCCATCACGGATGCGATTTGTGACACGCTGAACATCGCCAGTGGCGAAACGACGCCTGACCGACTCTTCACCATCGAAACCGTTTCCTGCTTGGGCTGCTGCAGTCTGGCTCCGGTCATCATGATTAACAATCAAACCTTTGGGAACCTGACCACTTCGTCAGTCAAGAAGGTCATCAAGCGCTACATGAAGGAGAACGGGAAATGACCAGAGCCCATCGTGGGTCTGAGTACTTGCGGCATTGCCGCCGGTGCAGAGGCTGTTCTGGCAACCCTAAAGGAGAGAGTGGACGCGCAGAAGCTCGGCCTTCAGGTCAGTCTCACCGGCTGCATCGGAATGTGCTATCGCGAGCCACTGGTGGAAATCCGCACGGACAACGGGGAACGCTTCATCTATGGCCCGATGAATGAAAAACGGATTGACCGGCTCTTGAGCCAGCATATCCAAGAAGGAAAGCCCATCGAAGAGTGGTTGGTATGGACGAATAATGGCTTAGGCTCTGACCGCGAATTTCTCAATCATCAGGTGCGCATTGTCCTTCGCAATTGCGGCCTGATTAATCCCGAATCCATCAGCGATTACATCGCTCAAGAGGGATACAAAGCCATCCAAAAAGCTCTGAAAGAACTCACTCCGGATGCTCTCATCGGTATCATGATTGACTCGGGGCTGCGCGGACGCGGGGGTGCAGGATTCCCGACCGGAATGAAATGGCGTTTCACCCGTCTTTCCGCAGACCCCCGCAGATTTATCATCTGCAATGCCGACGAGGGAGACCCGGGCGCCTTCATGGATCGCAGTGTCCTCGAGGGCGACCCGCATTCGGTCTTGGAGGGCATGCTCATCGCCGGTTACGCCATCGGAGCTCATGAGGGCTACATCTATGTGCGCGCCGAGTATCCGAAGGCGATCGAGCGTTTGAAGATTGCCATTCGGCAGGCCGAAGAGAAAGGATTCCTGGGCAACAATATCTTTGGCACCGACTTCAGTTTCGGTATCAAAATAAAGGAAGGGGCGGGCGCTTTCGTCTGCGGGGAAGAAACCGCGCTGATGAAGTCCATCGAAGGCAAGCGCGGAATGCCCCGAACTCGTCCTCCTTTCCCGGCTGTCAAAGGATTGTGGGATTGCCCGACCAGCATCAATAATGTCGAAACCTTTGCGAATGTCCCTTGGATTGTGACGAATGGCGCGGCGGCGTTCAGTCGTTACGGGACCGAACGCAGCAAGGGGACGAAAGTATTTGCTCTGGCAGGCAAAATCAATCGCGGCGGCCTCGTGGAAGTGCCTATGGGAGTCACCATCCGCGACATCGTCTACAACATCTGCAGTGGAATCAAAGACAATCGCCGATTCAAAGCGGTGCAAATCGGCGGCCCCTCGGGAGGCTGCGTGCCCATTCAGCTTCAAGACACCATTATTGACTATGATTCCATCAGTCGCACGGGCGCGATTATGGGTTCCGGTGGAATGGTCGTCATGGATGAAACGACCTGCATGGTGGATGTCGCCAGATTCTTCCTCGATTTCACGCAGCGCGAATCGTGTGGGAAATGCACCTTCTGCCGTATCGGAACCCGCCGCATGCTCGAAATCCTCACGCGCATTACGGAGGGCAAGGGCGAGCTGGGCGATTTGGACCTGCTCGATGACTTGGCGCAGAAAATCAAAGACAACTCCCTTTGCGGCCTGGGCCAAACCGCTCCCAATCCGGTGCTCACGACTCTAAAATATTTTCGCGGCGAGTACGAAGCACATATCCTGAGCAGAAAATGTCCCGCGCATCACTGCACCGCTTTGATTACCTTTTCCGTCATCGCCGCGCTCTGCGATGGCTGCACGGCTTGTGCCCGAATTTGTCCGGTCAAGTGCATCAGCGGGACAAAAAGGGAAGTGCATGTGATCGACCAGAATCTCTGCACGAAATGCGGCGAATGTTACCGCGTCTGCCCCCGCGACGCGATTTTGAAGGATTAGAGACGGGCTCGTCTCCGAAACTTCTTCGACACAATCAATCCACAGAAAGGATAGGAAATACAGAATGCCTCTGGTCAAGGTCGAAATAGATGGGAAGAGAGTTCTGGCGGATTCCAGTGAAACGATTCTGGAGGTGGCGCGTCGCATCGGCACCAAGATTCCGACCCTTTGCCATGACGACCAACTTGAGCCCTTTGCCTCTTGCTTCCTTTGCGTCGTCAAAGTGAAAGGCAAAGTGGGCCATGTTCCCGCGTGCGCGACGAAGGTAACGGATCGCATGGTCATTGAAACCAACACGGCGGAAATCCGTGAAGCTCGGCGAACCGCTCTGGAACTTCTGCTTTCGAATCATTATGCGGATTGCGTTGCCCCCTGCCAATTGACTTGCCCTGCGGGTGTGGATGTGCAAGGGTATATTGCATTGGCGGCTCTGGGCAAATGGCGCGAGGCCGTCGCACTTATAAAGGAAACGAATCCTCTGCCGGCGATTTGCGGTCGCGTTTGCACGAGGCCCTGCAAACTGGCATGCCGCCGAAATTTGCTTGATGAAGCGGTCGGGATTGACTACCTGAAACGCCATGTGGCCGATATGGATTTGGAAGGTCCGGTCCATTATGTGCCCAAAATGGCTCCGCCGAATGGAAAGAAGGTGGCGATGATTGGCGGCGGTCCGGCAGGCCTTTCAGCGGCGTATTTCCTTGCACAAAAAGGCTATCAAGTGACGATTCTTGAGGCGATGCCGCAAGCCGGCGGTATGCTCCGCTATGGGATTCCCGACTACCGATTGCCTCCCGATGCGCTTGACCTTGAAATCAACACCATTCTTGAACTCGGGATTGATTTGCGGACGAACACCTGCCTGGGTGAAGATTTCACCATTCGCAGCCTCAAGAAAGACGGCTATGGCGCGATCTTCTTGGGATTGGGCGCCTGGAAGAGTAGCCGCTTAGGTGTTCCGGGGGAGGAGATCGAAGGCGTTCTCTCCGGTATTGACTTCCTGCGCGATCTCGGACTGCGCAAACGCGTCCGATTGCGGGGCAAAATCGCCGGGGGGGGGGGAGGCAATACGGCCATTGATTGCGCGCGTGCCGCATTGCGTCTGGGCGCCGATGAAGTCTGCATCTACTATCGCCGGACGCGCAATGAAATGCCCGCGCATGCGATGGAGATTCACGAGGCCGAAACGGAGGGTGCCAAGCTCGAACTGCTGGTTGCGCCTACTCAAGTGCTTTCGCGCAATGGCCGTGTCTCGGGAATGGAATGCATCCGCATGGATTTGGGGGAACCTGATTCGAGCGGGCGGCGCCGACCGATTCCAAAGCGCGGCTCCGAGTTCAAAGCGGATTGCGATTTCATCTTCGCCGCGATTGGTCAATCCACCACCACCGACGAATTGTTTGAAGGGCGTATTCCGGATTTCCTGCCTCCGGGAGAAATCATCGAATTGACCCGTTGGAAGACGATCCGAGTCGGCGATCGAACCGGAGAGACGGATGTGGAGGGCGTTTTTGCAGGAGGAGATGTTGTCACGGGTGCGGCGACGGTTATTGAAGCGGTGGCGGCGGGACGCAAGGCCGCCTTCGCCATTGACAATTACTTCATGAAAGGCAAGGCTCTGCCTGAACCCACGAAATTCAATAGCCGCAAGGATGATTATGACAAAGTAACTCAAGCAGACCTGCGCTACACCGAGGAAATCGCCCGACGAAAAATGCCCACACTGACCCTCTCGGAGCGACAGCGCAACTTCGAGGAAGTCGAGCTTGGATTCACTACGGAAGATGTGCGTCGAGAGGTCACGCGCTGCTTGGAATGTGGCTGTTCCGCGGCGTTCACTTGCGAACTCCGCGCCTATGCCAATGAATATCAGGTCGCCATCCATCATTTTCGCGGGGAAGGGAAGAAATATACCCTGGACCGCTCTCATCCCCTGATTGAACTCGACCCCAACAAGTGCATTCTTTGCGGCCGTTGCGTTCGGGTATGCACCGAAGTCCTGGGCATCGCGGCGCTGGGTTTCGTCCATCGCGGCTTCGAGACCATCGTCCGGTCCGCTCTGGGTCAATCGCTGCTCGACACGGACTGCATTTCGTGCGGACTCTGTGTGGCGACCTGCCCGACAGCCTCGATTTCAGCCAAAGTGCCGTTGCCGAAACCGGGGCCGTGGAATACAACGCAACACAAGACCGTCTGCAATTATTGCGGAGTCGGTTGCCGACTTGAGCTTTACACACTGGGCGACATCCTGGTTAAGATCGCCAAAGGCCGTGACAATCGCCTCACCTTCGGTAACCATTGCATCAAAGGCCGGTTCGGCTACGAATTCGTCCTCTCGGATGAACGGCTGCTGAAGCCCATGTTGCGAGCGGGGAGAAATCTGCAAGCGACCGATTGGGAGGATGCTCTGAGCCATATCGCGTTGCGCCTCAAAGAAATGATCCGTAAGCACACGGCGGACGAAATCGCTGTGTTTGTTTCCCCGCGGATGACCAACGAGGAGATTTATCTGATTCAGAAGTTTGCCCGCATTGCTCTGGGCACACATCAAGTGACAAGTTTTTCGCTTCTGGTCAATCAAGAACTCTTCGACCCGTCTATCGTTTCCACAGCTACCTACCCGGATGTCGCTTCGGCGGATGCCACGCTTTTGGTGAATTCGATACTCGACAAAGAAAACATGGTTGCCGACATTTTGGTGAAGCGTGCGATCCGAAGTGGCGGAAAGCTTATCTATCTCTCGCCGGACGAAGCCGCGCCGGCCAAGTTCGCCGCCGTTTTCCTGCAATGCCGCCCCGGAACTGAGACGATCGTTATGACGGGTCTGATGCAGCTGCTTGTCGAGGCCGCGAGTCCTGATTTGGCGAGGCTTGAATCAGTCGAGAACTTCCGGAACTTGGTCGGGAAGCTCGAAGAATTCACTCCTCAAATGGTCGAGGAACTCACAGGGGTTCCTGCCGCCCGTCTCCGCGCCGCCGCGAAAATCATCTCCGATGCGTCTCACAGAGTACTCATTCATCATCGCGATTATCGAGGGCTTCGGTCAGCGGAAGATGTGAAGGTTTTCCAGAGTGCGGCCGTCGTGATGGACGCGAAGATGCTTTCCCTTACGGAGAAATGCAATAGTCAAGGCCTCCTCGATATGGGAGCCTATCCCGCTTGGTATCCGGGCTATCGGCCCATCGAGGCCGAGGACATCGTCGAGGAATTTGAAAAGGGCTGGTGCGTGGCCCTCCGTCATTTGCCTACGCAACCCGCCGATGTTGCTGAACTCCTCCGTCAGAAGAAAATCAAGGTCGCGCTGATTTTCGGCGAGGATCCCTTGGCGATGGATGAGCTTCCCAAGGAGATTCGCCACAGCCTGTTGGGCTTAGACTGCCTTGTGGTGGCTGACCTGTTCTTTACGGAAACGGCAAAAATCGCCGGCGCGGTCTTTCCTCTGTGCAGCCATGCCGAAACGAGCGGCACCTTCACGAATAGCGAGCGCCGCGTGCAGCACATCGAACGAGGGATTCCGCCTCGCGCCGGACTCGAAAACTGGCAAATCATCACCGAGCTTGCCAGTTGCATGGGGTTCCGCTTCCGAATGAACTACGCCAACACGGACGAAATCTTCAAGGAAATCCGCCGGATGGTGCCCATCTATCGAAATGTCGTTGTGGACAGCCAAGACGCCGATGGCCTGTGGGACCTCAGCCGTTTTGCTCTCTGCCCCGAACAATTTCAATTCGCAACGAAAGCCATTCGTCTGCAACCCGTGAAGGCCGCCGTCGTGCCCACACTTCATCTGGACAACATCGAGCGCCGCTTCGCTTCTCGGGTGGAGCAGCTTTTTGCAGCCTCCCCCCAAAAAATCCCGGAGCCGGTGCCGACAAACAAAAGGTTGAAGTGGATGGATGATTCTCCGCGCTGAGCCGTGCGTTCTCCGCGGCCGGAAACGGGATTCGAGCGTACCTTCTGTAGTGCGGCACTAGCCGCGACCTCCGGTCGCGGATCCAGGGTCGGCTACGCGCAGCCGACCCCGCAGAAGAGGCATGAGTCAATTTCTTCCTCAAATCAGGGTTTAACCCAACAATATTGACCCACGAAGGAATTCTAATTTCATTCCTTGTTTGACTTAGCCCGGACGGTTGAAAACAAGTGCAATGCATTTTTCTGTTGCACTTTCGGACATCCGAATGTATATTGTAGGATGTAAATAGTTCTACTCGATTTCAATTATCCGCCGAGGCAAATCCCCTGAACTGCAAGGCAAGGGGTTTCAGCCCCTTGTTTCCGCGACCAGAGGTCGCGGCTAGTAATTGATTCGCCGAGGCAGATCCCCTGATCTGCCCGGAATCAATGTCAAACTCTTTTCTTGAAGGAGGTTACAATGAAAAAGTTGGTTCTGCTTTTGGTCTGCCTCGGGCTGTGCGGACTGGCGCCCGCTCGGGCCGATGTCCTGTGGGTCTGTGGCGATGTCTCCGGCACTTGGACTGCCGACACAGTAATGGTGTGGTGCGAAGTACGCGTCCCTCCGGGAGACACCCTGATAATTGCCCCAGGAGTCAGAGTCCTGTTTTGGGACTACTGCAAATTCATTGTGGATACTGGAGCGGTTCTCCATGCCGTGGGGACGGCAAGCGACACCATTCTTTTTGACGAGTATGTCTGGCGCCAAGACAGGCAAGGGAATCGCTGGAAAGGGATTCGGTTCATGTATGCGTCGGATTCATCACGATTAGAGTATTGTCATTTGACGCATGGACAGACACCGGAAGGACCAGACAACAATGGCGGCGGCGTTTACTGCCGCTATTCAAGCCCGACCATCAGGAATTGTCTCTTTAGTGACTGTCACGGTACGTCCAGCGGAGGAGCAATCAGCTGCCATTGGGCTAACCCGTTGATCATTAATAACACGATTGCGGGGAACTCATCTGGTTTTCATGGAGGCGCTATCGTCTGCTACTACGGAAGTCCGACCATTTCGGACAATCTCATTACCGGTAATACAGCGTCGTACTGCGGAGGTGGGATCGCGTGCGTAGAGTTTTCCAGTCCGGTGATTTCTGGCAACACGATCAGCGGAAATACGTGTTATGCCGATTGGGGCGGAGCTGCAATATCCTGTGACAACTCGAGCCCCCAAGTTAGTGCAAACATCATTACGGGGAATACAGCCCACGCCTATGGAGGATTTGGCGCCATCGCTTGCTATAACGGTTCACATCCAGATATTGTGGGGAATACCATTAGCGGGAATTCAAACCCGGACAGCTGGCGCGGTGGGGCCGGCATAGGTTGCGGGAGCGGTTCAAGCCCCAATATTGTAGCCAACACCATTCGCGGGAATTCGGCGGACTGGTACACGAGCAGAGGCGGAGGTATTTCCTGCTGGGACAACTCCAATCCTTTAATTGAGAGGAACATAATCGTCGGAAACCGGGCGAGTAACTTGGGCGGGGGGATCTCGTGCTACAATTCCAGTCCCACCATTCAGAACTGCCTGATTGATAGTTGCTCAGTGGTGGGGGGTGATGCGCGATTAGGAGGTGGGATTTATTGTACTGACTACTCCAATGCCACGATCATTAGCGACACCATCCGCTGGAATTCCGCTCAGCATGGCGCTGGAATCTGGTGCACCAACTCCTCTAATGCAACCATTCAGAGCTGCCTAATAGAAGGCAATTCAGCCAGCGGGGACGGCGGCGGCATGCACGCGGACGGTGGTTCAAATCCCAATCTTTCTGGGAACCGCGTTAGCGGAAACACCGCCGGGGGAAGTGGCGGCGGACTGTGGTGCTCATCTATACCCAGGCTGCTCGACCTTAATGAGATAAGTAACAACACGGCATCGAACCAAGGAGGCGGGATATGGTTTTCTTCGTTCAGTGACACTCTGAACAAGAACACGATTGCCTGCAATCACGCGGGGACAGGCGGAGCGCTGTACTGCACAAGCTCGAGCCCGGTGCTGATAAACTGCATCCTGTGGGGGAATACGGCGACCACTCAGCCGATGATCTACCAGACCGGAGGATCGAACACACGCGTCACGTATTCCGATTTACAGAGCTTCTGGCCGGGGACGGGCAATATCTTCAGCAATCCGCAGTTCATTTACGAATGCGCGGACCATCATCTTCTATGCAGCTCGCCCTGTATAGATTCAGGCGACCCCAGCCTCATCTACAACGATCCCGACGGCACACGAGCGGATATGGGCTGCTACTATTTTGATGGGTGGACTTCTTTGCCAGTGTTGGTTACCTGGATGGATGGAGGCAATTTGCGAGTGGCGTGGACCCCATCTTGTCCGACCGGTTCCTACTATGTCTCCAGCGCCTCGGAACCGTTTCCTGATGTCTGGCTTGTTTCCGGTCCGCACACAGATACGACGATCACATTCGACATCAGCAGGACCGACAAAAATTTTTACCGTGTTGAGGCCGTGCGCTGAATTCCGGGCGGATCAGGGGATCCGCCTCGGCGAGAGGATTTCGGGAGGGTCTAATGACCCTCCTCGGCGAGGAAAGGCGGGCAGGTGAGATGCCGTCCGCGGCCATGTCTCATGTGCCCGGCGCGCCAAGAATCTATTAGTGCCGACAAACAAAAGGTTGAAGTGGGTGGATGATTCTCCGCGCTGAGCCGTGCGTTCTCCGCGGCCGGAAACGGGATTCGAGCGGACCTTCTGTAGTGCGGCACTAGCGCACCTGAGTTTTGACAATCGCTCTTTCAGCACATAACGAACCCCTGGAGGAAAACTCGAGGGGTTTTCTTTTGGCAAATATGCACAAAGCACTTGTTTCTAGAAAGGAATGGCATTATATTAGGATGGTTTTGCTTCTTGAGGACGAATTGATGAGTGCCAAGCTTTTCCTGATTGATGGTTCAGCGCAGATCTATCGAGCCTATTTTGCGTTTTCGAAGATGGCTCTCCGCACGAAATCGGGCGAACCGACCAGTGCGATCTACGGTTTCCTGCTGATGCTTTTTACCCTTTTGGAGAAAGAGAAGCCGACGCATCTTGCACTCGCCTTTGACCGTCCCGAGCCGACTTTTCGGCATACGATGTATCGCGACTACAAAGCGACGCGCGAGAAAATGCCGCAGGATTTGGTCGCGCAGTTGCCGCGTTTGCGACAGGTTCTGCAAACCATGGGTCTGACAGTTCTCGAAAAACCGGGCTGGGAGGCTGACGACATCATCGGGACTTTGGCGAGGAGAGGGCACAGCGAAGGGTTTGAGGTCTACATGGTTTCCGGCGACAAGGATTTTCAGCAATTGGTCGAAGAAGGAATTTTCGTCTATGATCCGAAAAAAGAGGGAACGCAGATTCTGGATGCGAAAGGGGTCGAAGAGAATTTCGGTGTTGTGCCGGAAAGAGTCTGCGATGTCTTGGGATTGATGGGAGATGCCTCGGACAATGTGCCGGGCGTCAGCGGCGTCGGTCTCAAGACGGCGGCGGCGCTCGTGAAGACCTATGGTTCGCTTGAGGCGGCGCTGGAGCACGCGTCTGAAATATCGAAACCAGCCTTGCGGGAGGCTCTGCTTCGTGACCGCGACCAAGCCCTTCTTTCCAAAAGACTCGTGACGATTGATACGCACGCACCGGTGGAATTCTCAACAGATGCCTTTCGCCTCAAGCCGTTCGATTCGCCGGAAGTGGAAGAAATGCTGCGCGAGCTCGAATTCAAAACCCTCCTCAAATACCTGCCGGTCAGGAAAAAAGAGACGCCCAAGTCGGAACGGGACTATCGGGCGATTTTGGAGGTCGAGGAACTGCAGAGGCTCTTGGAGACTTGGCAGCGCGAGAAAAGAATGGTCTCCATTGACCTCGAGACCACGAGCATTGACTCTATGCAAGCCGAGCTTGTAGGAGCGTCTTTTTCCGTGCAGAACGGAGAGGCGTTTTTCGTCCCCATCTCGGAACTTCACGGCACGCCCGCAAACCTGCGCGAATTCCGTCGTTTCGGAAAGCCTGTAGACAAACGCATCTTGGCTTTTCTGACAGTCGCTGCACCTTTATACGAGGACGAAACCATTCCGAAGACCGGACAGAACTTGAAATATGACGGCTTGGTGCTGCGCAGCTACGGCGTCGAAGTCAAAGGCATCGCGTTTGACACCTTGCTGGCCGCTTCTCTTTTGGACCCGGGAGCAAAACAACTTTCGCTGGATGCCTTGTCGCAGAAATATCTGCATCTGGACAAAATCCCCACATCCGCCCTCATCGGCAGTGGCAAAAATCAGCGTTCGATGTTTGAAGTTGAGACCTCTCAATTGACAGAATATGCTTGTGAGGATGCGGATTATGCCTTGCGCCTCACGCATGTGCTCGGCAATCTGTTGAGTGAGGAGAAACTCGAAGGACTTCTGCGCGACATCGAGATGCCTCTCTTGCCGGTGCTGCTTGAGATGGAATATGCGGGCGTTCGGCTTGATTTGACTCTTTTGGGGGAAATGTCAAAAGAATTGGAGCGCGACCTTCACCGCCTCGAGGGAGAATGTTATGCGCTGGCTGGTCTGCATTTTAACTTGAATTCGCCCAAACAATTGGCCGAGGTGCTCTTTGATAAGCTGAAACTTCCCGTGCAGCACAAAACGAAAAGCGGGCGTTCGACCGATGTGGCGACACTCACCCATCTGGCCACTTCGCATGAGCTCCCGGCTCGCCTCTTGGATTATCGCATGCTTGCCAAACTGAAATCCACTTATGCGGATGCTCTGCCGACTCTGGTGCACGCGGACACAGGTCGCGTGCACACGACTTTCAGTCAGGCCGCCACAGCGACCGGACGCCTCTCGTCGGCAAATCCCAATCTACAAAATATACCGATTCGCACTCCTGTGGGTCGCCGCATTCGAGAGGCATTCATTCCGGGCGAGCGAGGGTGGGTGATCTTCTCGGTTGATTACAGCCAGATTGAGCTGCGCATCATGGCGCACCTGTCACGAGACGAGAGGCTTCGGGCAGCGTTCGAGAGAGGAGGCGATGTTCATCGAGAAACGGCGGCGCTCATTTATGGGGTGTCACCGGAAGAGGTGTTGCCCGAAATGCGACGAGCCGCCAAGACCGTCAACTTCGGCATGATATACGGTCAAACCGATTTTGGTCTTGCCGAGGAGCTGGGCATTCCGCGCCATGAGGCGCGAGCCTTTCGCGACCGCTATTTTCAGCTTTACCCGGGAGTGAAGAACTTCATGGAAGAAACTATCCGCGAGTGTCGGAAGACCGGTGTTGTTTCAACACTGGTCGGACGACAGCGCCGCATTCCCGATATCAACGCCTCCGAGCGACAGGTGCGCGAATTTGCCGAGCGGACGGCGATCAACACACCGGTTCAAGGCACGGCCGCCGATATGATCAAATTAGCTATGGTGCGCATCGCTCGGAAGCTGCGCGAAAAGATGCTCGCGGTGCGCATGATTCTTCAAGTCCATGATGAACTCGTCTTCGAGTTGCCTGAAGATGAGGTGGAAACCCTCAAGGTCGTCGCGAGGGCTGAGATGACCGAAGCTTTGCCGCTCTCCGTGCCCGTGGTGGTGGACTTTGGGTATGGTAAGAATTGGCTTGAAGCCCACGGATAGAAAAATTTCCTAAAAATTTTTATAAAAAGTCTTGCAATTTACCTTTGCATGATATATATTTAGTAATATCTCTTTCCGCGCGAGGTTCGCCTTGGGCGATGAAGAGCTGATCTTTGAATGGATTTCGCATCCACTTCGGCAAAGTCCGAGGAAGGCGGTGCTCTTCTGGGTCGTGGCGGGCTGTGTCCTCGGGATTGTGTACGGGGCTTTTCATGCGCTCGGTTGGGTGATCCTGACAGCGGTGTTTCTCATAGGGTCGTTGCGCCGATTTCTCTTCCCGACACGCTACCGCCTCACGACCTCCGGTATCGAAATCCGACAGGCAATCGGCAAGGTGATGAGGAAGTGGTCCGATTTCAAACGAGCGGACTTCGACCGAAACGGCATTTTCCTTTCGCCTTTCGCCAAAAGCTCTCGGCTCGAAAACTACCGGGGCCTCTTTCTGCCTTATCCGACCGAAAGGGAACGACTGGAAGGAATCGTGCGTGAAAGAATAAGAGTCGCACCCTTGAATGAGCCGCAACAGCTAGATTCCGAAAGACGATGATGCCGACGGTTCCGAGTTTCCTGAGTTCTGAACAGATAGTGCTCTTTGACCGTATTGCTGACCGCGTGGTTCGATTGCGAATGGCCATGCCCGCCGTTCTCTTTTTGGAATCCGTTCGGCCGCTGAACTTCATCGGATCGCAAGCGATGGTCTTCTTCGCTCCCCTCGTTCATACTCTCTTTTCGCTGCGAGAATATGACCTGATTCAGCAGGCTTTGGAGCACCGCGATGCCATCGGCTATTTGCTCGAGCTTATCGAGGAGAAGGACACGCAAATGCGGCGGGCGGAGCGAACCGAGAGAGAGGCGCACCGGAAACGGAAAAAGGAAGCGTTGCGGTGACAGACAGCACCTTTCTTTCGGGCGCAACGCTCCTGACCATGAAACCGGGAGAGTTGCCCTTCGTCGGGAACCTGCGCATTGAGGGTCGGCATATTGTCGCACTGGGGGCGGTTGAATCACAAGCACACGATGAGCTCTTCGATTGCCACGGCTGCGTGGTAATGCCGGGGCTGATTCAGACTCATCTTCACCTTTCGCAAACGCTCTTTCGCAATACAGCAGAAAATCTGTCGCTTCTCGATTGGCTCGGGCGGCATATTTTGCCCTTTGAGGCCGCTCACACGCCGGAATCGGTGGCTATTTCTTCCCAATTGGCGGTGGCCGAACTTTTCCTTTCGGGGACAACGACGGTCCTGACAATGGAAGCGGCGCGCCATGTGGAAAGTGTGCTCGAGGTGGTGACCCGCTTGGGCATCCGGGCAGTCGTTGGAAAATCCCTCGTGGACAAGCCGGTGGGTGACGCCGATTTTTCTGAGCCGCAGGACGAAGCCATCGCCGATGTGTTCCGGCTCAAAGAGACATGGCACGGTCGGGCGCAAGGACGCATTGAAATCTGTTTGGCCCCTCGTTTTGCCTTAGGATGCAGCGAGTCACTGCTGCGACGAGTAGCGCAGGTGGCCGCCAGCGAGAAACTCCGGATCCATACCCACGCCGCCGAAAATTATTTGGAAACAGAGCAGGTGCGGCATGGAACAGGACTCGGCAATATCGAGTACTTGCATTCGCTGAGGCTTTTGGGACCGTCAACCTACATCGCGCACTGCATCCATTTGGAGCCCGCCGAGTTCGACTTGTTGGCGGAAACCGGGTCGCATGTCCTGCATTGCCCCACGGCGAATTTGAAGCTTGGCTCAGGGATTGCACCGATTCCGGAACTGGTATCCAAGGGAGTCTCCGTGACGCTGGGCTCAGATGGTGCGGCTTGCAACAACGCTCTCGACATCTTCCGCGAGATGAACATGGCGGTGCTCATCCAATCAGGGCGTTTGGGCGTTGGGCATCTCGGCGCGGCACAGGTTCTCGAGATGGCGACCCGCAAGGCGGCAGAAGCTCTGAGAAAAGACAAGGAGATTGGGACGCTCGAAGTTGGCAAACTCGCGGACATCGTCGTTCTTGATCTCAATCGGCCCAATACTTGCCCATCTGAAGATATTGCAGCAGCGATCGTACACGGAGCATCACCTCAGAATGTGCGCCATGTTTTCGTAGATGGGCGGCAAGTGGTTCGCAATGGCGAGCTGACCGAGATAGACCTGAAAGAGTTATTGCCGCAGGCGAGAGAGAACCTGCGAGAGCTGCGTCAGCGAACCGGACAGCTCGCTTAGAAGCTCCGCCAAGCACTAAGTGCCCATGAGTCCGCGGCTTTTCGAGCAAACGCTTTTGACATAATAATCCCCGACGCAGGGGTCGCCCTGAAGGGTGCCTGCTCGCTTCAGACCTCACCGGCATTAGGTCGGAGGAGGTTCGGAAGTGGTCAGGCGACGCAGATGAAGAGAGGGTGGGCCTCCTGAAAGGCCTGCCATTGCATACCGCTGAAGTTTTCGGTGAGGGCAGCGAGAGATTTCAGCGGCCAAATCAGATCGTTCCCGAACGAGTCCCTGCCCTCAATCAACCAGTAAGGAGGACCAGCATGAGTCCAACCAAGAAGGCCACGAAGAAGGCGACTAAGAAAAAGGCAACAAAGAAGGCCACCAAGAAAAAGGGCCGAAAAGCCGTGAAGAAGGCTACCAAGAAAACCACGAAGAAGAAGGTAACTAAAAAGAAGGCCACCAAAAAGGCGACCAAGAAAAAGGCCACGAAGAAAGCCACAAAAAAGAAGGTGGTAGCGCCTGGCCTGACTTTTCCTTCGGCTCCTTCCTTCGGGGCGTAGTCTTCTTCCAAAGCGCCGTAAGAAGAAAGCGCCGAAACCCTCGGGTTTCGGCGCTTGCCTTTTTGTACGGATTTGGCCATATTAAGGGCGTTTAACTGTTCAAGTGCCCCTCCGATATCTGTGAGCCTCTTCTAGAATGACCGCCTTTCGCGCACTTCGGCACCGGGATTTTCGCCGGTTCTGGTGCAGCCAATTGGTTTCCCTGACCGGAACATGGATGCAAAGCTTGGCTTTGGGATGGCTCGTTTGGCGAATGACGAACTCCGCCTTTTGGCTGGGTGTGGTCAGCGCCATGCCCTTTATGCCTTCCCTCTTTCTGGCCTCAATCGGCGGCGTGATCGTGGACCGTCATGTCAAACGGCACCTCCTGCTACTCACCCAAGGAGGCATGGTGGTTCAGGCGGCAGCCTTAGGGCTTCTCACGATTAGCGGCACAATTCAACTCCATCAGATTATTCTTTTGGCGGGCGTTGCGGGAGTATTAATGGCCATTGATATGCCGGCCCGACTGTCCTTCATGCGGGAAATGGTGGGAAAAGACGACCTGGACAATGCCCTCGCCCTGAACTCCACGGCGATTAACGCCTCTCGTATCGTGGGCTCCTCGGTGGCTGGCGTCCTGGTGCCAATCGTTGGAGAGGGAGGCTGTTTTCTCATTAATTCGGCCACATTCCTGGGCATGATCGCCACCCTTCTGGGCATGTCCAATCCTGAACAACCCCGGCTCTCCAATCGTGACCCATTCCATGTGCAAATTCGGCAGGCATGGGTTTTTGTCCGCACACATCCCACGATATACCCCCTTATCATCGGCCTTGCTTTCTTTGGAATCTTCGGCTTCACGCCGACCGTTTTGCTGCCCATTTTCGCGGACCGTGTCTTTAATGTCGGGGTTCGAGGATTGGGGGCATTGATGGGAGCGGCAGGCGTGGGGGCACTTTTGGGCTCTTTGGTGCAGGCAACTCTGCCTCGCGAGAGCGCCCGAGGCCGCATTGTTTATCACGGAGCGATGGGCCTGGCAGTCGCTTTTTTGGGATTCGCCCTCTCAAGGTGGTTCCCACTGTCGCTGGTTCTTATGGCTCTGGTCGGCTTTGCGATGATCCTCATGCTCACCTCGCTTGTCACTTTAATGCTAGATCTTACACCCGAGGAACTGCACGGTCGCATCATGGGACTTTATACGACGAGTTTCATTGGACTCGCGCCCATCGGAACCCTCCTGGCAGGCGCGCTTGCGTCGGGAATCGGGGCGCCGGCAACCACAGCGTTATACAGCGTGATCGGCCTTGCGGCAGCGTTTTTCATTTTCGGGCGCGCCAGCAGGTCGCTCCAGTCCCTACCCCACACTTCATCTTAACGCCATTTCCACGGAAGCATGCTCGCTGCGCGCCGTTGTTGCGCTCCAGAGCTCCAATGACGGAGCCCGCCTCTCATTGTGAGAAGAAATGACCGTTCTATGCAACAAAGCGTGGATGCTGGGAAAGGCGCCCCAAGGGGGGGATCAGGCCACAGGAACCCAAGGAAAGAAGGTGCCTCGACCATTTTTGCGGGGGTCAAGAGAGGGGTCTCGCGAGTAGGTTTGGGATTCGTCCGTTTGCAGACCGTGCTTCCTGGGGGCCATGATGAGGGCAGTTAGCGCAAACAGACAGACCATCCCCACCAGAATAAAGAGGAGTTCTTGGAACCAACCAGCCTGAGAAGCCGCGAAACGGAGCATGACCGGGTCTCCCGGTAAGGGATAGGGCTTTTCTCTTCCACTTTTTTTGACCTCGGTATAGCTTGGATAGTTCCCATAGAGGATTCGGGCCAGAGAAAAAGCAAAATTTGTGAAAGAAACTCTTGACTTTGAGCTTTCAAGCTGCTATATTTAAGAATATAAATTTCGCCGCTGAGAATCCACCCCCGAGCGGCTAAGTCCGACGAACCGGAATTTCTTCGTTGGGGCACCGGTGAGCGGAAGCGACCGAGGGGTTTCGGTACCGAGATTCCGCAGCATGACAGAGGGAAGGGTGGGGGATCGGCTTTTCCGAAGTCTCCGGCGTTTGGGTGGCAGGGCCAGCCGGAATGATTTTCTTCGCCTTTTCTATTGGCACGACCAGGTAAGCATATAATTTGTTCGTTTCAAACTATGCCAGGGATGTCCGTTCAGCATAGGCTCTTTCCCGAATGAAAAGAGGGCTGGGCTCTGTTCCGGATGTCATGGTTTCCGTCGTGCTAAATCGCATTTCTCTTAGGCGAAAAGGCTAAAGGCAGTCAATCAGAAGGAGACAAAAATGGCCACGAAGAAAGCGACCAAGAAGAAGGCGACAAAAAGAGCCGCCTGTAGGAGCCACATGAAGAAGAAGGCAACCAAAAAAGTCACAAAGAAGGTGACCAAGAAGAAAGTAACAAGAAAGCAGGTCGTTAAGAAGAAGGTTACTAAGAAGAAGGTCGCCCCAAAGGTGAAAAAGCGGGTCGTCCGCCCGCCGAACCCGGCTTTCATGAAGCCAATGCAACCGGACATGGTCTTGGGCGAGGTTGTCGGCAACAAGCCTCTACCGCGCACCGAGATTACCAAGAAGCTGTGGGCCTACATCAAGAAGAATGGCCTCCAAGACACCGTCAACAAGCGGATGATCAACGCCGATGAGAAGCTGCGGCCGGTTTTTGGCGGGAAGTTCCAGGTCAACATGTTCGAGATGACCAAGTTGGTTGCCAACCACATTTCGGAGCCCTAAGCGCGGTATTGCGATTGAGGTGAGCGGCGCGTCAGGTCTTCGCCTGACGGCGCCTATTCGGCTTCCCGTTTTGCGGCTGCCCCATCGAGAAAGGGGTGGCCGCAAGTTTTTTTTATGGAAACCCCGTACGAATCAGGAAACCCGTCACGGCGAACAATGTCGGAGGACTTTCACGAACCGCTATGACGGACAGGTTCGACGAAAAAGACAGCGGGCGCGACTTGCGCGCCCGCGTTGTTTCAGTGCTTGCGGTTTTCGGGCAGGGGCTTCCTACTCTTGATTTCCCATATTCTACCTTTGGGCAATGACCCGGTAGAATCGGATGAGAGCGTCGGTGGCCAAGGTCACGGTGGTATCCGTGGTGGTGGTCAGAGTCGCGAAGGCCCCCTCTGGCGTGTCAGCATACTGGACAAGGTAAGAAGTCGCCCCGGGAACGGCATCCCAAGCCAAGCGCAGGGTCGCGCCGTCCATCCAGATCACGATGACCGGAGGTTCGACTGTGAGCAGCTCGAAGCTCCACACGAGAGACCAGGGTCCATTCCCGCAGGAGTTCGCCGCGTACACTCGCCAGTACCATGTCCCTTCACCGGTCAGAGTCTGCGTGATGCACGTCGCGGCGGTGAAGTCCTCCAGCGGGGTAGAGAAGCTGCTATTGTCATCCCATTGGATGGCATAAGCCGTTGCACCGCCGACGGGATTCCAACAGAACTCCTGTAGCTCTTCGCTCATCAGTCCAGCACCATCAGGCGGGCTGAGTAAAGAAGCCTGGGCCGGGACGGTGAGCAGCACCACGGTGCGTGCGACCGACCAGGCGCCATTCCCGCAACTATTTTCTCCGCGAACTCGCCAGTACCACGTGCCACTGCCAGTTAGTGTTGTTTCCCAGCAGGTCCCGGACGTGGTGACTTCTTCCGGCGAGCCGAAGCCGGTGTTGTCATCCCACTGCACACGATAGGTGGTTGCCCAGCTCACGGCTCCCCAGCAGTACTGTTGTGCCACACCGCTGCAAACCATTGCGCTGTCAGCCGGCGAGCTCAGGGACACTTGTCCCGGAGCGGGCATCAAGATGATGCTCCGATAGGTCGCCCAGGTGCCGATGCCGCAGGCATTCTCGGCGCGCACCCGCCAGTACCACGTGCCACTGCCAGTTAGTGTTGTTTCCCAGCAGGTCCCGGACGTGGTGACTTCTTCCGGCGAGCTGAAGCTGGTATTGTCATCCCAC
>Ga0315289_10001081_pt1 | contig 42584 bp, 28 predicted proteins | sample YL17G11_40_MG_FD_203452 | JGI IMG/M metagenome (GOLD analysis project Ga0315289, IMG submission 203452) | Sediment microbial communities from Yellowstone Lake, YNP, Wyoming, USA - YL17G11_40 | ecosystem: Environmental > Aquatic > Freshwater > Lake > Sediment | place: USA: Wyoming | collected... | reverse complement strand
AACCCCAGTTCACGCAACGCTTGGCGCAGTCGCTTTTCGCTCGCGGGCGCAAGAGATTTGAGTCTGTGGATCCTCAACTGCTCTGCCTCCACCAGGGGGTAAGAATCAACCTGTGCAGTTCCACCCCCGATTCCTGAAAGGCTTGACAAGCAACCGCCGGCGGCATATAATTCCTGCGGCTGACCGGCGACAAAACGATAACTGACTGGCAGGCCTAACGCGGCTTCAGCCCTTGACGCGCCTGCTTCATGTCCTCCAGGGAATGGGAGGGCAAGAGGCATGCGCGTTCGTCTTTTGCGATAGCTGAAGGTGTCCGGTTGCGCGGCGCGCAAACCGTTTGCTCACAGACCGCTACGCACCGCTGGCGTTGCGGGCCACTCCGGGGGAGAATTCCATTGACTGCTGCGCGCGAACTGCCCGATGCGATTCGGCAACTGCTCGCCCGGGTGACGCCCGAAGCCGAGATTCGCATCGCGGCGGCGAGTGACCTGGGTTCCGACCACCGCTTCGGCGAGCGCTGGCTCGTGCTCGCCGGCGATCGGGTGCTGGTCTGTGCCCCGGACGGCGCTGAGGCGCGAATCGTGCTGGAGCTGCCGCTTCAGGAAGTCAAAGAAGTGGAGGTTGAAGCGCTGGTCGGCGGCTCGATGCTCCAGGCGGTAGTGGACGGCCGCAAGGTTGATCTGCTGTCCTACACCAATGCGCTGGCGGAGCGTTTCGGGCGGGTGCGTGGGCAGCTTGATGCTGCGGCAAAGGGCAAGCCGATCCCCGAGGGACGCGAGCGTCAGACCCGGTGCCCCTCGTGCGGCTTGGTGCTCGGTGAGGAGACCCGGGCCTGCCCCCGCTGCGTGCGCAAAGGCGCGGTGATGCGTCGCTTGCTTGGCTATGCGCGGCCATACCGCGCGCGGCTGCTGCTGGTGGGCGTGCTGATGCTGGCGGCAGCCGCTTTCGGCCTGGTGCCACCCTACCTGACGAAGATTCTCGTGGACGACGTGCTCATCCCGCGCCGCGGCGCCTGGCTGCTGGGCTGGCTGGTGATCGGGGTGACGGCGACCAGTGTGCTCAGCACCGTGATCGCCATCTGGCGCGCTCGCGTCGGCGCGTGGGTCGGCGGTCGGGTCAGCTTCGACATCCGCGCCGCGCTCTACGATCGCCTGCAATGGCTCTCCATGCGCTACTACGACCGCCATCCCACGGGTACCATTATCTCGCGCCTGACACAAGACTCGGGCGGGGTTCAGGATTTCCTCGCTTACGGCCTGCCTTGGGTCGCCAGCAACTTCGTCAGCCTCGTCGGCGTCGCCGTCATGATCTTCGTCATTAACTGGAAACTCGCCCTGCTGGTGCTGATCCCGGCGCCCCTGGTGAGCATCCTGGCGCGCAAGCTGTGGCAGCGCATGCACCGCGCGTTTCACCGGTTCTGGTACCGCTGGAGCCGCTTCTACGCGATCGCCTCCGATGCCCTTTCGCGCGTCAAGATCATCAAAGCATTCTCCCAGCAGCCCAACGAGATCGAGCGCTTCCAGCTTCGCAACTCCGAGGTCTTCGGCGCATCGGTCTATGCCGAGCAGACCTGGGCCACCTACATGCCGTTGATCGGCCTTGCCATCAGCAGCGGCTCGCTGCTGGTGTGGTACTTCGGCGGGCTGATCATCGTCGGGCATGGCCCGCTGACCGTTGGCGGCCTGATGGCCTTCCTTGCTTATCTGGGCATGCTCTACGGCCCCTTGAACGGGATCACCCAGAGCGCCCAGTGGATGTCGCGCGCCCTCACCGCCGCCGAGCGCATCTTCGAGGTGCTCGACGCCGAGGCCGACACCGAGAAGGGCCACGGCAATATGGTGCCCCAGAATATCCGCGGCGAGGTCGAGTTCCGCAACGTCACCTTCGGCTATGAGAAGCATCATCCCGTGCTCAAGGAGATCTCGTTCAAGGTCGAGCGCGGGCAGATGCTCGGCCTCGTCGGCAAGAGCGGCGCGGGAAAGACCACCGTCATTAACCTGCTGTGCCGCTTCTACGACGTGGATGAGGGCGAGGTCTTCGTGGATGGCGTGAACCTGCGCGATCTCGATCTGTCGTTCTACCGCGGCCGGCTCGGCGCCGTGCTCCAGGAGCCATTCCTGTTCAGCGGCGCCATCGCCGAGAACATCGCTTACGGCAAGCCCGACGCGAGCATCGAGGCGATCATGGCCGCCGCCAAGGTGGCCAACGCACACGACTTCATCGTCAACAAGCCCGACGGCTACGACGAGCAGGTCGGCGAGCACGGCGGCCGTCTCTCGGCGGGGGAGAAGCAGCGGGTCTGCATCGCGCGCGCGATTCTGCACGACCCCGCGATCCTAATTCTTGATGAAGCCACCGCCGCCGTTGACCTCGAAACCGAGGCCCAGATCCAGGAGGCCATCGCCCGCCTCATCGAAGGGCGCACGACCTTTGCCATCGCGCATCGCCTCTCGACGCTGCGCAATGCGAGCAGCCTGCTCGTGATGGAGGACGGAAAGGTCGCCGAGTTCGGCACCCACGAGGAACTGGACCAAAAGAAGGGCGCTTACCATCGCCTGCTGGAGATTCACCGCAAGACCTCGATGACCAAGGCGCTCGATGGATGATCAAAAGACGATAGCGACCACAGAAGATATGACGCGTGCCGAGCCGCCCACCGCCGCATCCGATGGCACGCCGGAGCTGCGCTACCTGGAGCCGGCGCAGGTTCGCGTATTTCGCACCGGGGATGGCCGCGTGCGCGCCGCCATCGCGGATGAGCGCAGCATCATCGCCCCCCGCTTCCTGCGCGCGTGCCCGCTCACCGATCCCGATCGTTACATCTCCATCCGCGAGGGCGACCCAGGGGGCAAGGAGGTGGGGTTGCTGCGCGCCTGGCGCCAACTCGACCGCGAGTCGCGCGACCTGGTGCAGGCGGCGCTTGATCGGCGCTACCTCTATCCGGTGCTCACGCGCATCGTCTCGGCCAAGCACCTCTTCGGAGTCGCGATCTGCGTCTTTGACACCGATCGCGGCGTGCGCGAGGTGACGCTGCGCGATATCCGCGACAACGTCATCTACCTCGGCTCGTCGCGCATCCTCATCACCGACGCCGAAGGCAACCGCTACGATATCCCGAACGTGGACGCGCTCGACCCCACCAGCCGCGCTTTGCTGGCGCAGATCCTCTAGGCCGGAGCTATTGCTGCGCCAATCATATATTGATGCGTGTTTCCGGTGTAGGGGCGCAATTCATTGCGCCCCCTCGGAACGGGCGTGATGAATCACGCCGCTACCATGGCATGTCGTCACAATAACCTTGACGCAGCACTATGACCACGATGTCAGCCAAGTTAAGAGCCAGGTTTTGGGGTCATGCGCTGGCTCAGAGCTACCATTACTATCGAATGGCCGTAGGTCCACCCCGTACAGGAATCTACTATGCATTATCCGACACGTGATCTGAAAACCGATTGGCGCCCGGGTGACGCCGAGAAGCTGGCGCAGTTGTTCAACGACAGCGGGCCGGGCTGGCCGGGCGGACTTGGTCATGGCAATGTCACGCCGGCGGAGGCGGCGCGAGAGGTGCGGGAGGCCGACCTGCTCGCCGCCTTTGTTGCCGAGGCGGGTGATCGCTTCGTCGCCTACTGCGACCTGAGCGCGCGCCCGGGTGAGCGTTACGCGTACGTTCCGTTCTTGAATGCGCACCCGGATTGTCACGGCCGCGGCTTCGGCAAGGCGGTATTGCTGAGCAGCGTCGAGCGCGCGATCCAGGTCGGCTTCGACCGCGTAGTGCTGGGCACCTGGCCGGGCAACCTCAAGGCGGTGCCGCTGTACAAGAAAGCGGGCTTCATGTGGGCGCCGGAAACCGACGTCACGATGGAGAGCTTCGTCCCCTTCGCCCTGCGGCATCCACTCGCTCGCCCCTATTTCGCAAAGCACAACTGGTACGACACCCAGGTGCGCGACCTTGCGCTGCGGGAGGACGCGTTCATGCGCGGCAAAGTCCGCGCATACGAGTACCTGTGGCGCGCCGACGGCGATATGCTGCGCATGGTTTTCGACCGGCGATCATGGGGTTTGCTGGAGATCGAGACCAACGATCTGCGGGCCGGATGCTTCTTGCCCGACGAGAAGATCATCGCTGACATGCCGCAGCAGATTCGCTGGGAGCTGGAGAGCAAGACCGGCGCGCCGCTTGACGTGGTTATCGTAACCCAGCCGGATCCCGGCATCGCCTGCTCTCACCGCGAATCGCTGGCCGTGCGCCATCGCGAGCTCCGTTCGGCCGAATTCACCATTGACCCCGAGGTCCCGCCGAAAGAGCGGGAGCCTTTCGCGCACATCATCCGGTCTGCGCTCCTGGTCAATGGCACGCCCTTGGAGCTCGCCGCCGGCATGGAGGTGCGCCAGGCGGCGACGGTCCACGCCGAGCCCGATTTCACCTCCCTTCGCCCGGGCATCGAGGAGCGCATGTTTCTCCATGTTGCGTCCAACCTGGATCAGCCGGCGCGCGCCCGCATCTCCGTCCACTGCACCCGCGGCGCCCACATGAGACGTCAGGTCGCATCCCTTGACTTGCGCGCGCATGACCGGTGCCGATTCCCGATAACGCTCACGCCAGATCAGCCCGGCCAGGTGGATCTCATCGCTCAGGTGAACCTGAAGATGGGGAGACGCACCGTCCGCACCAAGGACGCGCAGGTTGCGCTGCGCGCGCTTGGCCCGCGCGATCTCGTTGGCTCAGTTGATGAGTGGCAGGCGGTCCTCGAGAGCGCGGACCTCCGTGTCACCATAGAGCGAAATGGATTTCTCCGCGTCTTCCATCGCACTGGGGATGGCGGAAGGCCGCCGTTCTCATCGCTCATCGCCATGCGGGCGCCGGTGCTTGGGCCGCCGTTCGCGTGGGATGAGTTTTTCACGCGCCCGCGTCTCGATGCGCGCATCGAGCGGCAAGACGGCGCGGTGGTTGCGGTGCTGCGCTCGGATTCGGCCCGCCGGCCCGGCCTGCTGCTGGAGCGGCGGCTAATCCTGAGTTGCGCGCCGATTATTGAGATTCGCGATACCATCATCAACACCACCGCCACTGTTCGCGACCTCACCCTGAGCCGCGGCGGCTGGCCGGAGACGGTGCGCGGGCGTGCGGCGATGCCGGGCCCGGACGGGATCATCGAGTCGCCTCGCGGCGGCGCAGGAGTCGAGCTCTCCTATTTCCAGCCTTCGGACGAGGCCAGCGATTGGCCCGAAGGTTGGGTCTTTGCAGGCGAAGAGCGCGATGTGGCCGTCGGGCTGATATGGGCCGGCGCCACTCGGGTGGAGCACGAGTGGGGGTGGGCGATCCAGCAGCCGCTGAAGCGGATGGCCCCCGGCGCATCGGTCGAAGCGCCGCCGCTCTACATCTTCGCCGGCCGCGGCGGGCCGGAAACCGTTCGCTCCTGGTGGCAGGCGTTGACGGGCTCGGGTGGGCCATCGGTCCGCGATGGGAACGCCTTGGCGCCATCGCCGGTATCCTTTGGCTTGACGCCGGCGCCGACGGTCATCCCCCCGGGCGGCGGCACGGTTCGCGTCTTCGCCAAATCCTTCGGTCGCAGAAAGCTCGCCGGCCGCCTGCGGCTTAACATGCCCGCCGGCTTGCGCGTAACCGAGGCCTCCCGCGCAATCGAGGGCCTGGATGGATCTCATCCCTACCAGGCTCCACTGCGCATTACACGCACGCCCTCTGCGCGTTCAGGGCTGCATGTCGGGCGCGCTGAGCTGAGTTTCGACGAGGCGGCTTATATCCGCGAGCTCCCGTTGATCGTGCTCGACGAAGGCGCGGAAGCAGTGACCGAGAGGCGCGAGCATGGGCTGCTGGCATTGGATGCAGCGCCCGTGCAATTGCGCGTTGATCCGTCATTCAGCGGCTGCGCCATCTCCCTGCGGTGGGCGGGTCGGGAGATGCTCCACACCTTTCACCCTGAGCATCCGCCATTCATGTGGTCGAACCCCTGGTTCGGGGGGATTTGGCCGCAGGCAGGTTCCCTGGGCGACCTGCTGGCGAGAGAAAGATTCACTGCCCGGTTCGTTTCCAGGACCGGCGGCAGCGGGGTGGCGTGGCGCGGGATAGCGGTCTCGTGCTCGCCTAAGCACGAGCGCGGCCGGCATCTCCGCCTGGGCCTCGAGTATCTCGTCCTGCCCGGCGCGCCCCTGTTCGCCATCATCGTGACCTGCGCGAACCGCATAGCTGCCGCCACCAACTTCGACAGCGGCGCCGATGTGTGGCTCACCCTCGGCGGCAAGCCCACCGACCCGCTGCGCATTCGCCGCGCGCATGAGCCGGAGGTGACGCGGCTGCGCATCGAGAACCACCGGCGCGTGGCTTTTGATCCCTGGGGCATCGTGGAAAACCCGAGGTCGCGCTGCGCTGTGCTGCTGACCTGCGGCAACCCCACCCGCGATCACGCAGGCGTGGACCTCAGCGGCCGCGACGGCTATCATCTCACCATCCGGTGCGAAGGCATTCTGCAACCGGGCGAGACCTCGCGCGCGGTGTTCTACCTTGCATTTGGTGGGCGCGCTCAGGAGGTGGAACCATACCGGCATCTCGCGCACTGCGCCGGCCTACCGTGACACCCGCGGCCAGGGCCAGAGCAATGCGGCAATGCGCCGCCGGAAATCACATGCCGCATTTCGAGAACCGACGCCGGCCATGTCCGGCCGCGCGGACCCACTGGCCGCACGTGGCTGCATTACTGATCTCACTGGTGATTGCCGAAAGGACGGCGTCTATGGATTGTGCTGCTGCGAACGACCCAAGCGACGATCTGAAGCTGTGGTACCGTCAGCCCGCGCCAGTGTCAGCGCCGGCCCCGCCGCGAGGGAGGGTGGAGAATCACCCGGCGTGGGTGCAAGCGCTGCCGGTCGGCAACGGAAGGCTGGGGGGCATGGTTTTCGGCGGCGTTGAGCAAGAGCGCATCCAGCTCAATGAGGACCGCCTGTGGTCCGGCGGGCCGCAAGACGCGAACAATCCCGAAGCGCTCAAGCACCTGCCCGAGATTCGCCGGCTGCTGTTTGAGGGCAGGTACGCCGAGGCGCAAGACCTCACCTACCAGCATCTCGTCTGCCGAGGCGACGGGACTCGTCGCGGCAGCGGCAGCGATAGCTATTTCGGCTGCTATCAGACCCTCGGAGATCTGAGGCTCGCGTTCGACGGGCACGCTGAGGCACGCGATTATCAGCGCGAACTTGATCTGAGCACCGCGATTGCCGGCGTGACTTACCGCATTGGCGATGCGCGATTCTGCCGCGAGATCTTCGTCAGCGCGCCCGCCCAGGTGCTGGTGGTGCGGCTGACGTGCGACAAGCCCGGCAGGATCAGTTTCACCGCGACCCTGGGCCGCGAGGAATGCGCCGAGGTGCGCGCAGCGCCGCCCGACGGGGTGGTCATGAGCGGTCAGCTGTTCAACGGCAAAGGGATGAAGTACATCGCGCGGCTGCGGGCCTTGAACCAGGGTGGCAGAGTCGCGACTACCGCTGACACGGTGCGCGTCGAGAGCGCCGACGCCGTCACGCTTGTGGTCGCGGCCGCAACCGATTATCGCGGCAAGCGCTACGTAGAGGTCAGCGACGAGCAGATCCAGGCCGCTGCGAAAAGAGATTACGGCGCTCTGCGCCGCGCCCACGTCGCTGACTATCAGAAGTATTTCCGCCGCGTGCAGATTGATTTGGGCCGCAGCGACGCCGCCGGGCTGCCGACCGATGAGCGCCTCGAAGCGATGAAACAGGGCGGCGATGACCCGGGGTTGATCGCGCTCTATTTTCAGTATGGCCGGTACTTGTTGATTTGCAGCTCTCGCCCGGGCGATCTGCCGGCGAACCTTCAGGGGATCTGGGCCGATAAGATCCAGACGGCGTGGAACTGCGACTATCACAACAACATCAACGTGCAGATGAACTACTGGCCGGCCGAGGTGACGAACCTGGCCGAGTGCCATCTGCCGCTGTTCGATCTCATTGATTCGCTGCGCCAGCCGGGGCGGCGGACGGCACAGATTCACTATGGCGCCCGCGGTTGGGTGGTGCATACCGTCACCAACGTCTGGGGCTTCACCTCGCCCGGCGAGCATCCCTCGTGGGGTCAGTTCCCCGCGGCCGCGGGTTGGTTGTGCCAGCACCTGTGGGAGCATTACGCCTTCGGCGGTGATAACGAGTTCCTGCGGCGCGCCTACCCGATTATGAAGGAGTCGGCGCAGTTCTATCTCGATTTTCTGGTCGAGGAGCCGAAGCACGGCTGGCTGGTGACCGCGCCCTCGAATTCGCCGGAGAATGCGTTCCGAACCCCTGATGGCCAGGTCGCCAGTGTTTGCATGGGCCCCTCAATGGATGAGCAAATCATCTGGGACCTGTTCACCCACTGCATCGAGGCGAGCCGGATACTGGGCATGGATAACGAGTTCCGCAGCGAGGTGGAGCAAGCCAGGGCGCGCCTCGCGCCGCCGCAGATCGGGAAGCACGGGCAATTGAAGGAATGGCTGGAGGATTTCGATGAGCCCGAGCCCGGGCACCGCCACATGTCGCACCTGTTCGCGCTTCACCCGGGCAACCAGATCACGCTGCGGGGCGCCCCCGAGCTCGCCCGCGCGGCCCGGGTGTCGCTGGAGCGCCGGCTGGCGCACGGGGGCGGTCATACGGGTTGGAGCCGGGCGTGGATCATTAACTTCTGGGCGCGGCTCGAGGAGGGCGAAAAGGCCCACGAGAACGTGCTTGCGCTGCTGCGCAACTCAACGCTGCCCAACCTGTTCGATAATCATCCGCCATTTCAGATTGACGGCAACTTCGGCGCAACCGCCGGCATCGCGGAGATGCTGCTGCAAAGCCACGCCGGCGAGATCAACCTCCTGCCGGCGCTCCCCAAGGTCTGGCCCGACGGGCACGTCAAGGGCTTGCGCGCCCGCGGCGGATATGAAGTGGACATCGCCTGGATCGACGGCGCGCCGAGTACGGCCACGATTCGCTCTACGTTCAGCGCGCCGTGCCAGGTCCGCGCCGCGGTGCCCGTGCAAGTGAAATGCCGTGACCAGGCAGTGCGAACGAAGCGCCCGGAAATGCACGTGGTGGAGTTTCAGGCAAAGGCTGGAGAGGCTTATGTCATTTCCCGACGGACGAGGAAATGAACCGTCATCGTTCGCATCCGCGAGATGAAGAGAGACACAGAGATGCGCTCAAGCAAACGTGGACCTACTCGTCGTGAGTTCCTGGGCCTGGCCGCCGCCGGCGCCGCCCTCGCCGCCCTCGCCAGTTGCGACCCGAAAGGAGAAGCCGCGATGAACGCGTCGGGCAAAGCCGTCAGACATGGCAGCCCATATCACGGACTAACCCCGCCCTATACGCTGCCCTCCGATATTGTCTATTTTCACGACTGGCGATATGTTGACACCGGAGGCTTTCGATGGCTCGGAACGGATGGGCACCCGGTATCCATGTGGGGCCTGGACCCGGTGCCGCCAATGCATCTGGAATATGTCAACATGCCCCTCGGCATTCACCTGGAGGCGCAGCCGGCCCAGAAAACCGAACCGGTCCTGACGCCCCAGAAGGCGGCCGAGCTCTTCCTCTTCGGCGGGACTTGCATCCACGATGAGGGGCGTTACCGGCTGTGGTACGAGTGCTGGCCGAAAGAGGACATCGGCAGCGACCGCATGGGCCTGTTTAACCTCCTACGGTATGCCGAGTCCGACGACGGGGTGGAGTGGCGGTTGCCTTCGCTGGGCTTGGTCGAGTATCGCGGCAACCGCGCAAACAACATCGTCTATGGAGGGCCGGTCACGCCCGAATCGGGCTATCACGGCGGCAGCGTTTTTAAGGATCCTTCCGCGCCGCCGGAGGAACGCTACAAGGCGTTTCACCTGGGCCATATCTCGCAAGAAGCGCTCGCTCGCTGCCGGGAACAGCGCCCCGATGACATAGACCCGATGGCCGCCGCCTGGACTCGCGTGTCCGCGCTCTTCGGGGCGGTATCGCCTGATGGGCTACGCTGGACGCAATTGCCGGAGCCGCTGCTGGTGCAGACGAGTGACACGCATAACGTCTGCACCTACGATGTCGTGACCGGCAAGTACGTGGCATACGTGCGGTCGTGGTTTTTCAATCGGCGGAGCATCGGCCGCACCGAGACTGACGACTTTCGACGGTTCCCGCTGCCCGAGGAGCTCTTCTGGCCGAATGCCACCTGCGCGCCATGTGACCTGTGGTATGCGAACGCGAAGACGATGATGCCGGGCGCCACCGACTATCACGTGATGTTCCCGCTGCGCTGGAGCCTGCCCGAGGACAAGTTTGATTTTCACCTCGCAACCAGCCCCGATGGGATAGTGTGGGGTTTCGTGCCTGGCGGCGCAGTGTGCAAGCCCGGCGACCCAGGGGCCTGGGACGCGGGAGTTACGGCGCCTGGGTTGGGCATGGTCTCGCTTCCGGGCGACCGCATGGGCATACTCTACGCGGGCTCGCCCGTGCCGCATAAGCACCCGCGGCGGCCGCCATTGGGCGCGCTGGCATGGGCGTGGTGGCCGAAGGGGCGCCTGGTCGCACTGCGGGCGCCGATAGAGGGCTCGTTTGCGCTCTTCCCGCTGCGTTTCCGCGGCAGGACCGCGCATCTGAATTTCCGCGCCAGGCCCGCGGGTTACGTGAAGGTCGACGCGCTGGGCCCCGATGGTCGGGTCTTGCCGGGCCGCAGCTTTGATGACTGCGATGCGCTGGGCGGGGACGACCTGGATCGTGCGATCACTTGGCGCGGCGAAAGTGATCTCGGCCATCCCGCCGACGCGGCCGTAACCCTGCGATTCCGCCTGCGCAGCGCCGACCTCTTCAGCGTCGAGTTCAAGTAGGCGGAGCCGGCGGGTCGCCTCTCGTTCATTCGCGGCGCGCCATCCGCAACTACAATGCCATTCCAAGCGCCGCCCAACCGCGACGAGAGAAGCGTCGCGACTCGTCAAGAATCCCCCCGGGCGCTTCCGGGCGGCGTGGAGTTCTGACCCCTACGCTGTACTTGTCTCATCCGTGTCACCTGTGCGGTCTCCTTCATCTATTCGGCCGAGCCGGTCAGCCGTGGGTGAAAGCCGGAGGAGGTATTGCGCGTGCTGGGCCGGTGAGCCGCCGCCTCACTTTGCGACCTCGTCGGCGTCGAAGGCGCCGTCCAGTGCTGCGATAGCTCGCAGCCACGCCCGATAGCGTTCGAGGGAGAACGGTGGGCCGCCGATGAGCGCATGGTTTACGCCCCTCAAGTTGCCGGCGGTCCATTCCAGCAGCCACAGGCTTTGGCGTCCACGCGATACGGGGATGCGCGTCACCTCGCGATTCTCATTCGCGGGTGATTCGAAATTCCCAGCGGATACGATCTGTCCCGTGTCGGCGTCGCGCACGGTGTAATGGCCGGCAACATCGGCCCGCGAATCATTGCCCATCACCACCCGCACCTGCCATGCCTCCGGCTCGTCCACCATGAGGCAGATCGGCTGCTGCACGCGCTTCAAGTAATGGTAGGCGAGCTTCTTGATCAGGTAATAGTCAACCACGGCATCGGAGAATTGGGGCCAGCCGTCCACCAGGTTCCACCACAAGACCCCGGTGCGCCGCCACTTGCGCAGGCGCACCATCTCGACGAAGAACTTCTTCGCTTCGGCCTGGCAAATCTGCGACGCGAGCGCGAAGTCTTCCAGCGTCTCGGGCACGCGGCCGAACATCTCCGCTATCTGCTTCGTCATCAGTTCGACGCGATATGCCATGGGCCCGGGCGTAGGCGTGGGGTCGGTGGAATGCACGCGCCACTCATCGTTATCCTGCCACGGCCACAAGGCATCGGCGGAAAGGAAGCGACGCAGCGACGAAACATTGGGGCACCCGTGATACCCGATCTCGCCGACGAAGTGCGCGGTGTTTTCCACGTAGAAGCGGCTCTTGTAGTAATCGCGCGGCCCCCACAGGTGCTGCTCGGGCAGCAGATTCCAGTCGCCGGCGGCGACCGCTTGCGGCGAGAAGTACGGGGAGCTGGGGACATAGGGACGATACGGGTCGCAGCGATGAGCGGCGCGCGCCAGCACCTCGCGCGAGATGCGATTCTGCGCGGGATCAAGCCCATCGCCCACGTAACCACCGTCAATCTCGTTGTCGCCGCACCAGAGCGCCAGTGAGGGATGATTGCGCAGCTTGCGGATTACCGACTCCGCCTCCACCCGCACCTTCGCCAGGAAATCAAGTGACTGCGGGTATCGCGAGCAGGCGAAAGCAAAATCCTGCCACACCATGATCCCCTTCTCGTCGCACAGATCGAAAAACGCATGATCCTCGTACACATTGCCGCCCCAGCAGCGCAGCATGTTGCAGCCGACGTCATCGGCGAGCGCGAGCAACGCCCCGTAGCGCGCGGCATCGCGGCTGTGAAACGCGTCCGCGGGCACCCAGTTCGAACCCTTGACCAGGATGGGCGCGCCGTTGACGATGAAGCGAAAATCACCGCCCGCGCCGGCGGTCTCCGTGCGCCGCAGGTCAATCGTGCGCAAACCGATGCGGTCGGTGCGCGAGTCCACGACCTCGCCATCCATGAGCAATTCGGTAGTGACGGCGTACAGGTTCGCTTCGCCGTAGCCCTTGGGCCACCACAGCTTCGGGTTGGCTATGTCAACGCCGGCAGCGCCGGCGGTGAAGCGCGCCTCCACGGTCTTCGAGAAGCGGCTCTCGCCGCATTCGCCGGTGAACCGCAGATTGATGCTATCGAGTTCCGCGCGATCGGTCGCGAATTGCCACTGCACCTGCAAGCGCGCGTAATCGGGCGCGGCGTGGCGGGTGCAGAAATAGAGCGAACGAATGTGGTTGGGGTCGCGTATCTCCAACCACACCGGCCGCCAGATGCCGGCGGAGACGATGCGCGGCAGGATATCCCAGCCATAGCAGTGGGGCGGCTTGCGCACGCCGATGGCCTCCCACGCGTCAAGTGTTGCGCTCTCCGACGGCTCGATCTCGCGACGCCGCGCAGTCTGAATGGGCGAGGCGAGGCGCACAATGATCGTGTTCTCGCCTTTCGCGCTCAGGCAGTCGCTGACATCGAAGCTGTGCTCGATTAGCGCGTTGTCCGTCTCGCCAAGCTTGCGGCCGTTGAGCCAGATGGTTGCGAAGCAGTCCAAGCCGGCGAAGACGAGCTGCGCCCGCTGGTCCGGTCGAAGGCGCTGCGCGGGGAAGCTGCGCCGATACCACCATTCGTGAAACTCGTATGGCCGCAGCAGGAAGAGGTTCTTGCCGATGAAGGGATCGGGAAGCTTGCCGGCGTCAACCAGCGCCAGCTCCACGTTGCCCGGCACCTGCGCCGGCAGCGTCTCCCAGTCTTCGTGAAAAGCCGCATCAAGCTCCGCGGGGCCTTCCGCCGGTTGCCGGCGGTGGCTCAGCTCCCACGAACCGCACAGATCAATCCGCGTCATTGACTCCTCCGGCTGCGCCGAGATCTGCGGGACCGAACCGCGCACCGGCAGTTCTGCGGTGGCGGCGCTGCGTCCTGCCATAACATGACGCAGCGACTCTCGATGTCCGGTTGCCAGCCGTCGCCGGGGTATGTTCGATTTCAGTGGGTGTGGGACGGAGGCGCGCGCTCAAACCGGGCGCGGCTTCCCGCCTGCGGCGGGCAAGCGCTGAAGTTGACTCGCCTCTGGCGAGCCGCGAATCGCGGGGTCAGCCTGCCCGCCATAGCCGTCGCGGCGACGGCGGGGCGACCCCGCGCCCAGTGCGCTCCTCCGCCGGCGTTGAGCAGGGAGTTGAACTGCGATACCCACTCTCCGCGAACACACCCCGCCGCCGTGGGCCCTTGCCCCCTGGCGGTGGTTGTGGTCTAATTGACGGCGGCAAGAGGTAATATGCAGACGCTTGAACACCAGGCAATCGCCGCGCCATGGGCCTTGACGCCCGACGAAGCCCGCGCGCTGGAGGCGCATGGGCAGTACTTCGCCTCTGGATTCCTGTGCGGAGACCGCCTCTCGATCCCAATGCGTCACGCGCGCGGCATCGCCAATTACCTGGACAAATGCGACCTGCCGCCGTATGAGGGCGAGCTGCTTTATCCGACAGAGCGCAGCATCTGGGCCGCCGCCGGGCCGCAGCTTTTCTGGCATCATTATGTCGCGCTCGATCTGACCTTCGATCCCTCCTTGGCCGCCCAGAAAGCGGCGGCCGCCGCCGACCCCGTGGAGCGGCGCGCCTTCGAAAAGGCCCAGCGCTTCTGCGAAACCTACCCACGCGGCGGCGGCTACACCCACAGCATCATCAACTTCGGCCGCGCCTTGCGCGAGGGCCTGGATGGCTATGAAGCGAGGGTGCGGCGACACCTCGCGGCCGCCGATGATCCCGACAAGCAGGAGCTCTACTGCGCGTTGCTCATCGTGCTCGCCGCGATTGATCGCTACCGCGAGCGCATCGCCGACCATCTCGTGAGCTGCTCCTTCTCCGACCCAACGCGCGAGAGCAATCGCCGAAGTTTGGCCGACGCCTATCACAGCCGCCTGCCCATGCGCCCTGCGCAGGGGTTTTTCGAGGCGATGGTCTCGACCATCTTCCTCTACGCCCTCGATGGCAGCGATGACCTGGGCCGCTTCGATCAGTTCATGTGGCCGTACTACCGCGACGACTTGGCCGCCGGCCAAGTGCGACGCGACGAGGCGCTGGAGCTCATCCGCACGCTCTGGCGCTACGTTGACCACTGCTGCGGCTGGAACGTCGCGCTCGCGGGCAGCACGCGGGAGGGGCAGGAGGCGAGCAACGAACTCACGGTTCTATGCCTGGAGGCTGGCCGCGGCATGCGCCGCCCTAACCTCGCGATTCGCCTGCGGCGCGATACCTCGCCCGCGGTTTGGGATGCCGTGATTGACACCCTCGCCGTTGGCGGCGGTCTGCCAGCGCTTTACTGCGAGGAGAATTACCTGCGGGCGCTCGACCTGGCGCAGCTCAACCTGTCCGACGAGGACCAGCGCGACTTCGCCTTCGGCGGGTGCACCGAGATAATGATCCACGGCTGCTCCAGCGTCGGATCACTGGACGGCGATTTCAGCGTCATCAAGACGCTCGAGGACAGCCTGCACCGCCACTTGCCCACGAGCGCGACGTTCGATGATTTCCTCGCTGCGTTCGAGGCCGACCTGCGGGCGGGCATCGCCGAGCTGACCGCAGCAGTAAGCCGCAACCAAGAGGTGCGGGCGACCTATCACCCGCAACTGATTCGCACGCTCTTGATTGACGATTGTGTTGACCGCGGCAAGAGCTACTACAATGGCGGCGCTCGCTGCAATTGGAGCGTCGTCAATATCGTCGGCCTCAGCAATGCGATTGACTCGCTGATGGCGGTGCGCAAGGCGGTGTACGACGACCGCCGCGTCGGCGCCGGGGATTTGCTTGCGGCGCTGCGGGCGAACTTCGAGGGTCACGAGACCGTGCGCCGATACCTACAGCAATGCCCCCGCTTTGGCAATGACGACCCCGAGGTCAACGCCCTGGCCAATCACCTTTCCGGTGTGGTCTATCGCGAGTTCAAGCGCTATGCGCCATGGCGGGGCGGGAAGTTTCTGTGCGGGACGCTGATGTTCGTAACCTACGGCTGGTTCGGGCGGCCGGTGGGGGCGACGCCGGATGGGCGGCTGGCAGGCACGCCGGTAGCCGATTCCGCGGGCCCGGTGCAGGGGCGCGATACGCGCGGACCGACCGCAATGCTGCGCTCGGTGGCGTCACTACAGCAGGCGCAGGCGCCCGGCACCCTGGTTGTCAACATCCGCCTGTCCAAGGAGTTGTTCGCGACATCCGAGGGCCGCGCGAAACTTCAATCGCTGATCCGCGGCTATTTTGACCTGGGCGGAATGCAGTTGCAGGTCAATGTCGTTGATCAGGAAGTGCTGCGCGATGCTATCGCTCACCCCGAGCGCCATGGCGACCTCATCGTGCGGGTCGGCGGCTATTCCGAGTACTTCAACGCCCTCGACGACGATCTCAAGCGCACCATTCTCGAACGGGTGGAGCACCAATAGCGCCTGCGCCCTAGCGCGTCGGCGCGGGCATCACGCGCACGGATCACACGGGGAAAAACTGGGGCAGCCAGCGCCGGTTGGCCTCCAGCATCTCGCGCAGCATCGGCCGGGCGCTGTCGAGATCCTGCACCAGAGGATCGCTCGCCAGGGCAGCCAGCGCCTGGTCCCAGTCGCCTGCCAGCCCTGCCTCGACCGTCATCTCCTGGCGCAGCACGTGCGGCAGCACCACGGCAAGCACCGGCGGCGGCAGCGGCCCCGCTGCGGCCGGATGCACGCCGGCGCCGTCCACCATGGTCAGCGTCTCCACCACCGCGTCGAGCGGCAGGTTGGGAATCTGTCCCTCATTGCGCAGGTTGAGGGTTCCCACCGTGCGCTTCCCCGTCACCAGCGCGCGGATGACCGGCGCCACCGCTTCCCGGCTCTGTTGGCGCGGGATAGCTTCGTCGCCCGCGGCCTGGCGGCGCGCGCGGTCGCGGTGGCGCTCCCGGCCGCGCTCGCGGTCGGCGATGGTGGTGCGCTTGAGGCCGTAGCGTTCGACCTGCGCCAGGTCCTGGAGAAAAAACGGGAAAAACTCGACGATGTGGCGGCCCTGGATCGCCGGCAGGTAGCCCAGGTTCTGGTAGAGCTTGAGGCACGGCGAATAGCCCTCGACCAGCTCCTTCTTATCCTCGTCGAAGCGCCAGCCGTCCGCCAGTCGCGCGCGGATTTCCGCCAGCACGTCGGCGGCCCCGACGCGGAGGTCGAGCAGCCACGAGCAGTGATCTATTCCCGCCACGCGGTAGCTCATTTCTCCCTCGGCGCCGACCAGTTGCCCGTAATCGGAGATTGCCCCTTCAACTCCATGGCAGATGCCCAGCGCACGGATCGGCGACACCTTCTCCACGGTGCGCGTCAGCGCCGTCAGCGGGTTGCTCACGTTGAGCATCCAGGCCGCTGGGCAGCGGCGCTCCATCGCCCGCGCGAAACCCACGAACACCGGGATGTTGCGCAGCGCCCGCGACAGCCCGCCCGGCCCCACGGTGTCGCCTACGGTCTGGAAGCATTGGTAGCGCTCGGGGATTTCCAGGTCCACGCGCATCGCCTCAAGGCCGCCGGTGGTGATGGTCACGATTACGAAATCCGCGCCGTCAAGCGCATCATCCAGGCTCGTCGTCGTGCGCGCGGTGAACGCGCCTTCACATTCGCTGCGGATGCGCTCGCACACCTGGCCCAGCACCTCAAGCGCCTCGGCGTCAATATCGGTCAGCGCAATCTCCCCGCCGGGAAGATCTCGCTCCAGCATGACATCCGCTACCAACCGCGACGTCCAGCTCGGGCTCCCGCCACCAATCACGGCGATCTTCACTTGCTTCATTACCTTGTGCTCCTCTTGGCGTCTTTGCATCTCCTCGGGTGTGATTACAGCTTCTCCGGAATCAGCTTAATCTCTGGATGGCGCAGCTCGGGGTCAGCGCTCATAGTGCGCCGGGTCTGGCATCGGCGTTTGGCTCGTGATGTGGAATGGCGGCGTCGCGACCTCCCGGTAGCGCCTCTGCCACCCGCCGAACTCGGGATCGAGCCAACCGAAATTGTTGAACGGCTGGTACATGGGATTGGCGTTCGCGTCAACACAGAGCAGGTAGCGCGCGAAGGCCGCGCGCCCGGCGCGCAAGAACCTGAGGTCCTCGGTCAAGTCGTATGCCATGTAGAAAAGAAGCGCCATTTGCGTATAATACCAGGCGGAGCGGCTGTAGCGCACGTAGAACAGGAAGCTCCCCACGCCCTCCTCCTGCGGCAGCATGGACTCGGCATAGACCGAATCGGCGATGGCCAACACGAGCTGCGCGGCATCGAGGTCCCCCGTCAGCCGGTAGTACTCGTAGATGTCGTGGGCATACATCGAATCCAGCCCCGCCGAGATGCAGCGCCAGTTCTCATATGTCGGTTGGATATAGGCGCCGCGCCGCCAGTCTATGACATGTTCAGTCTGGAACTTCAGATTCAGATAGCGGCTGGCGGCTTCGCGATACTTGCGATCCCCCGTCGCCTGCCAGACCCGCAACAGCGTAAGCATCGGCCGCGCCTGGCTGCGGGCTTCGAGTGACCCTAAGCCAGCTTTGCTGCGCATGATGTAGTCGCCGTTGGCGACGGCGGCGTCCAGGCTGTCCGGATCGCCCGTCATCCAGTAATGCAGAATCAGCGACTCGCCGATCTGGAAGGCCGGCCACTTGGCGAGGTCGTTGTGCACCGAATGGTCGGTTCCCAGCGCGCACGTGATCCCGTCCCATTGCTCCCAGTCCGGATGGGCGGCATTGATGTGGATGCAATCAACGTCCGCGATGTGCCGCGCGATCTCGAATGATCGCTCCAGCCAGCGTTGATCCCCCGACGCCAGGCCCCAGTTCAACGCCCCTTGCACCATCGCCCAGTAGCCGTTACACCACTGGCCCTTGTCGCCGTAGGGCATATCTCCGAAGTCACGGATGCCGAACGGTCCTGTCACCCGGGCGCTGGAGACGTCGGCATACACCTGGGCTATCCAGCCCGCAAGCTGGGGCTCGCCCTGGAACCAGTTGGGGTCCAGCACATTGACCCCGCCGCTGCGGCAGAACCAATCACCATCGAATAGCCGCGGCGGCTCGTCAGCCAGTAGGCCAAGGGCCTGTTGCTGTCCGAGGTCGAGAGCTTCGTGCGAAAACGTGAACCAAACATCGTGTCGCTTCGCCTCGCCAAAGCGTGGCCTGTAAAGCGGCGTCGCGTCGCTGGGCGCAAAGAGGCCGATCTCGAGGCGATCATGGTCCACCTTAAGCAACTTCGGGCACTGCTGCCAGAAGCGCCACAGCGAAGCCTGCACCCAGCCCCCAGCGCCCGATACCGCGATCCATCCCTCAGCCCGCCGACCCGTGCCCAGTGGAGTGCCTTCGGATGACGCTGTGAAGTGATCGTGCCCGTCTTGCAGCACCGAGATCGCGCCGCTTGATTCCAGCGGCGCCGCCTCCGCAATGCCGACGACGGCCTTGCCTTGAACCCGCCCCGGGATGCTGGCCACCAACGCGAGGTCGGTAACATCGAGCGGCGCATCCTTCGCCGTGCCGCGATATGGCTCGGGCTTGAGGTCATTGAAGACGCGGAAACTGGCTTGCACCGTTGACAGCCCGGCATAGGCATACAGCCGGTAAACAAAGCGTCCGATATGTCGGCGCGGCGTGTCGAGCGAGCCGGACAGTTCGATGCGCGCTACTACTGGCCCTTTCTCCGTCACTTCGATACCGTGCCAGATCGCGGTGACGGGTGTGGGAGCTCCATCCATCAGCACCGTCATGCGTGGCGCCAGCTCCGTAAGCACAGGTCGCCGGTTAGCCCCCAGATAAACGGCATCAATCAGCGCCCCGCGATTCCCGCCCATCTCTAGGCGCAGAGGGCCGGTGTTGATCGTGACCCCCTTTCGGTGCCGCGCCACCTTGACCGCGGCCGATGGCGCGCCTCCACAGCCCCGGTTGAACTGCAGCCGGAACTGCGCGCCGGGCGCGGCCCCCGGCGGGGCAATAGTGTTCACCAGTAACCAGCGGATGCTCCCATCTGGCCACCAGCCGGTCACCTTTGTCTGAACCGGCAGCTCGGTGGTTCGCCCAGCGCGCAGCCGGACCGCTTTTGCGTCTCTCAGCGCCCCCGGCGGCATCGGTATCCCGCAGGTGATCGGGAAACCCCCAGCGGGTATCGCCGCCGGAGCCACCAGTTCGAGCCGCACCGGAGACGCCATCGGTTCCCCCGGCGGCGGAATCGGCCAGCGCCCGCGGTGCCGTTCCATGACCACCGCCTCGTGGGGGAGGGCGCCAGGCGGCGCGGCCTCCACCGCGGCTTTCTCACCGATAACCGGGTCGGCGAACCAGACCGCGGTATGGAAGCGCGGCTCCTGTTCCGTCTTGCCGGCTCCAGGGGCGTACCATGTGCCGCCGATGAACCATACGTCCCGGTCATTGCGCTCCAGCGTACTGACTTTGTCGAAGGCGCGAAACGTCAGCTTGAAGGGCTTGCCCGGCGCAACATAGGGCGTAATCTCGAGTTGAAAGACGGTTTCGCAGCCGAGCGCGTTATCATCTATGACATCCCGATCCCAGATGACTGCATCGTCTATCAGCACCTGCTTGAAGCGATGGCCGAAGAAACTCTCGGTCCCAAGCTGACCGGGTTTATGCTTTTCCGGGTCGGCGAAGTAGTCGTCGGCGCAATAGAAGCGCAGCGCGAAGGGAGGCTTCCACCCGGCGGGAATCGTCACGACCTGCGAAGCGCCCGCGGCCTTGCCGGTCTGGGAGATGACGAAGGGATGAAAGATATTCAGCATGTCGCGAATATCAGCTAGCGCCCACCAGGGCTCATCGGCGAACACCCTCCAGGCGCGGTGGTCACCGAAGCTGAGCGACAGCGCCCGACCGGCGCTCGCGCTGCCGGTTTGAGGCGCGCTAAATATGCCCATCAAGATGCTCGACAGCAATAGAGCGTAGCCTCTCATCAGTGAATGAACGTTCTCTCCCGGCCACGGGAACAGGGCACCGCGCCGGGGCGAATTCTGCCCCGACACCGCGGCGCCGCCCGCAAACACCGTCCCCAATGGCGCACCCTACAGGCCGCCGATGCCGGACGAAGCCGGCAAGTAGAGGTTGAATGCCAGGTCAATGATCGTCCGCAGGAAACCAGCGCTGAATTCGCCGAGAATCAGCCCCAGAAAGAAGGGCAGAGCTTGCCGATAAGCCCGCAGCCCGCCGTAGCGCAGCAGCATCCCTTTGATAACCCAGGTGACGAAAACCGGCGCCCACATCCGATATGCGCCATAGCTGCTCGCCGCCAGGTAGCCGATGGGATGAAACGGCCACCACAGAAAACGCCCTCGCATGGCGCCCAGAAACAACGCGAAGCCGGCGCCGAAGACATATGCCGCAATGCTGCCCACGTCGCGCTTCATGGGCGCCTGGAGGTCCTGCATCAACTGCGCCATGGGCTCTCTGCCGAAGGCCCACATCGCGGGCCCGTTGAATCGGGCGGAATCGAACCCCACCTGGTAAGTGACGTGCAGCATCGCCCAAAAGGCAGCGATGATGCCGACACCGCTGGCGAGTAAGATCGCAAGCGTCAGGCCGCGCAGGGGCATCCGGGTGCGGTGGCCGATGCGCAGCGCGTCCACCTGGGTTTGGATGGGAAACTGCCGGTGGGTGCGGGTCAACCACATGAACAGGCTCATGGCGGTCAACTCCCGGCGGTTGAATGCCTGCGCGCCGGCGACGCGATGCAGCACCGTGTCTGGGCCCGCGAGAAATAACTCGAAAGTGGGCAAGCCGAGCTCGGCCCTGATTCGCGCCACGGTCAGGATGATGACGAATAACATCGCTAGGTACAAGCAGGCCGTGATCGGGCGCAGGCCAGCCCATATGGCAAAGCCCAGCACAGCCAAGCCCCCCAGCATCAAGCCGCCGACCGCAGCGCGGTAAGACATCGCCTCGTCCGCATCCTCAATGACAGCGCGCCTCCAGAGGCTGCGCCAGACCGCTCGCAGATGCCCCCGCGCCGCCCACAGGATCACCAGCACCAGCCCGAGACAGGCCCCCACGCCCTGCTCTATGGCATACGGGAAACGGTCCGAGTAATGCGCGCCAAAGTAGATGGCCCCCATTATCTGAAGGCGCGTGAACGCCAAAAAGAAGAGCCACGAGAACATTAGCTGCTGCGGCAGCAAGAAAGCCAGGCCGTAGACAAAAGGAAACAGGTACACCGGAACCGTCAGCAGCCAGTGGCTGCTCCACGGATAAGGCGGAGTGAAGTATCTGCCGCCTACCGGAATCAGGGGCACCTCCGGCACCAGCACGTGCACCAGGTTGATCAACTGCGGGATGGCAGCCAATACGAACCCTACCCAGAGCAGCCGCTGTCGGAAGAACCGCTCCGACGTGACGGCCAGCGGCACCTCGGCCACCGGGTAGTTCAGGCGTTCCGCATCCCACTGGCGTCGGAGCAGGCTGGCCAGGCAGAGCATGACACCGGCGATGGCGATGGCAAAGAAGCTCCACCACCCGAGCGGCGCCAGCCAGGCGCGCCAGTGGTTGGCGGCATAGAGCGAAGAGCCGCCGGCGAAGAGCGGTTTGATCACCGCGGGATCCATCACCACCAGATGGCGCGGCAGGAATGGGTGCACCTGCGTCGCCCATTGGTTCTCGGGGGTGGCGCGGCCGACAACCATTGCGAGCGTGCTCACCAGGATTTGCAGTTGATCATGGGCCCCGGGTACGGTGGCGCAGGTGACCATGATGTAGATGACAAGCGATTCTGCGCGCGAAAACGCCCACTGCGGCGCGATCCGCGAGGCAGCAGCATTGAAGGCCAGCAGCAGCAGCAGCAGCGCGATGGTCTGGAAGAAAAGCGCGGAGGTCGTGGCATTGTCCGAATAACGGACCCATTCGACCTGGGCCAGCCACCAGGCATTCGCGGGAATGAGCGCGAGGGCTACCAGCATCGCGCGCCATCTAATAGTGGGGGAGGAGGCGCAGCGCAGTGCGGCCGTATCCGGGGCGGCGTGCCTTAGGTCAACTGGGCAATCGTTGTGCAAGTGCAACCGCCCTGTCTGAATGCGCCGCCAGCGCGGCTGCGAGATATCCCGGCGCGCGCGGTCATAAGAGATGACAGGTGTAATCTTCGTCGAACCCGACGTAACGATTATCGTTGGCGATGCTCAACCGCACCGCCTCATTGATGGCGGTGCCGATCAGCGCCTGCCCCGGCAGCGGGCGCACCGGCTCCAGCGCCGCGATCATCGCGCGCCGTTTCGCCAGCGCCTGCTCGCCTGGCAGCTCCCGGGTTGCGGTTACGATCTCCCTGATATCGTCCAGCCCTTGGGCGATGCTGTCATAGCCGTAGCCCGCGTATTCCACCGCCTCGGGGTCATTCCAATCCTCGTAGGTCTTGAAGAAGTTCGGGTTGTAGCGCTCGAACCCGCCCGACTGGGTCACGAATACCAGGTTGCGGTTCTTGTGATCGGCCCAATACTCGCCCTCGGTGCCCAGCAATTGCAGGCCCTGGTTAGTCAGGGCTGACTGGTGCTCGGAGCAGACCCAGGCGGTCTGGATCCAGAGCACCGACCGCTCCTCCCATTCGATCACCGCCTGAACCGCGTCGAAGGCGTCCTTGCCCAGCGTCGGCAGCAGCTTCTTCTGCCCCCAGGCCGCGACCCGCCGCGGCCGCAGCCCGGTGATGAAGTAATACGCATCCGCGTAATGCACCCCGATGTACTCGAACGACGAGCTCTGCTCGCACCACCGCGCAAACCATTTCAGCGGCATCTCACGTCGCTCCTCGATCCACGCGTGGCCGTGCAGCATCTGCCCCAGGTCGCCCCTGCGGAAGCGATAGCGCGCCGCGCGAATCGCCCGGTCGTGGCGCTTATGGTAGTCGGTGTAAACGTACGCTCCCCTCTCGTGCGCCGCCCGTGCGATGTCAGCGGCCTCCGCCACCTTGAGGCACAGCGGCTTTTCCACCACGCAGTGATGGCCCGCCGCCACCGCCGCCAGTATCACCGGCGTATGCAGGTGATCCGGCGTCGCCACCACCACGATTCCGGGCGCTGGCAGGTCGGCTATGGCTTGCTTGTAGGCCTCGGGCTGACTTTCCTCTGGAACCGTGCGCTGTGGATCAGGATAGCCGCGAAACTTGGCCTGCGCAAACGCCTCGCGCAGACGGATGATAGTCGCGGCTCGCCGCGAGGCGACTGCGATCTCGCCCAGCCGTCCGCGTTTCTGCTCCTGCAACAGCGTCGGCAGGATGACTTCCTCAGTGATCATCCCCCCGCCCACCACCAGCACCGGCAGCCGCAATACTACCTCCATCATCAGCCTCCGACCCTTTCTCGAACGCCGACGTTGACTTCGGCATACGCATCGGGCGCCCCTGCTCAATACGCGCCGATCCGAGTTGACGTCGAGGGCGCGACGGAACAAAGCACAGCATGCTTGCGTGCTCGTTCGCCCCTGGCGCGTTGTGCCCCGGTCCACCATCTTCTGCCGGCACGCACGACAGATCGGACAGCCAAACAGCCAGGCGCAACCACGCGCGGTTCGCGCAGGGTGAAGTCGGCGGCGAGTTGACGCTGCACGCAGGCGTGCGGGGTCACGCGTGGCTCAGCCGCCGCGGCAGACGGTTGTCGGTTTCGACCAGGCGCTCCAGCAGCCGGATGAGCAAATCCTTCTTCAGATCCTGATGGCCCGGATCGTCCCACAAGTTACTTAGCTCGCCAGGGTCTTCTTGAAGATCGAACAGTTCGCCATACGGCTGGCCCGGATAGGCGGTGATCTGGTAGCGATCCGTGACCAGGGTGCGCAGCCGCAGGCCCAGATAATCCTCGTCGTTCTCGACGACTACGCTGTCCTGCAATGACTCGGCCTCTGCGCGGAGTTGAGGCGCAAGCGAAATCCCTGGCCATGGCGGCAATTGCTTTTTCGCCTCCGGTTCCGCTGGCGCCGGGCCCTCAGGCATGGGCACCCCGGCAAGGTCCAGAATCGTCGGCGCGAAATCGAGGAAACTGACCAGGCCCTTGCTGGTAGCGCCCTGCGGAAACAGCCGCGGGCAACTCCAGATGAAAGGCGCCCGCAGCAGGCCCTCCATGTGGAATGGCCCCTTGTTGATCATCCAGTGGTCGCCCATCATGTCCCCGTGATCGGAGAGGAAGCAGACCACGGTGTTGTCGCGCAGCCCCAGCCGCTCCAACTCGTCGAGAATGCGGCCCAGGTTCTGGTCCACATGGGAGATCATGCCGTAGGTCAAGGCGACAATCTCCCGCAGTTGCTCATCGCTCATCTTGGTGGGCCTGATGCGACCGCTGAGCGGCAGCGGGTTCTCGTAAATCTCGCGGTAGAAGGGCGGCAGGTGCTCCAGTTCACCCTGGCGGCGCGTGGGCATCGGCGCCGAGGCTGGGTCATACATGCTCGCCCATGGCTCGGGCGGGCAATAGGGATGGTGCGGATCGGGGAAAGAACACCATGCGAAGAACGGCTCGTCGCGCGGATGTCGCTCCAGGAATTCGATAGTACGATCGGCGACCCAAGTATTGTAGTGAAGTTTCTCCGGGATCGCGCAATGCCATGCCTGCTCTGCGTTGTGCGGCGTCGGCCTGCCCGCTTCGGGCCGCCACAGCGCCTCCGCGGCGGGGTCTTGCGCCCGCAGCCAGCAGCGGTAATCGCCAGCCGTGCCCGGCCCGTGGCCGACCGTGATTTCCACAGTCTGGAAGCCGAAATACGGCGTCGGCATCGCCCGCAGGATGCCGTTATTCCACATCCAGTAGGACTCGGCCCACTCGCGGGGGTCGAGCGTTGCCGGGTCAACGCCCTTGGGCGTGGAGTAGGGGAGGATATGCAGTTTGCCCACCGCGTGCGTTGCATAGCCCGCCTGCGACAGCGCCTGGACTATCGTAGGCAAGCGGCGGTCAAGTGGGATGCCGTTGGTGCGCACGCCGTGACCGCGCGGGGTCAGGCCGGTGAAAAGCGTTGCCCGCGAGGGCATGCAGAGCGGGTTATTGACATAGGCGCGCGTGAAGCGCACCCCGCTGGCGGCAAGGCGGTCAAGGTTGGGGGTCCTTATCACCCGGTTGCCCGCGCAGCCCATGTGATCCGCCCGCATCTGGTCGGTGACAATGCACAGCAGGTTAGGCCGCGTAGGCGCCATTGGCATCCTCCCTCCCGCGTTCTTGTCGAGCGACCGACGGCTTTGCCGGCTGCTTCTTCGCCGCTCATCGCGCGGCACATCCTTCAGGCTCGAACTATGCGTACGGGGTCGTGCTGGCACTGGGCGCGGGGTCGTTCATCCTGAGCAGGTCGAAGGGCTGACCCCGCGAAACGACGCAGCCAAAGGGCGAGGCCGCGGCCGGTTGGAGCGTTCACCCGCCAGGTCAATGCTTCAGACTCCCGACGCATAATCCCGGTTAGGTGCAGAAAACTCCGGGCCGGAAGTCGCCTCCTGGCGCGCATCAAGTGCCAGGAGTTGGCGCGCGGAACTACAGGGTGGGGAACTCCAGGTGCGAGTCGTAGCAGTGGCAATCGGTCTTGAGGTAGAGCCGGAAGCTATCCGGCAGCGGCCGCACCTCCTGCCAGTCGCGGATCGCCGACATCGCCTCGCCTCTGAATGGCGCGGACATTGCTCCTTTCGGCGGTGGCAGAGTGGCCCTGCCGGCGCGCCGCTGCGTGCGAGATGCGGCACATGCCTGTCCGGGCGACAAGGACAAGGGCACGGCCCTGGTAAACATGAGCAACCACCGAACGCAAAGCTGCGGTCCGCTCATCGCCGCGTCAGGTCGGCCGCAGCGGCCGCATGAACCAACCGACAGCGAGGGACAAGCCATATGACAGGGCCCTTGCCAAGATTGGGTGAGGAGCCGCGCGAGAAGCCTCGGCAGGTGGTGCGGGGGAGGCCCAAGGCTTGATGTGTTTGATGATTACGCTTCGGCGCGCGCCATTACTGTCAAGCACACTGCTGCGTTCAAGACCCCATGCGGGTGTGACCTTTTTTCTTTGGTGCGGGCCGTACGCGCATAATGCCTCTCCCTTCATGGTCTTCAACGAATTATCTTTACAGCCTGTCGCCGTCGCGATTCTGCTGTAGGGCGCGCGTTCCCACGCGCGCCGAACTCGGCGGGGATAGGAATCCCCGCCCTACAGTGCGGTGCTGCACGTTGGCAACTTATTTTGTTGATGACCATCAAGAGAGAGGCCGGCCCGCTTGCGGCGGGCCGGGTGAGGGTGCGCGGCGACGCCTACCACCCTCACCTCGGTCCTCTCCCTCAGCGAGGGAGAGGAGTGACATCCCTCCCATCCCAAAACTCCGAGGTCACACCCCCCCACGATGCGAGGCGCCGTCGGGGGACGCCCGGTATGGCTGCTGTCTCAGGGGTGTGAACTCCGAGTGTTGGTCTCGCCCGCAGCCAGATGCCGGTCGCCGAGCCATGGAGCGGCAGGCGCCTCGCCTGCCAAACTGGACGGACACAGCCGAGGGCGGCTGTGCTCCATACGGATACGCTACCCCAGACCGACAGAACTCGCTCACACCCCTATCTCAGGTGATTGATGCCGATCTCTGCGGTTATCGGATCATCCAGCCCCTTGGTGCGGCGCCGGAGCCTTTGGGCCGCTCGCCCTTGGCCGCTTTTCTTCACCCCTTCAGCGCCCCCACGGTGATGCCCTTGGTGAGCTGCCCCTGGAGCAGGCTGTAGGCAAGCAGCGTCGGTATCATGACCATGATCAGGCCCGCGAACAGGGCGCCCCAGTCGGACTCATAGTGCGAAACGATGAGCAGGTTCGCCAGCCCCAGCGGCAGCGTGCGCAGGCGCTCGCTGGAGATGAAGACCAAGGCGAAGAGATACTCGTTCCAGATGCCCAGGAAGTTGAAAATCGCCGCCGTCACCAGCCCCGGCTGGGCCAGGGGCAGCATTACGCGCCAGAAGGCTTGCGTATGTGTGCAGCCGTCAATCAGCGCCGCCTCCGCAAGCTCGTGGGGCAGAGTGCGCAAGAACGCGGAGAGCACGAAAACGGTGAACGGCAGCGAGAACGCGATATAGACCAGTATCAGCCCCGCGTAAGTATCGAGCAAGCGCAGGCCGTTGATCAGAAAGAACAGCGGAATCAGCGCGAGCTGCGTCGGTATCATCAGCCCCGCCAGGAAGGCGTAGAAGATAAGCCGGTTGCCGCGAAACGAAAAGCGCGTCAGCGCATAGGCCGCCATCGCCGAGACCACGAGTATCAGGGCCACCGAGATCGTGGTTACGAAAACGCTGTTAAGGAAATAACGCCCAATGCCTGCGCGCACCCAGGCGTAAACGAAGTTCTCCCAATGCGGCGCCCGGGGCATCTCCCAGGCGCTGGCGAAGATCTCGCGGTTGCTCTTGAGCGAGGTGTAGAGCAGCCAGATCATGGGCAGGATCACCAGCGCAGCGTAGCCGAGCAGCACGATGTAGAGCGCCCCGAGGCCCAGCGACCGGGCCAGCGATCTGTTTTTCGCAGAGGCAGCCATCAGTATTCCAGTCGCTCGCGGCGCATGACGCGCATGGCGATGGCGGTGGCGGCGAAAACCAGCACGAACAGCACCACCGCGATCGCGATGCCGTAACCCATGTGCGCGTTGTTGAATGCCTGCTCGTAAAGGTAGGTCGCGATCACCTGGCTCTGCTCGCTGGGGTATCCCAGCGCCATGACGTAGATCAGATCGAAGATGCGCAGCCCGCCGATGATGAGAAAGATCACCGCCATGGTGATGACATCCCACAGCAGGGGCACGGTGATATTGCGGAACTGCTGCCAGGCGTTGGCGCCGTCAACCTTGGCGGCGTCGTAATAGGTGTGCGGGATGTTCTCCATGCCCGCGAGAAAGAGCACCAGGTAGAACCCCAGGCTGCACCACACGATGGGCGCCACCAGCGAGCCCATGATGTGGTTGGGGTCGAGCCAGACGATGCTCACCTTGCGCGCCGTCAGCTTGCCCAGCAGCCCGTTCAGCAGGCCGAAGTTGGGATTGTAGATGAAAAACCACAGCAGGGTGATGGCGACCATGCTGATGACGTTCGGGAAAAAATAGGTGATGCGGAAGAAGCGCGCCCCGCGCACGCCGCTGCTGAGCGCGGCCGCGAAAAAGAGGGCGACCGCCAGGATGATCGCCGTGGGCACGCTGAGCAGGAAGAGATTGTGCTTGAGCGCGGTCCAGAACATGGGGTCGTCGCCCAGCAGCCGGCTGAAATTGCCCAGCCCCACAAACTGGCGCCGGTGCGTGAAGCCATCCCAATCGTAGAGGCTCAACAGCAGGCTGCTGATCACCGGGTAGATGAAGAGCACGGCATACAGCCCGCACGCCGGCAGCAGGAAGAGGATGATTGTCCGTCGCTCGTCGCGTTTCATTGCGCTACCCCCGCCGGCAGTTCGACGCTATACTTCGGGGTGCGCGGATCGCGCCGCACTCGCTCGCACACCTCCTCGACGCGCCGGCAGAACTGCTCCGGCGTGATATTGCCGGTCATGAGCGAGGCGAGGCCGTCGCCGATTCGCTTCCCCAGCTCCGGGTACCAGTTGCTCATCATTGGCGCCCAGGTGTAGCGAGCTCGACGCATGACCTCCACCGCCGGCGCCAGCTCCTTCGCCACATAGCGATCGGCGCCCTTGACGGCAAAGAGCGTATCCTTCTCCCGGCAGAACTTGTTGGCATTATCCAGCGAAGTGAGCCACTTCAGGAAATCCACGCCACCCTTGATGTTGGCTGCTTGCGCCGGCACGCACCAGTAGCCCAGCGATATGCCCGCCACCGACGCGTCGCCCTTGCCCCCGGGCGCCGCGGGGTAGTTGAAGCACGACATCTCGAAGCCCCTGGGTGTGGTGTTCTTCATCTCCGCTTTGAGCCAGGTGCCGCAAGGAACCATCGCCGCGCGCCCATTGACGAATTCCATCTGCGCCTCGGTGTGCGTCATGCCCATGCAGCCGGGCTGAAAGTAGCCCTTGACCATCATCTCGCGCAGCCTGCGCGCGCTCCTCACCATGTCGGGGTGCAGCCACGCGCCGCGCTCAAGATTGATCACCGCGAACAGCGGCCGCTCCCCCGCCTGCCGCTGAAATAGGTTGAGCAAGATGGGCAGCGCGTAGTCGGGATAGCGGCCCTGGAAGGCGATGGGCGCAATGCCGGCGCCTTTGATCTGCTCGCAGAGTGCGGCGAATTCCGGCCAGGTGCGCGGCGCTCGCCACCCGTGCTGCCTGAACATGCCAACGTTGTACCACATCAGGAACACGCTGAGGTCGGTGGGCACAAAATAGGTCTTGCCTCGCACCACGGTAGTGGACAGTGGGCCGGGCAGAAAACTCTCGCGCCACGTGGCATTTTGCCCATAGGCTGGAGTATCGAGCTCCCGGTCCAGGTCGTGCAGGGCGTCGCCGTCGGCCAGGCGCCAGATGGGCAGGAACGCCCAGAACGCGTCGGGCGGATCACCGGCGAGAAAACGCGGCCGCAGCTTCTCGATGTTGCGCGGGTCACCCCAGAGGTTGACCTTGACCCCTGGATGCGCCCGCTCGTAGCTGCGCGCCACCTCCTGGAAGAAATCAAGGCCATAGCCGCCCAGGAAAACCGAGACCTCGATCTCCTTGCCGGCAGCGCGTTCGATTCGTTGCTTGCGCTGGCAACCGCTGGCGCAAAGCAAGATCGCGGCGCCAACTATCGCGATGCGCCTCGCTCTCACTGCGAACAACATATTCGCACGGCGGGAATACGCCTCCTGCCATCCGCGCCCCGACCCACGGCCATTGCTCGCCCACCGCGAGCCGGCGGCGGCCTGACCGGGTGCCCTGAACGCCGCCGCCCTTCGCTCGCGTCATGCGGTTCTTCGACCTGGGACAGAAGAGCGAGGCAAAGACCTTCTTGGGGCTTCCTTGCTCGCTGCTGACTCCGTTTCGCGGCGGCCTCGGTTCCGTTCTTGCGACCGCAAAGAAAGCGGCCCCGGCTGCACTTCAGCACTTTCCGCAGCAAGCGGCGCGGCCCCGGCCAGCTCTGGGCGCCCACTCCAGCCGGGCGATCTGGATGCCCGTCAGATCGGGAAGAAGCGCGGCGAGATAGTATTCGCCTCCATGCTGGATGATCTCGGGAGCGGCCACCGGCAGAGTGCAGAGGAAATGCTGGCGGTCATTGTTTAGGCCGAAGTCCAGCGGATTCGTGGAGCGATAGACGCTGGTCTGGGCGTTTGCCCCGTAGCGCTGGGTGCGAAAGAGGCAGTAGCATCCGGAAGGCGGGTGATACAGCACGAAAGGGCACTCGGCCGAACAAGGGCCTGTTCCCGCCGATCCGCCGAAGGCAACCCTCCGGGAATCGCTCCAGTGCCGCAGGTTGCGGGAGGTGCGAGCATAGACCGCCCCTTGTTGATTCGGATGGGCGCTATAGTAGCAGTAATATTCTGGGCCGATGGCTAGCACCATCGGGTCCCGAGTGTTGTTGCCGGCGCCGTCGCTGAACATTCCGGTCTTGCCCTGGGCGTTCAACTGACGGGTGAAGCTCTTGCCGTCTCGACTGGTGGCCAGGCAGATGTTCTCCCAGTCCCCGTAGAACATGTAGTAAACCTCGGCTGCCTTTAGCACGTAGGGCGCCTGGAGGCCGCCGGGCGTCTCTCCGAAGCGGGGGTCCGCCTCCATCGCCACTCCCATGGGTTCCCACGCCGGCTCCAGCAGGCTCTCGCCCTGCCAGCGATAGAACAATCGGGTGTTGCCTGCGCACTTGGTGTTCCGGATGCAGGACCAGAGCTGCCAGCTCCCATCGGCCGCCTGCCAGATGCCGAAGTCAACCGGCTGCTGGTGCGGGGCGGCGAGTGGGCCGAGATCGGGATTCCTCGCCACCACCCGCCATCCGCCGCTGATGCGCGGAACAAGCGCCCTCTCGGCGGGGACCAGGACACTCAGAAGCAAAGAGCAAGTCAGGCCCATCCCCAGCAAGCCCGTCCAGCCCAGGTCAGGTGATATCATTACATTTACCGCCGTGTCTATTCTGCTCTTCTCTCCTCGCGGCCCGATAAGGGCGCCTGGCGACCGTAGGCAGCGCCTCAGGCCCCTCCTGAGCGTGCACCAGACCGACGGATTCTCGCCGCCGGACAAGGGCCTTTGTCGAGGATTTCCCGTAGCAACGCGCTTTCGGGGCTTCTCGAACCAGAGGTTTTTCGTCGTCGGCCGGGTCCCCTATCAGCAGTCGGATACCGGCATTTAGACCTGCCCCAATTCCGGCGGGTCATGCCCGGAGAAGCGCCTCTCGGCCGCCATGAGGCCGCTCTTGCTCTCCCTGCGGACGCATTCATCGGGCGCGGCCGCGCCCAGCCATGAGCCTTGAATGTCACGCGGCAGCCCAACCGAGGCTGCCCGACTTCAGGCGCAGGTGAGCGTCAAACCGTGCCCTCTCGCGCTCACCACGGCGGCACCCAATGTAGCAGCGGTCATTCACCCCGGCACAGAGGCATTCGCGGCAGCAGGACAATTCTCGGCGCAGCAGAAGGCGGTCCAGCATGGCAGGGTACTTCGTTATTCTTTGTCTGTTGGTGCTGGGCGCGGCGTCAGGCGCACCCAGCGCGCTGGCGGCAGAGTTGCGCGCCGGCGTGGCCGATGTGCTCATTACCCCGTTGCCGCCCGGTATCCAAGGCGCGCCCGAGCTCTTCCGCACCCAGGAACCTCTCTACCTCGACGGCTACTACGAAGACCGCCCGCAAAGTGGTGTCCACGACGATCTTCACGTAAGAGCTCTGGTGCTCGATGACGGCCACCAGCGAATCGCGCTGCTCAGCCTCGACCTGATCTACCTGTTCGCCCAATGGGTTGATGCCATCAAGCAGGGCGCGTTGGGATTTGACCCGGCCGCTGTCATCGTTACCTGCACCCACACCCATTCCGCGCCCTGCACCATCGGCATCTTCGGGCCGCCAGGGAAAGCGATCAACCTGGACTACGTAAGCTGGGTCATCGGACGTTCGATCCAGGCTATCGGCCAGGCGGCCGCCAACCTGCGCCCGGCCACCATCGCCTTTGGTCAAGCTGAGTTGCCCATCGCAGTTGAGGAGCGCGAGGGCAAGTCGGAGCGGGCAATGGCTAACGTCGCGCACAACTGGCACAACCCAGGGGTGTTCGATCCGAGCGTGACGGTGATGGTGGTGAGCGATGCCAAGTCAGGCGAGAACGTCGCGACCCTGGTCAACTTCGGTAGTCACCCCGATGCCCTGCCGGCCGCCAGCACGGTGGTCTCCGCCGATTGGCCCATGTATCTGTATCGCGAGGTTTCGAAGGCCCTCGGGGGAGTAACGCTTTTCATCAACGGTGCACTGGGCGGCATCGAGCCGGCCGACATGTCTGGCTCGGAAGAGTGGCTTGAGCGCATGGGAACCACGCTCGCCAAAACCGCCATCGAAGCCGCTCGCGCCTCGGAGCCGGTAGCGCAGCCAGTCATCAAGATTGCTCGCGAACGGGTTCGCTTCCCGGTTACCACCCCTGATCTGCTCAACGCGGTGCGCGCCGGGATCATCCCCGTGCAGCTCGACGCGGACAACACTACTTCCTGTGACATGGAAGCGGTCGCCATCGGCCCTGCCGAGATGATTACGATCCCCGGGGAGCCTCATCCGGAGTTTACCGCCAAGCTCAAGGACATCATGACCGGCAAGTACGAGTTCGTGCTCGCGGTGGCTAACCACTGCCTCGGCTATTTCGTCGCCAAGGAGACTTGGGATCCGCAGGGCGTACAGGAATCGCTTTCAGCAGGCGACAAGATTGAGGACGCGGCCCTTGCCGCCGCGCGCTCGCTGCATGCGGCGGTCAGCAAATGAACCGCCGCCGCCAAGCGGGTCGGCTTCAGCGGCGCCGGTTGTGGTTGCCTAGCGCCAGCCTATTCAGTCTTCATATCAACCGCTGCCTGGGTAATCCTTTCCTCGGTCTAGGATCGAATTCGCGCCGCCCCGCGAGGCACTCGACCGGGCAATCCACCCGTTCCAAGAAATCCAGGTAGCGGGCGTGAAGGCGCTCGGCCTCGGCGCGATGGCTCGCCAGCACGTTGCGCTGTTCGTCCGGATCTTGCCTCAAATCATATAGTTCGGTTGGGGCCTCGTCGCCGCCGTAGAGGTAAGTCCACTCCTTGGTGCGCAAGGCCGAGGGCGAGCGCACCTCAGAGTCCTGGAGGAAGGTATAGCTGGTGACCGCCTCGGCGGCGCCGCCGCCTTTTCCCTCGACCAGCGCTTTCAGCGATCTTCCCTGCACCGTCCCTGGCATCCTCGCGCCGCGCCTGCGCCTGCGCTCCGGGTGAGCGAGATCGAGAATCGTCGGCATCAGATCCGGCGGCTGGCAAAGCGCGTTTGTCGCCTGGCCACCCCTGATGCCTGGCCCGCGAATTATGAGGGGCGCCCGCGTGATCGTGCCGTACAGAGGATAGCGGCGGCAGATGACCCCACCCCGCGTCAGTTGCACCTTCCCGATCAGCCCGTGCTCCCCGTGGTAGAAGCCGTGATCGCTGGTGAGCGCCACCAGGGTCTCGTCAGCCAGGCGCAGGCGTTCCACCGCCTCGAGCAGATATCCGATCCACCGATCCACCAGCGTCACCTCCGCCGCGTAGAGGCATCGCATGTGGCGAATCTCGGCCCCGCTCGCGTAGCCCGCGGGCTCGTAGGCCGGCTCGTATAGCTCGTCGCCGACGTAGTCGGGATCATAGAGGTCAAGGTAGTGGCGCGGTGCGTTCCACGGCTCATGCGGATCGAAGGTGTCAACCAGCAAGAAGAACGGCTGTCGCGAGCGATACCGCGATTCGAGCCACGCCGCCGCTGCGCGCATCGTCTGCGCGACATAGCGGTCTTCCTCGCCGCGCCATAGGTCCTCGTTGCGCAGGATCTGCCGCAGGCGCTTGACCGGTGTGCGAAGCTTGCGCACGTCGGCCGGCAGTGCGCGTCCGCGACCTTTCGGATTCAGGTCCGCATTCTGCCCCGGGATGATCTCGAAGTGATCGAAGCCCGCCTCAAAGCCGACATTTGACGGCGTATCGCCGATGAGCGCAGTCGCGTAGCCCCGCGCGCGCAGCACCTGCGCAAGGGTCCTTTCGCCCTCGCGCCAGGGGCTGCCCCATCGCATGTTCACGAATGTGTAGCGTCCGCAGTGCAAATCCTGGCGCATGGGACGCGTCGGAAAACTGGCGGCGTAGAAGGAGCCGAAACGTACGCCCTGCGCCGCCAGCGCATCAATATTGGCCGTCCGCACCCAGTTGTTGCCGTAGCATCCGCAATAATCTGCGCGCAGCGTATCCGATATTATGAGCAACACGTTCATGCTCTCTGCTCCTGCCGGACGGCGCCGCTCGTCATCTCGCAGCGGCCGCCCCCACCGCCCTCGGGGCGGGCCGTCAGGTCTGCCCTGCCGCGACTGCCGCCAAGGGGATCAAGAGCGTTGGCACAGCCTTGCAGATTCGCACCTGCGCGGCAGCCCGTCTGAGTCTCTGCCATTCCGGCTTCGACCCCGCGTCATTCGCGCCCCGCGCGCAGCGCCGCCAGGTCCTCGCCGGTGAGACTGCGCGCGGCAAAGATGCATGCCCCTGCGCAGCCCACGCCGACCGCGCCGGCCACTTGGGCCGCCAGTTCGCGGGCGCTCAACGAAATGGCCTCGGTCGTCTTGGCGATACCCTCCAGCACCATCGCCTCATCGCCCAGCAGGATGCGGTGTTGCGCTGCCGCCGCCAGGAAATCGCTCAGTCGCTGCTTGTAGTTCATCGGCACCACGATGTCCACCAGACCCCGCCGGCACCAATCCAGCCAATCTTGCCCGACCTCGTCCGCGGCCCGAGGGTAGTCGCAGAAGACCGCCGCCGATAAATCCCTGCCCTCGTCGTGTGCGATGCCTGCCACCAATTCGACGAGGCGTCCGATGTGCTCGCGCCGCCGGTCCATCCACCAGCGCCGCGCTTCACCGCTGGCGAAGATGTCTTCCGGCTGCGCCCCGATTGCGCGCCTCATCTCCTGGCGGCAGCGCGGACAGGCGCACGCCCGCAGCCCGGGGTAGCGGATGAAATCAAGATGCAATCCATCAATCGGATAGCGGTCTATGAGCTCGCGAGCCAGCGCCGACAGGAAAGCCTTTGTCTCGTCGTGAGCCGGACATGCCATGCCCGTTCGCACGCCTTGGTTGAGGTTATCGAAGGCACAGCACGCGGCATCGGGATGCTCTCGCAGGAACCCCGAATCGCCCTCCAGGAGGGCGCAGAGCCAAGGATGAACCGCCAGGCCCCGCGCATGCGCCTGTTGGCACAGAGGACTCAGCACATCCCCTAGCGGCCCCGGGTCCATCAGCTCGCTGTTGAAATAGGCGAGCGAGCGGCCGCCCGTGAAATGCACCTCGGATTTTACGCATGGAAAGAGCAAGTTCACGCCGCCGCCGGCAAGCCGGTCGAGCAGTGGCGCAATGTCAGCAGCCGATGCGAAATCCGCATATGGCTGTGTCCAGACGGCTAGCTGCATCCGTTCTTCACACGGTCGTTCGGAGGTTCGCCCAAGCAGGCGACAAGCCGTGATCGCTTCACTCTCGTCTCGTCGCGCCTCGCAAGCACAGCCTTCATTCCCGGGGATGAGAGTGCCTGCGCCCCCTCGTTTCGCCGCGTTCGCCACGCTCCCCTTGCTCAGGCCTTTGCTGTGCGGTCCTTTCGTCCCGGATAGCGAACGAAGGAGAAAAAACCGGGCGCACCCCTTGACAACCGCCTCGGACGGGGTATAATTGTGCTATAAGTCTATAGAGGTAAGGAACAATTGCCGATTTCCGCTAAAGGCGAATATGCTGCCCGGGCGCTGCTTCACTTGGCGCTTGCTTCAGACGCGCAGACTCCGGTGAGAACTGGTGACATCGCCGAGCGCCAGAATATCCCCAAGAAGTACCTGGAGCAGATCCTGCTGGTTTTCAAGAAGGAAGGCCTGGTCCGCAGTAAACCCGGTCTCAACGGCGGTTATTTCCTCGCCAAGCGCCCAAGCGAGATCACCATGGCGGAAGTTATCCGCGCCGTTGACGGGCCGCTGGCCCCCGTGAGATGTGTCAGCCAGACCGCTTACGCCCCTTGTCCTATCGCACATGTGGAGGCCACGTGCGCGCTGCGCACGGTGTGGCAAGAGGCTCGGGACGCGATGGTTGGGGTCCTGGAGCGAATCACACTGGAGGAGCTGGCGGCCCGGGCGCGCGCCATGGCCGATACTTGCGTCTCGACCTACCATATCTGACGATGCCGTTTGCCGCTCGTCGCGCTGCGAGCTGGCGCCAGTGGGAGGGTGCAATCCACGCGTTGCCGCCAAATCGGGCACATGGGAGAAGACTTCAAACGCATCCATCTTGGCCGCGGGCCGCGGCATGCGAGTTAGTCGGGAGAGGAGGTGAGACTAATGCCTGGAGCGGGACCGATGCTGAGACTCTGGTGGCCGGTCCCGATAGCTAATGACCGAAACCCGCGCTGGTGACGCGCTTGGCCGCTCCAGGAACAGACGACGACCGGCGAGCACCGGCCCGTGCAGACCAAACGAAAGGACGCGCAAGTCAATTGAAAGGAGATGAGCAGTGAAGAGGCTTGGCATCTTCGCCCTGGCGCTGGCGGTGGCAGTGTGGATCGCCCCGGCTTCTTTGGCCTCCGAGGTGGACGCGCTGCTCGACCTGCTGGTGAAGAAGGGCGTGGTGACCCAGGAGGAAGCCAATGGCCTCCGCCAGGAAATCGAGGCGCAGAGGAAGGCGGAGGCCGCAAAGAAGAAGGGTGCGCCGGTCTCCACCAAGGTGCCGGTGCGAATCAGCGGTTACGCTCAGATGCGCGGCACCACGGCGCAGGATGAGACCGACTCTTTTGTGGTTCGCAGGGCGCGCCTGACCGTCTCCGGCGATGTCGCCCCCCGCTGGGACTACAAGTTCCAGGCTGAGTTCGGCAATACCGCTCGCCGGGTGGTCGAATCGGTGGATTTCGCGAACTCGAGGACCAGGACAACTTCGGTGCAGCGGCCATTGCTGCTCGATGCCCAGGCCAACTATGCCCTGGGCAAGCCCGGTCGGCTCAGCATCGGGCAGTTCAAAGTTCCGTTCTCGTATGAGAACCTGGTATCGAGCACCGATCTCGACACCATCAACCGCGCGCAGGTGGTTGAGAGGCTGGTGCCCGGGCGTGACATCGGCTCCCAGGGCCGCGACATCGGCTTGCAGCTCAGCGGGACGCGCGACCGGCTGGACTACGCGCTGGGGATGTTCAACGGAGCGGGCATTGACACCTCGGATGACAACGATCAGAAGGACGTGGCCGCGCGCCTGGTGTTTCACCCCGACCCGGTGCTGGCGCTCGGCGTCTCCTGGTATGACGGCCGCTCGGGACTCAACCGCGCCACTCGCGATCGGCGCGGCGGGGAAGTCGTTTACCGCGACGGCCCGTGGACTCTGCGCGGCGAGTACGCGGCGGGCAAGGACGGCTCGACTCGCAAGGTCGGCTGGTACGCTCATGGCGGCTACCGCTTCGACCCCAAGTGGGAAGGCATAGCTCGCTTCGACGGGTTCGATCCAGACCGGGACGCGGCGGGCGATCGCACCGACGTGCTGACCCTGGGCGTCAACCGCTTCGCCTCCGAGGCCGTCAAGCTCCAGCTTAACTACGAGCGCAAGAACGAGCAAGGGCCCGAGATCCACAACAACGCCTTGCTCGCCCAGTTGCAGGTGAAGTTCTGATGAGAGAAGGGGACAAAGATGCAGAGAAGCTTCGCGCGTCTTACAAACCCAAAGGGATCGCACAGCTCTGCGAGCACGATTTGACACCGCGGCTTGCAGGAGCCGGTGCGATCCCCATGGGCAATCTGCTGTAGATCATTCTATCACGAGGAGAGGAGAGATGAAAAGCCTGTTGCGAACAATCGCCTCACGCTGGGCGGCCGCCGGAATCGCCGTCGCCATCGGCTTCGGCCTGGCCGCGGCGCCCCCGGCGGCGGCCGCTCGCCGGGGGCTCAGCGGCACCGTCCGCGTCTCGGGAGCGTGGGCGCTGTATCCGATGATGGTGCGTTGGGCCGAGGAGTTTCACAAGGCCAATCCCAAGGTGCGCATTGACGTCTCCGCGGGAGGGGCCGGTAAAGGCGCGGCCGATGCCCTCGGCGGGTTGGTGGACATCGGGATGGTATCCCGCGACATCCACCCCGACGAAGTGAAGAAGGGCGGCTTCTGGGTTGCGGTGGTCAAGGATGCGGTGCTCGTCACCGCTAACGCGGCCAACCCGGTCGCCAAGGCCCTGGCCGGCCGCGGCGTCAAGCAGGAAACATTCGTCGCGATGTGGATCGCAGGCAAGGCCCTCACCTGGGGCGACGTGATCGGCAATCCCAAGGTCAAGGCCAAGGTCAACGTCTATACGCGCTCCGATGCCTGCGGCGCGGCTGACACCTTGGCCAAGTACCTGGGGAAGCGCCAGGAGGACCTTCAGGGAGTGGCGGTATATGGCGATCCTGGTCTCGCCGAGGCGGTGAAGAAGGACCGCCTGGGCATTGGTTACAACAACCTGAACTACGCCTATGACGCCAAGAGCGGCAAACCGGTGGCGGGCCTGCTCGTGGTGCCCATTGATATCAATGGCAACGGCAAACTCGACAAGGCTGAGAGTTTCTACGCCACCAAGGCGGGCGTGAAACGCGCCATCGTTACCGGGGTCTATCCCTCGCCTCCGGCGCGCGATCTCAACCTTCTCACCAAGGGCAAGCCCACCGGTCTGACCCGCGAGTTCATGCTGTGGATCCTGGGCTCCGGGCAGAAATACGTGGACGCGGAGGGCTACATCGAGCTCCCGCAGCAGAAGATCGCAGAGAGCATCAAGAAGCTCAAGTAAGGCCGAATGAACGGGGAGGGGCGCGCTCGCCAGGCGCCCCTCCCCACGACATGGAAAGCCAAGAGGCGTGCAGCGGAAACTCAAAGATCGCCTGGGCGCAGGGGTCATGGCGGGAGCCGCGGTAATCACCGTCGCCCTCGTCTTCGCCATTACGTTGGCGCTGCTGCTGAAGTCGCGGCCGATCCTGGCCACGACCTCCCTCCCTCATCTGCTTCTCTCGTCGTCATGGCATCCGCTCAGGGGTGAGTTCGGCTTCTACCCGTTCATTGTCGGCACTCTGTGGGTCACCTTCCTGGCGATGGCGCTCAGCGTCCCCATCTGCCTGCTGACCGCGATCTATCTCGCCGAGTACGCAAGCCGCCGCGTGCGCTCGGCGGCCAAGCCCCTGGTGGACCTGCTGGCGGGGATTCCGCCGGTGGTCTATGGCCTGTTCGCGGTGCTGGCGCTGGTCCCGGTCGTGGGCGGGCTGGCTGCCCGGTTGGGGGAGCCCCCCACCGGGTACAGCGTGCTCGCCGGCGGGATCGTGCTCGCGATCATGGTCTTCCCCATCATCATCTCGGTGACCGAGGAGGTGGTACGGTCGGTTCCCTTAGAGGCGAGGGAAGCCTCGCTGGCCCTGGGCGCGACCAGGTGGCATACCGTGAAGCACGTCGTGCTGCGCAGCGTCGTCTCCGGCATCGCGGCGGCGGTGGTGCTTGGTTTCTCCCGCGCCTTCGGCGAGACCATGGCGGTGCTGATGGTGGTGGGCAATGTCCCCAAGGCGCCGCACTCGGTATTCGATCCCGCCTATCCGCTGCCCGCGCTCATCGCCAACAACTATGGCGAGATGATGAGCATTCGGCTTTACGATTCGGCGCTGCTGCTGTCGGCGCTGATCTTGCTGGTGGTGGTGCTCGTCTTCAACGTTGTCGCCACCCTGGTCATCCGCAGAATCGAGAGAAGGCTTGCGTAAGTGAAACGACACACTGAAGAACGCCTCTTCAAGGTGCTCATGATCGGCTCGGTGCTGGTGGTGGTCGGCTGCCTGGCGGGGGTGCTCGCGGTCATCCTCTGGCGCGGCCTGCCCGCCCTTAACCTGGCTATGGTGACGCAGGGGCCGCGCGGGGGGTACTACCTGGGCAAGGAAGGCGGGGTGTTGAACGCCATCACCGGTTCGCTTTGCCTCGGCTTCGGGGCGACCGCAGCCGCGCTCATCCTCGGTCTGCCCATCGTCTTCTATTTGCAGCGCGACTATGGCGGTCGCTCGCGCCTGGCGGGCCTTACGCGGCTTGCGCTCGACGTTTTGTGGGGCATCCCGTCTATCGTTTACGGAGCCTTCGGCTTCATCATCATGCTCTATTTCGGCCTGCGGGCCTCCCTTCTGGGCGGGATCATCGCCCTCACCCTGGTCGAGCTGCCCATCATGGCTCGCGCCATGGACGAGGTCGTCAGAATGGTTCCCGCCGAATTGAAGGACTCCTCGTATGCGCTCGGCGCAACCCGCCTCGAGACAACGCTGCGGGTCGTCTGGCGCCAGGCCCTGCCGGGCACTCTGACCGCGATTCTCCTCGCCTTCGGCCGGGGCATCGGCGACGCGGCCTCGGTGCTCTTCACCGCCGGCTACACCGACTACATGCCGTCATCGCTCATGGAGCCGGTCGCCTCTCTGCCCCTGGCGGTGTTCTTCCAGCTCGGCACGCCTTTCCCGGAGGTGCAGCAAAGGGCGTACGCTTCGGGGGCGATTCTGTTGGTGCTGGTGCTGATCGTGAGCCTGGTTTCCCGGCTGCTGGCAAGGAAGTTTGAGCGGTACGTCGTCCGCTGAGAAGGCTAGGCCGCTGGCCGCCATGGCGGCCCCGACGAGTCGGGGCCTAGCCAAGGAAGTCTTGCTATGCCACATATAAGCATCCGCGACCTCAACGTGTTCTACGAAGGCCAGCAAGCGCTCAAAGACATAACCGTGGATATCCCGGACGCTCAGATCACCGCCATCATTGGCCCCTCGGGCTGCGGCAAGACCACGCTGCTGCGAAGCTGCAACCGCATGATTGACCTGACGGACGGCGTGCGGGTGACGGGTGAGGTGCTGATTGACGGGGTCAATATCCTCGACCCCACGGTGGATGTCACCCAGCTGCGCAAGAAGATGGGGCTGCTGTCGCAAAAGCCCTTCCCGCTGCCCATGTCAATATACGATAACGTGGCCTACGGGCCCAGGATACACGGGGTGAGGCGCCGGCGGGAACTTGATCAGATCGTGGAGCGCTGCCTGAGGGCCTCCAGCCTGTGGGAGGAGGTCAGAGGCCGGCTGCGCGCCCCCGCCTCCAAGCTCTCGGTGGGGCAGCAGCAGCGGCTGTGCCTGGCGCGGGCGCTGGCGGTCGAGCCGCAGGTGCTGCTGGGCGACGAGCCGACCTCGGCTCTCGATCCTTTGTCGGCGCAGATGGTTGAGCGCCGCCTGACCGAGCTCAAGGGGGAGTACACCGTCGTGCTTGTCACCCATATCCTGCGCCAGGCCAAGCGCTTGGCCGATTACGTGATCTTCCTGTATCTGGGTGAACTGGTGGAACACGGTCCGGCGGCCGAAGTCTTCACCAACCCCCGCGACAAGCGCACCCAGGCCTACCTGGGCGGGGAAGTGAGCTAGCGCGCCCATGATAGCAGGCACCCGCGCCGCTCGTTAACCTCGCATGGCGTCGCGGGATTGACAGGGACAGCTTACGCGGTTAGAATCTGCCTGGTCGCAGCGCGCGTCGTCGCACACTCGCATCACTGCGTCGCAGCACATTCCCGGCGTCAGTGTCAGCCGATTGATACGCGGCAGCCGCACCGCCGGTGCAAGACCGGTGGGAATGGGGGATTCGGATGCATCGCATTCCTCGCACTCGCCTCATGCCACGAATCGTCATCCTCGCCGGATCCCTCCTCCTCTTCTTCCTCGCCGCCCTCATAGCAACGCCGGCGCGGGCGGAGGAGGTCACCGAGCTGTGGCGAGGAGGGGGCTTGATCAAGCCCTATGCCGTCTCCGTAAACCCGAGCGACGGCTCCTGCTGGGTGGCGGACACCAATCAGGGTGAGGTACTGCACCTGGCCCAGGACGGCACGCAACTGTGGCGGGGAGGGGGCTTCAACCAGCCCTGGTCCGTCTCCGTCAACCCCACGGACGGCTCCTGCTGGGTGGCGGACACCTACAACAACCAGGTAGTGCACCTGGCCGAGGACGGCACGCAGTTGTGGCGGGGAGGGAGCTTCAACTGGCCC